>Ga0210040_10007742_pt1 | contig 12900 bp, 14 predicted proteins | sample CryGeyCG12114_NA_FD_185462 | JGI IMG/M metagenome (GOLD analysis project Ga0210040, IMG submission 185462) | Groundwater microbial communities from aquifer - Crystal Geyser CG19_WC_8/21/14_NA (SPAdes) (version 2) | ecosystem: Environmental > Aquatic > Deep subsurface > Groundwater | place: USA... | reverse complement strand
GCGCGATTGCGCCCAATCACTTCCACGACTTGCCCGAGCCATCATGCCGTTGAAAGCCGATCTGGACGTCATCGACTGGAAGATCCTGCGCGAACTGCAGGATGATGGCCGCATGACCAATGTTGAGTTGTCGCGCCGTGTCGGCATTTCCGCGCCGCCTTGCTTGCGCCGGGTGAAGCGGCTGGAAGACAGCGGCATCATCCGCAAATACCGCGCCCTGCTCGACAATGAGGCGCTGGGGATGACCGTTGTGGGTTTTGCGCTTGTGGGCCTGAACCGCCAATCCGACGCCGACCTCAAGGCGTTTTCGAAGCTGGCGCGCGAATGGCCGATCGTGCGCAGCGCCTGGATGGTGTCAGGCGAATCGGATTTCTTTCTTCATTGCGTCGCACCGGATCTGGCGACATTCCAGACGTTCGTGATCGAGGTTCTGACCTCCGCGCCCAATGTCGATACCGTGCGCACGGCACTCACTATCCGGCAGGTCAAGGATGAGGGCATGGTTGGCATCGACGAGGCGATGAAGGGCTTCTGAGCTTCAGCTGAACAGGGTTTTCACGCGTTGCCGAAAAGCGGCGTCAATGGACAAGAAGCGCTGCCGCGCCGCTTGTCCTAACGCTAACTTGTCCTCCGTGGGCATGGCGATGATCCGCGCAATCGCTGCTTCAAAACCGGTTTGATCCACGAAGAAACTCGTGCCGAGATGCCTGGGCTCGGCTCGCGCATAGCCAACCAGCACGCCACAGGATGCGTCCACATGCTCGTTCATCGGCGGCGCGTCGGTTGTCAGCACAACGGCGCCGACGGACAGCGCTTCCAGAATGTGGTGCCCCCAGCCTTCTGAACGTGAGGGGCACAGATGCACGGCGCATTCGTTTTGCAAGTGTTGCAGCGCGTCATCATCCAGATAGCCCAACATCAACGTCACATTGGCGGGAACGCTGGCGGGTGCATTGTCTGCCTTTTGCACCAGAACCAGTTCCGGCCATTCGGGATGCCGTTGCCACGCTTCCAACACGGCTTCGGTGCCCTTCAGCGTGCTGCCGCCGGCCAGATGAAAGAAGCGGCCGAAATCTTTGGGGACATCGGGCATGAAGCGGTCGGGCGAAGAAAAGCCGAGATAGGTCGTGGGCACGCCGAGCGCTGCAAAGATCGCCTGCGCATGACGCGTTTTGGCCAGCACCCGATCGACCTGCTTGAGACGGCCGATCTGTCGCTGGGGGAAGCGTTCCTGATTGGGAACGAGCAACGTTTCATCGGAGGCCGCGCCGAACCAGCGCGGAAAAGCGCGTTCGAGATGGATGATCCGGCACGCGCGCTTGGCGCCCGTCAGCCAATCCCACAGGCTGCGCTGTTCCACCGTGGCGTAGCCCGCCTCCTCGCCGGCTTCACCAATCGCGGCTTGCAGGATTTCGGCATCGCGGGTGAGGCCGTAGCTGTTCGACTTGCCGAGGATCAGCGTGGGCGGCAGCGGCTTGGTCACTGAGCTTCGCCTTGCCACAACCGCTCGTAAACGGCCTGGATCGCGTCAGCCTCGCCTTGCAGCGGGAACGCGGCGCGCACATGCGCCAGCGCCTTTGCGCCATGCGCTTCGGCTAAGGCCGGATGGTCGAGATAGATCTGGATGGCCTGTTGCAGCGCGTCGCCATCGCCGGCCGGCATCACCGCGCCCGTTTCACCGGGCACGATCATTTCGGCATAAGCGCCGGCATCGCTGGCCACGACCGGGGCACCGCAGGCCATGGCTTCCAGCGGCGTCAGCCCGAAGCCTTCGTTGCGCGAAGGCGCCACATAAAGCGACACACGCTCGTACCAAGCTTTGATATCAGGCACTTCGCCGAGAAAGCGGATTCGGTTCTCGAGCCCCGCAGCCTTGATCCGAGCCTTCAACCCATCGGCAAAAGCGCGGTTGTCATCCGTCACGCGTCCACTGATCACCGCCGTCCAGTATGGGCGGCTGGGCAGCAGGGCAATCATGGCGGCAACGAACAGGTCGGTGCCTTTCTGTTCGCGCACCCGCCCGAAGCAGCCGACCAGCCGCTGTTCTGGAAAGCCCGCCTCTGCCACAGCCGCCGCGCGATCAACCGCCGGCACAAAGGATGCGGTGTCGACGCCGTGGCGGATCACGGTATGCGGCACTTCCAAAAAGCTGCCGGAGCGCGCGCTGGTGGCAATCACCGCATCCATGCGCCGGATCAGCCATTTGGTGAAAGGCTTGTGGTCGCGCTGGGCAGCCGAGGTGAAAACGAGCGTCATGGGCGCGCGAAACACATCGCGCAAAAGGATGCCGCCGATCATTTCAGGATTTCGCCGGGCGTGCCAGATGCGAAACGGCTTGCCTTCGGGCCGGCGCAAAAGGCCAAAAACCTGGCTCCAGCGCAGTTGCGGCACATGATCGGGCAAGCCGCTGCCCAGGCTGGCGATCGCAAAGCGCTGCGCTTGCAACGGTACAAGCTGGATGATCGTGCTGGTGACGCCCGACAGCCGCTTCTTGAAATTGGGGGCGACAACAAGAAGGCGCGCGACGTCCACGTCACGCGCCTTCTGAGAAGATATCTGCCTGATGTCAGCCAAAGCGGACGTTGGTGACCTCGTAGCCGCGTGCGCCGCCCGGCGCATTCACTTCAATCGTGTCGCCGAGCTTCTTGCCAATCAGCGCCCGCGCGATCGGCGAGGAAATCGAAATGCGGCCAAGCTTCACATCGGCTTCCTGATCGCCAACGATCTGGTAGGTCTTCTTTTCTTCCGTGTCTTCGTCGATGAGCTCGACAATAGCGCCGAACTTCACCGTTTCGCCGGAAAGCTTCGACACGTCGATGACCTCGGCGCGCGCGACCAGGTCTTCGAGCTCGTTGACGCGACCTTCATTGAGGCTCTGCGCTTCCTTGGCGGAATGATATTCGGCGTTCTCGGAAAGGTCGCCATGCGCACGGGCTTCCGAAATGGCCTCGATGATGCGCGGACGTTCTTCCTGCTGGCGCCAACGCAATTCCTCTTTCAGCGCTTCAAAGCCGCTGCCGGTCATCGGAACCTTGTTCATCCTAATCCCTCCATGCTCCGCGCCTTGTATCCGGCCGGTAGCCGCCCATGCGGCAGAAAAAGAAAAACGGCCCGATAGCGGCTGCTAGCGGACCCAATATGGCGATCGTTCCCAAGCAATATAGCGAAGCGCGCGAGCGTTTCCAAACATCATTTCGATGGAAGCGAAAATCGTGCCCTTCAGCCCCCCTGCGGGGTGGTCGCATCGGCCGGCTGCACTGGCCGTATCGCACGCTGAGCGGATAGGCTAGCAGCATCAGCCATGACCCGCATCCAGGCCAATTGCCTTCTTCTCCTCGCCGGCGCCATCTGGGGCATGGGCTTCGTTGCCCAGGCAACCGCCATGGACACCATGGAGCCGCTGTTGTTTGTCGGCTCGCGCTTCCTTGTGGCAGCGATTTGCGTGCTGCCTTTCGCATGGCGCGAGCAGCGGAAAGCCTCCTCCAACCTCGAAACCAAACACTGGCTGGGATTCGGCTGGGTCGGGCTGATGCTTTTCGCGACGATCACGGCTCAGCAGTTTGGCCTGCTCACCACCAGCGTGACCAATTCCGGATTTCTCACCGGCCTTTATGTGGTCATGACCCCCATACTCGGCATCGTCTTGTTTCGGCAGTTTCCGCATCTGGTCGTTTGGCCGGCAGCCTTTTGCACCTTTTGCGGCATCTTTCTCTTGTCTGGAGGCACCTTGGCCGGGCTGACGACGGGCGACTGGCTGACGATCCTTGCAGCTTTTTTTGCATCGTTGCAGGGGCTGTTTGTGGCCCGAAGCGTCTCGCAAACCGGCCGCCCGATCACGCTTGCCGCGACGCAATTCGCGGTTTGCGCCTGTTTGGGACTGGCGGGCGCCTTTGTTTTCGAACCCGTCGAATGGGCAGCCCTCAGTGGGGCGGCGATCGAAGTGCTGTATGCCGGCATCTTTTCGGGTGCTGTCGCTTTCACGCTCATGGCCATCGGCTTGCGCTACACCACGGCGTCACAGGCTGCGATCTTCCTGTCCTCGGAAGCCGTTTTTGCCGCGATGTTCGGCGCGCTGTTCCTGGGTGAGCGCCTGCCGCCGACGGGTTTGATCGGCTGCGCGCTGATCTTGGTCGCCATGCTCGCTGTGGAAATCATCCCGAGCCTGGGACGGCGAAGGGAGGCAAACAACGCGCTTCGGACTTCGTCCTCCTCATTGCCTTAACATTTGAGCGCACCATCTCCCCTCCATGATGGTGATGCGCTCCGGTCTTTGCGCCGTTCTGGGATTGGCTGCCGCCTTGGGCGCGGCGCCGCTTGGGCAAAGCTACGCCCAAGCGCCTGATCTGCCGCAAACCGGCCCCGCCCCGCAAAGCAATCCGCGTAGCGGCGACGATCAGCCAGCCGCTTCGGACCAAACCCCGTCGAGCGAAGCTCCCGCAAGCGACCTGCCGGACGAAGCAACGGTTCCAACCGATTCGCCGGCCGAAAATCAGGATGAGCAGGAGCAAGCGCTGCCGGCCACGCCACCGAAGCCCGACAAGCGTCCTGTCGACGGAACGCTACTGCAAGCCGAGCCCGCGCCTGTCGAACCCCCCGCTCCGGAAACGCAAGCACCCGCGGAGGCCGAACCTAAACCGGCGGGGCCGCCGCACGGCCCGATCCGCTCAAACGGAGCCCGGCCGGAGCAAGGCCCGCCCGTGCCTGCTTCGCTGGTTGGCGCCATGCCGGAAAGCGAGCGGCTTTGCCGGGCTGAGTTGAAGACGCTCGGCGTTGTGTTCGAAGCTCGTGACGCCGAAAGCGACGAGAATGGCTGTTCCATGCCCTACCCCCTTTCGGTGGAAAGCTTCGGCGGAGGCATCAAGGTCGAGCCGTCCGTGATCGACAATTGCGCCATCACGCTGGCTGCCGCCAAGTTCCTGCAGACCACCGTTAAGGACGCGGCGCGCACGCATCTGAATGCAGAGCTCACCGGCATTGCAAACGGCTCCGGCTATGTTTGTCGGCCGCGCCACGGAACGCAAAGGCTGTCGGAACATGCGCTTGGCAACGCCCTCGACATCATGAGCTTCACCTTTTCCGGCGACAGAACGATTGTTGTGGAAAAAACTGACGACAAGGCGGAAGCAGCCTTCTTGGACGCGGTACACAAGGCCGCCTGCGGGCCTTTCAAGACGGTGCTCGGCCCCGGATCGGACGCCGATCATGCCAACCACTTCCACCTTGATCTCGCCGAACGCCGCAACGGCAGCACTTTCTGCCAATAAACGCGGATTTGATTCAAATCCTCAGCATGGTGAATCAATCCTTTCGCGCGGCGCGCTAAGTGCCTGATAGTGCTGGATCGGCCACATTCCAAACACAGGGCTGAAGACCGGCGCTGAAGCTTCCTTTACCTGCGCCAGCTAGGATCGGCCTCCTCGCATGAGGGAAATCCGATGCCTGCTCAGTGCCCGAACGCGCAACCGGCGCGACGCTTCCAGCCCTTGTTCCGCCGTTCGATCCTTTTCGGGATGGCCGTCGGGCTGCTCGCCTTGTCGGCATGCGGCAATCGCAGCGAAACAAGGCGCATCGCGTCCGCCTCTGGTAGCGGCTTGCAAAGGCTCGTTCCGTCCAACCCGATGATGGTGGGCTATCCCCGCTTGAGCCTGCCGATCACGGGTGCGGATGCCGCAACAATGCCGGCCGACGAGGTCGCGTGCCGCCGCGCCTTGAAGCGGTTGAAGGTGCGCTATCAGGATCTCGCGCCGATCAATGACGGCGGTTCTTGCCAGATTGCCTATCCCGTCAAAATCGCCGGCTTTTCCGGCAGTATCGAGATGAAGCCCGCAGCCACGCTGAGCTGCGAGATGGCGCTGGCCTTTGCCAGCTGGACCAAGGACGAACTCGCGCCGGCAGCGCGCTCGCGCTATTGGTCGGGCGTGAAAACGATCCATCAGGGATCGAGCTATTCCTGCCGCCGCATCGCCCGCACCACGGTGGCCTCCGAGCATTCCAAGGGCAATGCGCTCGATGTCATGCGCATCGAGCTGAAAAACGGCCGCGACATCAAGGTGGAGAAGCAGGGCCTGTTCGCATTTCGGGCGCGTGGCCTGCTCAACACCGTGCGCGCCGACGGCTGCAGCTACTTCACCACCGTTCTTGGGCCGGGCTACAACCGCGACCATGCGGACCATTTCCACTTCGACATCAAGGCGCGCCGCAACGGCTATCGCGCTTGCCGCTGAAACAAAGCTGAACTTCGCGGGTTCTTGGAGGATTCCCACTTCGCATCACGAGGGAGGCGATGATAAGGAACCTGCATGGTCTATATTGAAGTTCTGATCGTCGCCGTCCTTATCGTTGTGAATGGCCTTTTGGCGATGTCGGAACTAGCTGTTGTTTCAGCCCGCCCCGCCAGACTGAAAGCAATGGCCGACCGGGGCAGCAGCGGTGCCGCACGCGCCTTGAAACTTTCCTCTGATCCGGGTCGCTTTCTGTCTTCCGTGCAGATCGGCATCACGCTGGTAGGCGTGTTGTCGGGCGCATTTTCCGGTGCGACCCTGGGCCTGCGGCTGACGAATGTGCTGGTCGGAGCGGGTGTGCCGAGCGGGATCGCGGATGCGCTTGGCGTTGGTCTGGTGGTGGCGCTGATCACTTATGGTTCGCTGATCATCGGCGAACTCGTTCCCAAACAGATCGCCTTGCGCAATCCGGAAGGTGTTGCCGCGCGTGTGGCCCCTTCCATGGCGGTTCTGGCGACTGTCGGCGCACCGCTGGTGTGGCTGCTCGACATTTCCGGCAAGGCCGTGCTGCGCTTGCTGCGCCAGAAACCGGACTCCGACGAAAAGGTGACGGACGAGGAGATCAAGACAATCATCGCCGAAGCCGAAGGCGCTGGCGTCATCGAAACGGATGAGCGCGCCATGATCGCCGGCGTGATGCGGCTGGCCGACCGCACCGTGCGCGGCATTATGACCCCGCGCACGGATGTCGATTGGATCAATGTGCAGTCGGACACCGCAGCAATCCGCCAGGACCTGATCGACACGCCGCATTCGCGCTTGCCCGCCGGCGACGGCAGCGTCGACGACATGATCGGCGTGATCCAGACCCGCGAGCTGCTGGCAGCCATTCTCACCGGTCAAACGCTCGATGTGAAGAACTTCATCCGCCACGCGCCGGTGGTGCATGACACCGCCGAAGCGCTGGATGTGATCACCGTGTTGAAGGAAGCCGACGTACCGATGGTGCTCGTGCATGACGAATACGGCCACTTCGAAGGCATCGTCACCCCCGCCGATATTCTTGAAGCGATCACCGGCATGTTCAAGTCGGACGCGGACGAAGGCCCCATGGCCGTGCAGCGCGAAGACAGCTCATGGCTGTTGGCGGGCTACATGCCAGCCGATGAAATGGCGGACAAGCTGGGCATTCTGCTGCCGGAAGATCGTGACTACGAAACCGTGGCAGGCTTCATCCTGGCGCATCTGTCGCATCTGCCGGCCACCGGCGAGACGGTGGATGCCCATGGCTGGCGCTTCGAGGTGGTTGATCTCGACGGTCGGCGAATCGACAAGATCCTTGCTTCGAAACCGCTGGAAACGCATCGCGCTGCGGTGCTTTAAGCGCCGAGGGACTGATTGGAAGCGCAGTCACGCGTCGGAGGGAACCGGCGTCGGCTTTCCTTCCTTGTCCATCGCGACCATGATCATCTCCGCATGGGTCACGCGCTCGCGCAGATCCGATAGGTAGCGCTTTGCCCAAGCTTCCACCTGCAATGTCAGGGACGTGCGGCCGATTTTCACGATGTCGGTATAGATCTCGAGCGTGTCGCCGATCTTCACCGGCTTGGCGAACGCCATTTCGCGAACCGCTGCCGTCACAACGCGGCCCTTGGCGCGCTCGGCAGCGCGAATGCCGCTGGCAAGATCCATCTGCGCCATGACCCAGCCGCCGAAAATATCGCCGGCGGCATTGGCATCGGCAGGCATTGCGAGGGTGCGCAGCGTAAGCTGCCCGCGTGGCGTGTCGGACATCGCAATCTCCTGGATTTCGTTGTTCCCGGCCTAAACAGTTCCGGCGCCGCAAACAATGCGAAAAGGCGCCAAGCGCGTTTGGCCAGAACGCCGATCGCGCCGCGTTTGCTTATCGCAAAGCGGCGCTCATGCCTGAACAAACAAGACACTTCATTCGGGAAGCGCTGAACTCTGCTCGTCATCCTCGCGGGGAAGCGCGGTGTCCGTGCTTGCTGGTTCGTCAGACGACTGGGCATAGGTGGCGCGGACCTCCCCCTCGCCCGGCTGGCCGTCATGGCCCTCCAGGATCCCGAACAGCGCTTCGACATAGCCGGCGGGAAGACCGCCCGCTGCGAGCTTGTCGAGGATGGAAAGCGCACCGACGCCCGGAGCATCACTGTCCTGCAAGCCGACCAAAACCCGCTTTGCCGGTTCCATTCGGGTAGTTTGCCCGGTCACAACGGTTTCTTGGCCGACAACAATCTGCTGCTCGCCGACTTTCACGCGCATCGATCCCGTGACAAGCGTTTCGGTGCCGACCTGCACCCGTTCGGTGCCAACCTGAACCTGCTCGGTGGCGACGACCTTGGCTTGTGTGGTGCCGGCATCGAGGCCAAGCGCATCGAGCGGGCTACCGCTGCGATCATACCAACTGTTTTGAACATCCGCGATGCGCAGTGTTTGCGCGTCTGCGGTTTCAAGCTTCAAGCGGCCGTCATCGGTGACGCTTGCCGAAAGCCCATCCACGCTTTCAAAGGCAGCAACAAGCGCCTTCGTGAAGGAGCCCGTGCCGGAGTTGAAATCGAATGACTGGGAGCCGGAACTGGTTTGGACCGTGATGCGCGACTTGCTGTCGAACCGGATGACGGCGGTTGACCCGTCACCCACACGCAAAGCGAGATCAGCGCCGACATCGATGCCAGCTTGTGACAAAGATTTCACGCTGGCGATGCTGCGGTCGCCTTCCAGCACGGTTGCGCTGATGTCGCGGCTCTCGAAAACGGCGCGATCCTCAAAGACCGCTCGGGTTTCGGTGACCGCTTGATCCTCATAGATCGCTTCGCTGCGCGTCACGTCACGCGTTTCGGTGATGTCTTCCTTGACCAGCTTTGCCTTGGTTTCATAAACCGGCTGGTAGGAACCCGGCACAGAGCCAGGCCGAACGCCCAGCTGTGCCGCCGCGCTGCCATTGGCGAGTTGTGTCAGGTTCGAGCCGCTGAACGCAGCTGATTGCCTCCCATTTGCGAGGGCAATGAAACTGCTGGAACTGGAGTCGACGCGCATCCTTGATTGCCTCCTGCCGGCGCTCTGGGACGCCGCAAGATCAACCATGGCATGAGCGGAGTTGCAGTCGGTTGAAAATTGCAACCGACATTCGAGCAATCCCGCTCAGTCAATCTTTACCGTGTCATCAACGGTGTCGTGAGATCGCGCACGGTCTCGTTCAACAAACGCGCACCGCCGGGTTGCCAGCCAAGCGCCTGCAAGCGCGCGCTCGACATGGGATTGAAGCCGCTGAAATCCGCAGCCGGCGGCAAGGGATGGGCAATGCCGGACGCTTCCTGCGCGATTGCCAGGATGTCACTGCGATCCACCATCAGGTCCGACACGTTGAAGACGCGACCGGATACATCCGGGGCAGGCAGTTGGAGAACGCATTCGGCGGCGCGCGCGACGTCGCGGCCATGCACCTCCGTGCCGGCACGCGGCTCGATCGTCGCACCGGACATCCAGGCGCGGATAAGCGGCGTCCATTTGTCGTCGCGTCCCGGAGCGGCGGGGCCGTAAACACCGGTGACGCGCAGCGAGATGGTGCAGAAGCTTTCCTCCGCCAGCGCCTGCAAGCGCCGTTCGCCGGCAAGCTTCACTTCGCCGTAAAGCGTGTCGGCATGCGGCCGCGTGTCTTCGTCCAGCACATTACCGGGCGGCTGCGTGCCATACACCGCGCGGGTCGAGAGGAAAATCGCCCGTGCAACACCGGCCGATTTGGCTGCCTTGAACAGCGCCTCGGTGCCGTTGATGTTGCGGAGCTTGAAGGCTTCGGGATCATCACCTTCTCCGCCGCGAAACCGACCGGGCAGATGATCGAAGGCGGCATGAACGAAATTGCTTGCGCCGTTGAAGGCCGGCGACCAGTCGATCTCTTCCCCAAGACTGGCGGTCATGAACGCCACCGGCCCGACGAAATCGCCGCGATGCGGCGCATTGCGGCCGATCACCCGCACATGATGTCCGGCTTCAATCAGCCCGTTGACGATGAAGCGGCCGACATAGCCGGTTCCGCCGGAAACAACCGAAATGGGAAATGTCATTGTCCGGAAGGATATGATGCGGGATTGGGGAGCAGGTCGATCTCGGGGATAGAAGCGCCGGAACGGAACGCCTGCCACAAATCGATCAGCGGGCGAAGCTGTTCCACCTTGGGGTGATCCGTTTCCCAGGGTTTTTCATACTGAAAGTGAAGAACCGAAATCGCCTTCCAGTCCCACAGATCCGGCATGTTGAACCAGACATATTGCAGCATGTTGTCGAACACCGGCAGGCCGTGCCAATGCGGGAAATAGGTTTCAAGAAAGGTCTGGTCCGTGCGGCGCCAAAAGGCATCCGGCGCATCGAGTTGGGCAAGCATGGCATCAAAGGTCATGCTCGAGGGTTTGGCGACAAACACGCCGGAATTCAGGCGGTGAAAGTCGCCAAGCCCCTCATACACATTCGGCGCCGCGGAAAACTCGGGATAGTCGAACAGCCGGTCGATCGAGCGCAGAACCAGCGTGTCCGCATCCAGAAAAACCACCGTCTCATACTGCGTCAGCTGCCACAGCCTCAGCTTGGCGAAATTGTCCAGCGGCGTGTGGAAGCCGGGCTTGCGGCCCTTTGTGAAGGGCGCGTTCCCATGCAGCTTGGCGCGGGCGTGGCGCTCGTTGAAGGCGTCGGAGGTCGGCAGGAGTTCCGCTTCGATCAGCTTGACGCCTTCGCGCTCCAGCATCTCCAGATCGGCGCTTGCGACCGCGCCGGTGTGGAGCACGACGAGATCAGCAGATGTGCCGGTGCGCTTCAGCGAACGCAGCAGAACCATTGCGCCAAGGGCATAGTCGGCGTTGGTAACGAGGGTTACGAAGGCGTTGCGCATAGAAGGGGATCAGGCCGCCGCCGTCAGAAGATCGTGTGACAACTGCGTTTTCGCATCGAGAAGTTCGATCCCGACGATACGACCTTCCTTGTCAAAATCGAACACGACGCCTGGAGTGACTTCTTCGCTTTCCATAACTTTGGCGCTGGAAAGCCGTATATAGGCGGCGTTCGCATCAGCATCGTAGCTCACCTTCAAGCTCATTGCGGTTGCCCTGCCTTCCGAGAATTAACGGCTTTCCGATCGAAGAATGCGGTGAGTATACGAACGTCCTGCGCACTTTCCAAGCAAACAACCCGCAGGACGCGATCCCCAAACGCGTGGATCGCTTTATACCTGCGTTCCGCGCCCGAACCGCTTGGATCGGCAGATCTCCAATCAGGACAGTCCACCGTTTCCCCAACCCAGGAGCGCTCGATCTCGCGTTCGCTCAGGGCATCCTCGGCATGCCTGGTGTAGACGAGTGGCTTGCTGGCCACTGGCCTTGGTCTCAGCTCACGCTTTTCAGGCGCTTGCCTTCGGGATCATGCTCCAGCGTCGGGGCGATGTCCTTGGTCCATGCCGAGACGGCCGGGATGCGGCTGCGGTCGACGCGATAGGCGTATTTCTTTGCCACATCGATCACCTCGGACAGGAGGCCCTCCGCCAGCGTGATCGGGTTGAGGCCGAGCGCGCGGAACTGGTCGTTCTTCACCACCAGATCGTTTTCCGCCGCTTCCTTGCGGGGGTTGGGCAGGTAAGCGACCGTGCCGCCGGCGATGCGCGCTACCATCTCGGCGAGGTCGCGAACGCGATGGGTTTCGGTCATCTGGTTGAAGATCTTGACCTTGTCGCCCCGGGCCGGCGCATTCTTCAGCGCCAGTTCGATGCAGCGCACGGAATCTTGGATGTGGATGAAGGCGCGCGTCTGGCCGCCGACGCCATGCACGGTCAGCGGATAGCCGATCGCCGCCTGGATGAGGAAGCGGTTCAGCACCGTGCCGTAATCGCCATCATAATCGAACCGGTTGACGAGCTGGTCGTGGCGGCGGGTCTGGTCGGTATTGGTGCCCCAAACGATGCCCTGATGCAGATCGGTGATCCGCACGCCGTCATTCTTGGCGTAGAACTGGAAAATGAGCTGATCCAGCGTTTTGGTCATGTGGTAGATCGAGCCGGGATTGGTGGGATACAGGATGTCCTGCTTCACCGTTTCGCCCGTCATGGTCTCGATGCCGACCGGCAGATAACCTTCGGGGATGGCAGCCCCGATGGTGGAATAACCGTACACGCCCATCGTGCCGAGATGGACGAGATGGGCGTCCAGGCCGATCTCCACCATGGCGTTGAGCAGGTTATGCGTGGCGTTGACGTTGTTGTTGACCGTGTAGTTCTTGTGCCGGTCGCTCTTCATCGAATAGGGCGCGGCGCGCTGTTCGGCGAAATGCACGATGGCGTCTGGCCGCTCTTCGGCCAGCCAGCTCTTCAGAACTTCATAGTCGCGCGCGAGATCTATGAGGTGAAAATGGATGCGCCGTCCGGTTTCCTGATGCCAGATGCGCGTCCTTTCCTGGATCGAATCCATCGGCGTCAGCGATTGGACGCCGAGCTCGGTGTCGATCCAGCGGCGCGAAAGATTATCAACGATATGAACGTCATGACCCTGTTCGGACAGGTGCAGGGATGTTGGCCAGCCGACGAAACCGTCGCCACCGAGAACGGCAATTTTCATCGATTCGATCCTTGTCTCATATCTAAGCCGGCGCTCCCTTAGCCGGTTTTTGTGACAGGATCACG
>Ga0210040_10007741_pt1 | contig 12901 bp, 11 predicted proteins | sample CryGeyCG12114_NA_FD_185462 | JGI IMG/M metagenome (GOLD analysis project Ga0210040, IMG submission 185462) | Groundwater microbial communities from aquifer - Crystal Geyser CG19_WC_8/21/14_NA (SPAdes) (version 2) | ecosystem: Environmental > Aquatic > Deep subsurface > Groundwater | place: USA... | reverse complement strand
TTCTACCATCCCACACCTGTCGAGGTTGTGTCACGCAAAAGTTGCTACGTTCGAGACTTGGCATCACCGCAAAAGTAGGAACCTTTGCGTGACGCCGCGTCGCCTTTGGCTGTGGCTACGCGAGTGATAGCCACTGAGAGCTCGTCAAAGGCAGAGATGTTCTCCAAGTACCTACCTAAGGTAGGTATGAGGAGAAACACTACGAATGGTCAGCGCGGCGACTCTCCGACGATGTGTTTATCCATACCAGTATAATTATGTGAAACCTAAGCTGGAGGGGCTCACTCCGATGAATACAATTCTAATCGTCTTACTTTATCTGTCTACCCACGTCCTGATTCTAGTGCTCTCACAGTCCCGCTAGGCCACCTAAATAGCGAAGCACGACTGTAAGTTGAGACTTCTTTTGTCCGCTTGTCTTTCTTCGGATCTGGTAAATCCAATCCAAACAGATCTGAGGATAGCGCAATTTTCGCTATGTTTCGCTTTCGATCAGGTAAAAAGTGATCAATGGGTACAAAGTCATAGTCGAGGAGACACATTCTAAGCACAACAGGCTGCCGTACGTGCTAGTATCTAATGGCTTGTTCGCCCAATATTATAGTATGAGAACCATCACCACGCCGGCCAACACAAGTGCCAGCTGCGCTCCATCTCTTTCAGTCCAGGGTGCCGCCGCGCTCGAGGCACTTGCTGAAGGGGTGACAGAGGTTGAAGCTAAGGAAGACACAACCCCTTTGACGGCGGCGCTACCTCTAACAAGACTGTTAGCACGGAGTATCGTGGTTGAATGACCTTAACTCACCGATCTGGATGCTCAACAGTCAAACTGGTGGATAGCGTGGTTATAAAGTTGGATGTGAACGATGAGCTGCTTAGCCCTGACGCTGTAGTGCCTGTTGCGAACGATTGTTGAGCGGCCGAAAATGGTGTTTGTGAAAGGATGGAGGAGAGGCTCATGCCATCGGCCGTAGTACCAGTGGACGCAGAACTAACCGGCATCAGCAAGAATGCTTCGCGAGGACTGATCTGTCTTACATTGGCAATGTACGTTTCAGCAGATCGACGTATGAGTCAAGGAATCCAGCAGCGCCATCAGGCATTAGGTTTCTCCACAAAGCAGCAGCATTGGACGTTGCGACAAGAAGAAGAGTGGCTAGCAATGCAAACAGCTGGGCACGCATGGTGACTTGTGGGTGTGTAAAGCTTCGCTTTGCGACAGTTACCACGATCGAGAGTCGACAACTTTGTGGGCACGTCTTGAACGAGTAGGCGTGAGGACGTACACAAACAACAGACAAACCTAGACACAGAGTATGCAACACGTGGAGCTGCAGTATGCTACTCTGACAGTAAAAGCAATGCAACCTTTTCCAAGTTTCCTCGAGCTATGGAGCCACTATGTTGGCCCATTTTGGTGTATCCAGTTCTTTCGAGGACGACAACAGCAGAATAGCCTGTGTAGGAAGCCTGGCTTGATGTTTAGTTTGCGGCAGATCTTGAGCCTTGTCGTCATGGCGTATACAAGCCAGGTTGTCAATAAGGGGAAGGCCACTGCATGCCAATCACATCATGGCGGATGCGAAAGCGGAGTCAGCGGAGCACGCAGAATTGCTTGTTGCACCGCACGCTGGCAGCGACGAACTGCTGTGATACCGGCCATTGCCATTGCAAAGGATGGCGTCTCTGCACAAGCATCGAGCGAAGAGAAGCCTACCTTGATAGGTACCTAGGTAGATACCCATCCTGAATCGGAGGGTTGTGTGCTGACGACGACTCTCTAATGGGGCGTTGCACATGTCGTGCGGACAGGTAGATCCATTATCATTGTAGGTATCCATCACGAAAACTTGGAGAACCACTGCCACGTTTGAGTATGCGCATGTCAGAGCTCCGAGTCGGCCTGGAGTACTGTGATAGGCCGCCCACCATCCATTTCCGTCCTTGCACTGTCTTCGTCAACCAGAAACGCTTCCACGGCCTGACTTCCCGCACGGAAAAGGTTACCCTCTCTCCATATTCGTCCTGGTTGACATTTCATCGACCAGATTGGATTTTCGACGAGTGACGTCATCGGACGACAATCTCTGCCCTACCCCGATATCGTTGTACTCCTCGTAAGTACCCAGGTAGGTACCTAGGTAGGTATCAGGAACGCAAATTAGATCCCGACTGGACAGCGGAGGTAACCTCCTAACCAGACCTCGGAAGGTCGACCACGGCAGCTCGATCAAGCTAATAGCTTTCCTAGTTTGACAATTATGGTCCTTCATTAACCAGAAGCACTTACACTGGGACCTAGAGTGGATCTGCATTTCCGGCTCCACAGCTTGATTCGTAGCCTCGAACCTCAACTTTCAAGCCTCGAGGCCCGTTCTGCCGCCCAATCACAGCACCTGCCATCTACGTGTCATGCAGCACTTGAAACCGCTGTCTATGTTTCAGATCCACGACGCAAAGGATTGTCTTGTTGTTCAGGATGCAACTTGAAGATGGCAGCGGATGGCTGCTGCGAGAAAGCAGGTACTGTGTAAGTCAACAAGTTATTATTCAGATGAGTTCATGAAGACCGCTGCGTCTATTTCAGTTCTCCACCTCGCCCTCTGCTTCTTGATCTTTTTGTAGCTGTTGCGCATTGGTGTCTTTCTCCGCTCCTTAGGACCAGGCGTCTCGAGTGTGACTTCTGTTCTACAAGGCTTTTTATCTGCACGCTGGCCGTGCTTTAACATACGTTGTTCCCATCAAACGAAATCAAGCACACCAATAACATGGTATCGAGCTACACCGTCTCCTCAATCGCAAAGATGTCCAACAGCTCCTCCATAACATCAGTACTTCATCCCAAACCACTCTACCACCCGTCCACGCTACCCTCTCAATCGTTCAAACCCTCCAGGACTCCATCCTTTGGCTCGACCAAATCGTCCAGCATAGTACCACCACCAAGCCACACACAGCACGCAGAACGAACCCTTTCTACCGGCTCAACCCACTCCTCCTCCTCGACGCACCAAATGTACAAAACACACGCACTATCGCCATCTCACCATCACCGCCAATCCCGCTCTCGCGCACTCGTCCTCTCCCGTCTACACCTCCTCAGCCTAACCATCTCGACCACCTCCCTCCTCCTCTTCTCCATGGCAATCCCCAGATGGAACGCCAATTTCTTCCACTCGGCTGGGTCGGTACGAGGCGACTGGGCCGACAGTCTTCCACTCGGGCCTCTAGTCCTAATCATCCTTCTCTCACTCTTCAGCCTCCTCCGCCTCTTTCAGCACAACAGACCCACCCGCACCATCCAGAAAGTCACGCTCGGCCTTCACACGCTCACTTCCCTCGCCCTCGTACCAACCCTAGTCCTCGCCTCGCTCGGTGGTCTGTTCCGCCTCTGGACGCCGGCGCAGCGAACAGCCCAAGGCCTGCTCAAATGTAACATGTTGAATATATGTAAGTAATTTATGCATCCTAGGTTTTTGTTCTCTCCATGTTTCTAGTTTCTATGTCCCCTCCTTGCCGACCCCTGTATTGCGCAGCCACTCCCCCCACAGCCTTGCACATGCTCGAGATCTGGTTCAGAACCAAAGCGCACCACTGAACTCTGTCAACGGTCATGGTCGCAGCGAGGCTGAAGGGTGATTATACTGGGTTGTCAGCCTCCGAGACATTCTCCGGTTCCTGTTATCACCATTCTCAAATTCGATCTAGGGCTGACTTGTATGACTTCTTGCCCGAATAGTTTCTCGCGAATGTGAACCAACACTATACAGCATCGGCACGTTACAGCTGGGCGGCATTATTCTAGGAGGATTGGTATGGCTTCTTCAACTCGTTCTGGCGTATCTAGCTTGGTCAGAGTTCAGACGAGCAAAGGCTGAAGCTGCCGCACGGGCAGAACGACATCAACGAAGGCGAGAGATGAGGCGGCAGCATGAGCACGAGAAGACTAAGGTGCCGATTTGCTTTGTTGCACCTCCAGAGGCAAGTCACGACGCTTCGGCTAGATACGTGTAAACAGGAACATGGAATGAGGACACGACAAAGCATTCCATGGCTATGCCATTTCATTAATTGCTGTCACAACCACCATCCTCACAAAGCCGATGTTGCTTAGCTGATCACATGCGACCCTCCTTGCTTAAGGATGCTTGCTTCCAGCAAGATGCTCCTTTGCCCGTTCTATGCTATGTCATACTCATGAAAACTGTGACGACCTCTCAACCGTAAACCATAAAACCGCCTGCTGCCATTCACCCTTAGGCTTGAGAAACCACCACAAATTTGGTATCGCTGCTCACGACAGATGGAACGCGCCTTGGCCCTCCTTGGTGGCCACGATCAATTTACGCTTCAACACCTCCTGTGTGCTGTAATCGGGCAACTTGAGATAGTTGACACAAGTCATGACGCTTGGCAAATAGTCGTCCGAACTGTACGGGGGCTCACTCGGCTTGCAGACAACCGTGAACATGGGAGTCAAGCTCTTGAATCCACCAATCGGCAATTTGGGGCTGCCAGTCACGAATTGTAAGAAATCCCGACGTTGCTCCTTGGTAAACTCGCACATGGTTTGAAGTAAGTTCTTGATGCTCTTGCTATCCATGTTGAAGCCGTGATCTGCTTTTATGGAGTCGGTCAGAGTCTCCATTGACCAATCTTCATCAACGCGGCCAAAAAGCATGACTAACTCATTTGCCGTGAAAGCCTTCAACGACGAGTAAGAGAACACTTGAGAGAAGCCAGCTTGGAAAGCTTCAATTTGCGGACGAACACCACTGCCAAGAGTCATATCCAAGACACGCTCGATATACAGATTGATGTTGTCCATGCTGACTGCGATATCCGAGCCTCCTTCGATAAGGTCGATCGCAGGGTATCCAGGAAGAGTGAAATCCAGCATGAGGTCTTCAACACGCGCATCGTGAATGCTAAAGTTTCGAATAGCATCAGTCTTCTCCGCTTCGGTCTTGCTCGAGTCAACCTCGATATTGGCTTTGGCGGTGGCAAACTGCTGTAATAGCGCCATGGAGTTTGCCAAATCGTGGTCGACCGTCCTTAGCGTCGCGATTGAAGGCGTCGTGTCGCGGTTGCCGCCGGTCTTGAAAAAGGTCGCATTGAAGGAGAGATCAATGATGCGAGAATCAAGCATCGATCGAGCGACGAATTTGCCCAACATTTTGTAAACATGTAGAAGCTTCTTCCCACCCTCGCTACTAGCATCGGACTTACTCATTGGAGCAGGGAACAAGCCGTTCTTGCCGAATGCAAACACGTCCTTGTCGACCGCATCGTTTTCGCGCCATAGCTTGAGCTTCTTTTTCGAGAATTCTTTCGATACAGTGGCATAGAACTCGAGAGTAGGTCCAAGACCGGTACCTACTTCTTCAAAGTACTCTACTTCCAGCATACTGGGAGAAGCGCCGTAGATCTCCATGACTTTCAATGCAGACTCCAAGATTCTGTTTCGAGAGATGCGAACCTTTTGCCGCTGAGGTCGGCCCATCAACGGCCGGTCGTCTCTTCGTCGGTCACGTCGCTCGTCGTTCTCATTCTGGCTGCTCTGCCAGCGTGCCATCGATCTGGAGTAACCAAACGACGTAGATTGCAGGAACAAATAGCGAGTCTCGAATGGAAAGAGGAACGGAAAAGTCCTTGCAAGATCTTCACTCCAGTCTGGCAAGCAATTGCTAGCCACTATCAAGGGTTCTTCCAATTGACGATTCATTTTTGCAGTAAGCTTGGTGTTGATGAAAGATGCCAACGGCTCAGCGTACAACACGACTCCCATGCGGCCCAGAAGTTCTCGAGCGTCGTCCAAGCTGTCGTTAATGTCATGTAGAATACCGAGGAGAGACAGTATTGAAGATGTGGTGGGGTGTCCGTCGAGCGACGGAGGGAGTCCATCAACGCCAGTCTTGTTTTCTATGCTCCAGTCCGACGTCAGCGCCGATGGCACTGGTGGTGGTCCCTTGACTTTCTTGAACTTTATAGCATGAATACCAGCCCATACAGTTCGAGATGAGAGATCTTGCGGCTGCTCACGATTGTGATGCACAGCACGGTAAATGGTAGTGTTGGAGGGAATAACTTTGCCGTCGATGCTGAATTCTATATGCCAATCTTGTGGTATAGATGCAAGAGCCGCCGCATATGATGAAGGGCGGTTAGTCCCAGCTAACAGGCCAGGAGCAAAGGACCCTGCATTTGCAGCTTGTTCGGAAGAGGGGGGTCTTGTCGACGCAGAAACAGGAGTGCCTGGTTGTAGAGGCGTAAAAACTCTTGTGCCGTCTTCTTGTCGCGCAGTGACTTTCCCTGTTGACGCAACCTCCATATTAATTGCGCTGGGCTCTGGCATGTCCTCATCCGACATTTCGTCCTCAATCGCACCAACCACTGCATCGAGCGCTTCTTCAGCGTCGTCTGTTGGATGCTCGTCCTCAATGGTCTTTTCATCGGCGCATTCTAGCTGGGTTGAAGCAGCTTCCGAGCTTGGGTCCGGTGCAGATGCAGCTTGCGGAGCCGCTGCTTGCGCCCTTCTACCAGAGCGCCGGCGCTCATGCTTCTCGACTGGCTTGTTCTCATCGGGAGTTGGATTTTCTTGAGACGAAGGCTTACTTCTTGAAGAAGGTCGTGAAGAAGGACGAGCCTGCTCATTCGTCCCAAGAGACGGTGGTAGGCTAGGATCAGAACCAAATGGAGAGAACAAACCAGAGTCCGCTGCGCCTGACAATTGAGCCATCCGTGCATTTGCTAGTTGCTCTAGCATGTTCCGGCGCCGAACACTTGAGGATGGACGTTCTGAAATGCTAAGTCTCGGTCGTAGATACTCGTCAAGTGCTTTGAACGTTGCTATGGCGTGTATCGACACCACTAATTCACGGTAGGTCACCGGAACATCGTGGTTCGGGTCGGCAGTGAGCTTGAGCCTGATTTGCCTCGACAACATGGACGTCGCACTACTACGACTGTTCTCGAAAGCGTTGCTGTTAACAGTAAGAACTTCGAAGTGCTCCGCACGACTCAGCAGGTCTTGCAGCTTTTGTACCAGCACACTGAGTGCCGTTGGTGTATTGGTCGCCGTCGCCGTTCTGACCTTCACAGAGCTGATAGACCTCATGAAGGATGCTAGAAAGTCGGCTCTGGGATTGCTGGATGAGACTGCTGGGGAGTTTGCCAGAACATCGACTAGCACACGAATGATGCCCGAGTCCAACAGCTCAGAGCTGGTAATGCTTTCAAGAGCATCGCCATCAAAATATTGTGCCAAGCGACCAAAGAGCTCCTTGCCGTTCTCCCCGTTATTTCCGCTGTAGCATGCCGAGATGTCTTTTGCGAGCTGTTGCAGGTCTTCCCTGATCCTAATAGCACGAGCTTTGAGCTCTTGGTCTTTAGGCGTATCGTACTTCTCGACAAATTTCCTTGCACGGATGATGACCAGGTCCTTGACGCCGGCAATGGTGACTGGTGATGTTGCGTCTCCATCTGAAGATTCTGAACTTTCTGAGTCGTCCAATCCTGCATCACCTCTCAGGACAATGTCCTCGTCGTTGCCATCTTCACCGTCTTCGTTGTCACTGTCGTCATCATCTCCATCTTCGTCGTTGACAGCGTCGTCCTCGTCAAGGCGCATATCGTCCTCATTCGTCGAGTTGCTGGGGTTCGTTTTGGTCTTAGTAGGCTCAGTATTCCCTCCCACCTGACCGGATCCTCTCGACGGAGCGAGACCACCATCGTTAGATAAGAGAGATGTCGCGCCATATCCATGAGACCTATCGGCAAGCTTCTTAATCTCTCCAATGACGCCCTCGCGGTGAAACTGGTATTGGTAGATATCTTCCAGCCTCTCAAACAACAATTCCGAAGCTTGAAGAGCGAACATGACAAGACTTGGGTGGTCCTCTTGTGACAGGATTGACGCCAAGTAAGACGCGTAAGGCACAGGGCGCAGAGCCTCTTCAATGATGCTGGTTTCAAGATTGGACAGGATCTTAAGCTGCGCAGTCAAGACTTTCTGTCTGACGCTGAGATTGACAGTGCTCGAGTATGCATCCGTCAGAGTGGGAAGCAGAATCATAGCAAAGCGTCGTGTCTCGTCTTTGCAGTCTTGTAGAAGTTCTAGCCGCTTCTCACTCCGTGACTTCTGACGACCTGCCGAATTGCTATCGCGTACCAAGTCGTCGTCCAGGTCGTCATCCATGTCATCGTCAAATTCGCTATCGGTTTTGGCCCGAGGAAGTAGCTCGCAGATGACATTTAGAGCCTCGTAGATCTGTTCCCGAGGTCTGTGTATCAAAGCTTGCATGACTACCACGCTATCAATCTTCGAAGCTGCATCTGCAGTTTCTGCAGGTGGGGACACCCCAGTCAGGATTTGGTACAATGTGTCGACAACATTCATCTTCAATAGCTCTGCAGAAAGTTTTGGACTTGCTCGAGCGACAATCGCTAGCGTGCGTAGGAAGTCGGTATGGATGTTGGCGCCAACGAGATTTGTGCTACCCGGAAGCAACAACCCTAAGACGGCACGTAGCAGCTGAGGCTCGATGAGCTGTTCCAGTCTGTTCGGACTGTGCCTGAAACTGTCGATCACCCGAATCACGCATAAACAGCCTTGCTCAACAACCTTCTGATCATGGCTAGCAAGGACGTTCTGCAGAATTGGCATGACATCTCTGATCACCGGGAAGGAGTCGTGAGGTATATTGCGGCAGCAATTGGCAGCGGTGATGACTGCCGTACGCTGTGTGCCCGTAGCGAAGAAGTCGAGAAATTGCAAGCATGCGGTGAGGCCTCCTTCACGCACGATGGAACCCGGGAAGTCGATAGATATCTTCGACAAAGTGCTCAGCGCTTGTTCGGCAACATCAATATACTGTATATCGAGCAGCTTCTGGCAAAGGACTGGCACAGCTCCCCCATAAACCACATTTGCCACGGAGCCACGCAGAGCTTCCATGAGGTTGGCAATACAGCGACAGGCTAGCAGCATCATCTCCGGGTTCTCCTCGCCAGTAAGGGGGTTTGGCTGCATCAAAGCTACTAGCTCTTTCACATAAGGATCCGGTGAGAACTGACCGGAGAGATTGTCCTCGTTCGACACCAGCAGGAGATTAGATAGCTCCTCCAACGCAACCAACTGCATGGTAGGGTCGTCCACCCGTCGAAGGCTGTTCAGAATATCTCTTAGTCTTGATGACATACCGCTCATCATGCCACTTAGCGCCCGCAGAGTGCTTGATAATCCAGAAGAAGGACCACGTCCTGCGCCAAAAAGTGCCGCTGCGAACGGATCTCGATCATCCTCGTCCATCTCATCTGGGCTGTCACCATCATTGTTCTCATCTCGCATGGGCGGTGGGGTCAAATCAGACTCTCGATTGGGCGGCTTGTTGGTTGTTTCTTCGTCCTCTTTCGTTGAGGTAGGCTCGTTCTTGAGGACTTTCTTCTTCTGCTTCCGTGCAGGTGCTCGGCTCGGTGGGGAAACATCTAGGAGATTTGTAAGGAAAGACTCGATGAACACACGCTGTGACCTACCTTGGGTTGAGTTCTTGTTGTTCTTGCTCGCAGCACGCTTAGAGCTGGGCCTGGCAGCTAATGATTTTGAGTTATCTTCCGTGTACTTAGAAGATGATCTGCCGTCGTTAGCCCTAACTAATACCACGTAGTAGAATTGTCATACCCATTGTTAGACATTGCCGTATCGGTCACCGGGTTCTTCCTCCGACTTGGTCGACTCGTAGGTGCGGCAGGTGGAACTTGTGCTTGTGTAATATTTGCTGAATTTGTGGTCTTCTGTCTCTTTGCTCGTTGGAATGTGGTAGTCGATGTTTCCTCCGCGTCCTGGCCAGCAGGACTTGAATCACGGCGACCGGATACTTTGCGTTTCTTTGTCGACACCGCGGTCCGAGTAGATGGACGTGGAGGATCTGTGGGATCGTTCGTGGGGCTAGACTCTGCTGCGAGTCTCGCTGAGGAGCGAGTGATTCTGGGAGACATGAGAACTTGTCCTGATGAGAGAAAATTGTGGATGCAGAGGAGCAGGCATATATTAGAGGTGGGAGGCCGGACTCAGATCGAAAAGAAGTGAAGGGAAGTCCGAGGGCCAACCAAGTGACAAAGAGGGCAACTTGCCTGTTGGTGCGTGTGTGATCGGGCTCGTTGTTGAGTGCGGACGATGAAGTAGGCGCGCTCGATCTTTCCATGCCTAACAACCCATTGTTCCGGCAAGTACGACGCTAGGCAGCGGTGTCAGGCAGTTCTACGGACAGCAAAGAACACGAAAGATTCTTGCTGATTGTGGAGTAACGTTGTATGTGGAAAGATCAAGATGCTGCGGTTGAGCCACCAAGACATGGAAACGGTACAATGATCGGATAGGTTAGCGGCCACCCACTTAGAGCCTCAAGGTTTCAGCATGTCCTCCTTGCTTCCTTCTACACCAGGCTCTATATAATGTCATGACTACTATTTCAGCATATCAAACGTGTATCACCTTGCCGCAATCAGTCACTGGCGTAAACGCACTTTCCAGTGTGACAGCCACTGCTGGTGTTATGTCTGATATCTAATGCGTATAGATTTGCGGAGAATGCCCCGGGGACCGTGGAGCAAGCGCCAGACTATGTTGTATGTGGCAGGCCCGCCCGCGCGGGTGTATATAGACTCAAGAAATTGTAATGCAGGACGGAGGAAGCGCTGAAGCGCTATGGTGCTCGAGGACATCATGATACGGGTGACCACCATTCAATCATGCTTGTTATCCCTCGGAGGTATGTCTAGTGTCTAGTAGAACTAACCCGCGCTTCAACCTGGGCCGATAATACTCCCAGAATCTGTGTAAATGTTTCTGAACGTTGTTCGGCGTGGCTCGCAACTGGCCTTGTATGAGGGTATGGTCGGGAGAAGCAAGCACGTGGTTGATGGTCAGGCTGCATCACAGCAGACTGGTGCTGGTGGAAGTGGAAGTGGAAGTGTATGCTGCAATGACATAATTCAGGCGACGCATTGTACTAGGAAGGTACCGATGAAGACCTGGACCCTGTGATACATGACAGAAACCCTGGTAGATGCTGTTTCGTACACGGTAGTTCCTGAACTCGTCACTCAACGACGTGTTCATACCTACATATCATTGATCAAGCCTGACCAAGCGGTCTTCGAAAACAGATTCAGTTCACTTTGGTGGTTGCATACGACAGTCCGGGCGTCCACCCTCCACTTTCCACCCCGCACGCCTGCTCCGGTCGTTTCGCGCGGTAGAAAGAGTCCTTAAGGTTTCGCCGCCGCGAACCGCCGCACGAAAGGCTAAGCCCAGAACCCAGACCCTTTCATGTTCAATTACCGCCGACCTCCCCACTACAACTAGGAAGACAAGTCCATGAGTCCTGCTCGTTCCCAACTGCACTCTCTGCGACTTCACTGCCGTTTCTCACCCAAACAGACAACCACCTATCACAAACAACCGATATCGCGTGTTCGCCAGCAACATTTCGCCCCTACCCATCGACAACCTTGCTACTCCACTTGCGCTGACAAATTCACAACTCCGGTAATCCGCGGCATCTGCCAACATCAGAGTAGAACGTTCAGTACAACCCACAGAAGATTCACCATTCTACAAGCAATACTGGGAGAAGCTACAGAAATGGATGCCTACAAATTCCCCGACCAGCGCATGAAGAAGAAGTTGGCTGATCCATCTAAGACACCCCTTCTGCTCATCGCATGCGGTCAGTAGCTGAAGGGCCGAACACACTGTAGGATTGTTTGCTGACGGCTGATGCAGGTTCATTTAGTCCTATCACCTTCCTTCATCTGCGCATGTTTGTCATGGCAGCGGATTATGTCAAATTGACCACAGACTTTGAAATCGTGGGAGGATATCTATCGCCGGTATCGGACGCCTATAAAAAGCAAGGGCTAGCAGGCGCAGAGCACAGGTTGGCTGCATCATTCCTTTGGCTCGACCCATGCTAAACGCGTTTCCAGAGTAGCGATGTGCCAGCTGGCCATCGACAAAGCCTCGACATGGCTCATGGTTGACTCATGGGAAGCTGAGAGCAAAGACTATAAACCCACTGCCCAAGTCCTAGACCACTTTGACCACGAAATCAATGTCGTGCGAAAGGGCATTGACGCTGGAGATGGCACACGCAAGCCAGTCCGAATAGCCCTCCTTGCCGGTGCCGACCTTATCCAGACCATGTCCACGCCTGGTGTCTGGGATGACAAGGATCTTGAACACATTCTAGGCAGATACGGCACATTCATTGTCGAACGTTCCGGCACCGACATCGACGAAGCTCTCGCAAGCTTGCAGCAGTACCGCGACAACATCTATGTGATACAGCAGCTCATACAGAATGATGTTTCGTCGACGAAGATAAGACTATTTTTGAGACGAGGAATGAGTATACAATATCTTATCCCTGCACCCGTGGTCGAGTATATTGAGCAGAACCATCTTTTCAATGACGATGGCCGCAACTCGAGCAGCAATTCGCTGGCTTCAGCAGACGACAAAGGCAAGGCAAGGGAAGCCTCCAACACTCGAGCATAAGCGACAACTATAGAATTACAGCAAGGGAAGTATTCTTGTATGTACTAGAATGTGGTTTTCGAAATACACGCCGCCCATCCCGCTCCCGGGGATGAAGACGGAGGGCTAAGATTGGCGGGTGGGTGGCGAAGCCGTAAAACCCTAGAAAAGGACGGAGATCTCTTGTCCTGGTCAAAGATGACAACAGGAGAGATTGTGATAATCTATACAGGGATGAAGAAAGCCTTTGGAAAAGGAAGCCGAGTCATGACCACATGCCGGAATGTCTGCGTCAGTACGCATCCGTCATGACCGCAAAGATGTACGAGGCCATACGTCAATAGGGGTGCCTCCTGCTAAAGC
>Ga0210040_10007740_pt1 | contig 12904 bp, 10 predicted proteins | sample CryGeyCG12114_NA_FD_185462 | JGI IMG/M metagenome (GOLD analysis project Ga0210040, IMG submission 185462) | Groundwater microbial communities from aquifer - Crystal Geyser CG19_WC_8/21/14_NA (SPAdes) (version 2) | ecosystem: Environmental > Aquatic > Deep subsurface > Groundwater | place: USA... | reverse complement strand
CCCTATTTTCCTCCAAGGCGCCATGCTGGTCGGCTGTTATGGTCAGGACACATTGCCTCCAGAATTGAGGATACGTCGAAGTAGCCGACCTCTCGCACGGTACACGAGTATACAGAAGGGTGCTTGCGCGCTATCACCTTGCCCTACACTTTCTGCAAAGAGTGTCTGGTCGTAGTCATGGTCGCTTTGTAAGATGTAGCAAAGCTTACCCGTACACTCCCGTCCTACATTTGCATTTGTGCATCGGTCAATGTTGATTCGGTGCTATGCTAGGCCTTTACTCTGCATGGAGTCCGTGTGTTTGACATTCGCACACCATCATGAGGCTCTCAGCAAGCTTGTCCGCAGGTGCACTTTTCCGCACTTGGCTTCCAAAGGAGGACTGTCACAAGAGGTTTGTTCTCGCTGGGACCTTGTTCGCGAAACCGTTTGAGCAACCATGTTATTCTTCATGTATCATATGGCCCATTCTGCCAATCTTTGTTTCGAGATACTTCTCGATCTCCGCGCCCTTGACTCCTTGAACGCCGTGTGTTCTCCAAGCAATTGGCACCATAGCCACTCTTTCTCGGACTCGGACTTCTTTGCTGGGACCCTCCACCGCCCTGACCTTATCAGGGTTATTAGTCAAAAGTCGGATGCCCTGTTCCTCTTCGGGCTTTGTGACATCACTATCAGTTCCCAGACCTAGATCGGCCAATATCGCAGTAGCCAAGCCATAACTTCTTGCGTCGGCGGGATGACGAAGCAATAGATTTGCTTCTACTGTATCGTTGCCCAGATCTTGCAAGTTATATGCTTTGAGTTTCGATGCAAGCCCAATGCCACGACCTTCCTGCCTAAGATATACAATAACGCCACCCGTCGAGGTAGGCAAGGACATCAGCCGAGCTGCTTCATCGAGTTGCTCTCCGCAGTCGCAGCGTGCCGACCACGCTGTCTCGCCAGTATAGCATTCTGAATGTATGCGCACGAGCGGTGGCTTATGCTCTGACTCGGGTCCGGAAGCTAAAAGTTCCTCCGCAGTTGCTGGTATCGAAGGTTGAGGATGTTCATCGTTCTGCTCATCCTGCGTCCGCGCCGGCGGTTGTACAGGCGCGCTGGTTGGGATTTCTAGAACTGCATCCTCGGGCACTGTGGTAACATTCTTCAGAGCGCTCCCACTCCTCTTCCTCTTGTCGAACACGCGTCTTTTTGGTTCTGGCTCTATCCTTGAGCTGATCCTTCCGGGCCGTAGTCGGCCAGTATACGCGCCACGTATCATACGGTCCATTTCGGTCTCTCCTGGCTTCTCCGCATCTAGACTTCTACTTCGAATGTTGTTGCCGAAGACAATTGCGAGGTGCTCCTTGTTGTCTGAATCATTTTGGTACAAATGTAAGAACATTTCGGCCCCCGACGTTGTAGGTATACGAGCTCGAACTACGCATTCAACAGTCGGTAAACGCTCAAGCAGGCGAGGCTGCTTTTGAGAAGGGTCATCGAGGGAGGTATCAACGGGCACGGATTTTGGTTCGGCATGGAGATGGCGCGACGGTGTACCCGCACCCGGTGTCGCTGGAGGTGTGAAAGCAGGGGAGATAAGGTTGTCTGGAATGCCTGGAGTAGGTGGCTGCGAGTCGTGTAAGTCGGACCATTGGCTAAGGTATTGACCAGACGGTCGAGGTTGTGGGGAGATTATGGGAGATGTATGAGCCGGGAGGTCGGACGCTGGTCGGGCCATGATTGAGCAAGAAGAAACTCAGTCACGCATAAGGTGTATGTACAACAAGAAAACACTGTACAGCACAGTAGAAAGAAAGCAACAACCCCATAGAAGGACATGGATAGATGTCGCCGGCTCTGGGGTCGTTCTCACGGAAGAGGCCTCGGCCTTTCTCCGCCGCCACGGAAATTTGCGACGCCATTTAACATGCACGGCTTGGTCATCGGCAAACTCCCCCGCACATGTATCAGGTACCTGGTAGGTACCTAAATCACCACTCAGCCACCGGCTCCATTACCGTTCGAATTGCTTATTGCATAGCACAAATCCAGGAGCCTCAGACAATTCAATGTCGTGAAACGATCACTGAAATCCGGGGCTATAGAATCGTGCTAAGTAGACCGGAAAAGCGATAATACTCGACGCATAAGATAAGCCCTCAAAAGGCGAGTTTTCGTGGCTTCCGATTCGAGCTTAGAAACACCTTCCACCTGGCTCGGACCTGGCGCATCAGTGGTAGCTGGGGGGTGAGTGACAGGAGAAGTCAAGCGGGCTTCAAGTAAACAGATCTCGCCTTACTGATAGACTGTGTCAATTGCTATGTCGGCCGAGAAACGCAAGGAGCTGCTGTCTGCAGCAAAAGCTTTCTGCGACGCCTTCGCTAGCAAGAGTACACCGGAAGAGATCTTCAGCCATTTCTCAAGCTCCGATGATGTCTCAGCTATTGAACACGGATTACCACGCCTGGCACCGTTCCTGGGTCGAGAGTTCAAAGGACAGAGCGGCATCCAGGAGTATTTCCAGGCCATCTCCTCGTGCTTGAGCTACGAAAATATGCGTTTCAACAACTTCGTGGTTGATACAGAGGTGTCCAAGGTCTCTGTTCGAGGCCAGGCACGCTTCACGTGGACCAGCACGGATCAAAGTTGGGATGAAGTATTCACATACGTGCTCGAATTTGACGAGAGACACAAAGTCAAGGTGTATGAGATATGGGCGGACACTGGTGCTGCATGGTTGGCCAGTAAAGGGGAGTTGAAATAGCACTCTTTCCTTCGCTGTCAGCTCAGTGCTAGCCTTGCACAGGAAAAGGCATCGGAATATACAACCTTGACCTGCTCTTATCCGTGCCACCGCACCTACGATCTATCAGTCAAGGCAATATGTTGATCGTATTCCATCTAGTAGTTGTCGTTTGTGCCATAAATATAGTTGGATATCAAGAACAGGTCATCGCATTCTGGTATCGATCACATATCGCTTGTCCACGGTCTTAGCGTCTTTAGCGTCATCTTCGCCTTCGAACTGCAGCGTATAGAGTCCTTGTCCTTGCGATAAGCCCCTGACCTTGGCACGGTAGAACGTGTCGGTTTCTGGGTATTTTGCGAAGACGTTGGTGCCGTTTGGATAATTCGGTAGTATTGCGTCGACAGGAGGAATTGGCACGATCTCTCGAGCACTACCAGCGTGCAGTTTGCGGTTGCCACTCTCATCTGGTTCCGGATCCTGGACGTCGTACATAATGCTACGAGAAAGTCAGTGATATCATGGTGCTGCTGGACAGAGTCACAACTCACGGTTTCTTCTCCTTCCAGACCTTTTTGATCACACCTTGAATACCTGCACCCTCTTCTGATGAGTTTGGCTTGAATCGGTAAAAAACTTCAATGCCAGTCGCAAGCTCGCCTGCTCGCTCGGCCAAAACGCCCCTGTGCATTTCAATGCCATCATCTCTTGGTGCAGTGCTGCTCCGGCCTTGACTTACAACGCTCGAGCTTCTCTGAGCCGCGCCTTTGACACGTTTGAGCATGTCCACTCTGGCATCACTGGGACTAGGCCCGGGTGATTCTATCGTTGTGTCGCTATCAGGAGCAGGTCGTTGACCTTTCCGTGATTTAGGTATTTGTCCGCTGCGAGACGCCGGCTCGTCAGGGGTCTTCAGGGCTGCTAGCATGGCAAGGTTGTTTGCTAAATCGTAATCATCATGTACCTTCCTTTCAGCCTCGCTTGCTCTCATCTGACACCGGAATAGGTCATCTAGTCGATTTAGGCGCTCCCTCGTCTCTGTCAGAAAAGCCATGTTAGCAAGCGTTGGGTGGCCTATGTAACCACGTAATGGAAGAGTTGAGTGAAGAGTTGATCTGCTTACCTCCTTTTGTGCCAATGTCAGCTTGAATGGTATCGATCTCGTGACCGAGACGATTTGTGGTATCATTATACTCTTTGGCTTTTTTGAGGCCTTCAATGATACGAGCACGAATATCGGCCTCATAATCTATGTCTTTTGCGCCATCACGACCTGTTATGCCACGCCCAGTGCGAGGTCGTGAGGCCATTGCTGCAGGAGTGGTGAAAGGCCAGTGATATTAGCACTGGTTGGGGAATGGACCTGGCAGCTGTTCATCGCGCTGTACAGTTCACTCTTGCCGCGGCTGCGTCATCGACATGTTGTCGACGCTGGGGCAATATCACCTAGCTGCCTTAGGTAGGTAAATAGTGGTTGGCGACAACATCGGCTTTGGCTCTTCGAGTCGCTCGGTGACGGCTCGGCAGGTGCCGGTCGAGGCGGGACTCGGGGGCGAGGTGAGCACAGTCACGTGATCCGTGTCTTATGGTGAGTTTATTCAGGGGTGAGGGGTCAACCTGACAGCCTCCTTGCACCACGTGTTATTACGTATGGGGCATCAAATTGCGTCTAGATTGCCTCATAACGGCATCTACATTATTCTTCATCGTCTTGCAAAAACAGAACTCTGATCGAGAAGCAAGTTAACCAGAACACATACACAGCGTCTCCCTTCCGCCTGCCCTGCTTCTATTGAGACGTGTCATCCTACTCTGTGAAAGCTCGAGATGCAGGTCCCTCTGATCCGCCTTCAATGCGGTATGTCTCTCAAGCCTTTTGCTATCATCCGAGTTTGACAATAATACATAGGATGCAATAGTTATGACTGGGGTCAGTCATGACTCTGAAAGTCGGAAGCATAACTGAGCAAAACAGGTAAAAAAGGCAAAGACTCTGCCGCCGCCAAATATGCTTCAGCAACCCCATCAGATGGCTTCTCCATCCAGCAGGACAAGCCCTACGCCGAGGTAAGTCGTTCTACCATTGAACATGGTGAAGCTCATACGGCCAATAGCTGTGGATGGGCACCCATCCTTCTCTGCCGTCGAAAGACCTTCAAACGGGCCGTTCCTTGCTCGATCTCGTATCTGACAACCAAGCATTGATGGGCAGCGACATCTCTTCCAAGTACAACCAAAAGCTTCCTTTCCTCTTCAAAGTCCTTTCCATCGCAAAAGCTCTGTCTATCCAAGCACACCCCAACAAAAAGCTCGCCGAGCAACTGCACGCAAAGGATTCCAAGAACTATCCCGACGACAACCACAAGCCAGAGATGACGATTGCCATCACGCCCTTTGAAGGTCTGTGTGGGTTCCGTCCCTTGATGGAAATCGCTCACTTTCTGGCCACGATACAGCCTCTACGTGATCTGGTAGGGGAAGACAACGCGTCCAAGCTTGACTCAGCAGCCAAGGATTCTGCCTCAACACAAGACTCCAAAGCTGCCCTCCGCACCGCTTTCACGGGGCTAATGAAGGCTGACCGTGAGAAGGTCAAGAGCAAATCTGAGGAACTTCTTTCGCTAGCTAAAGCAAAGAATATTACGCCTGGTCCGTCAGTCAACACTACTGCGGAGCTCTGCGAGCTAGTTGAACGATGCAACAGCCAGTTCCCCGCCGACATTGGACTTTTCGTGCTCTTCTTTCTCAACTTTGTGAAGCTTGCTCCAGGACAAGCAATGTACTTGAAGGCCGATGACATCCATGCATATATCTCCGGTGATATCATAGAGTGTATGGCAAGCAGCGACAACGTGATCCGTGCCGGCTTCACACCAAAATTTCAGGATGTTGACACGTTAACCGAGATTCTTACCTATGACTTCGATCCGCCCGAGCAGCAGCTGCTCAAACCAGTGGACTATCCTTACGTTACCCTCAACGAGAAAGCCTACAGCAGCGGGAGTGAAAGCTTGCTGTACGATCCCCCTATTGAGGAGTTCAGCGTCGTACGTACAGTCCTCAAAAGTGATGGTGCGAAAGCCACATTCGAAGGGCTAGCAGGACCCAGTATCGTCATCTGCACGAGCGGCAATGGCAAGATCAGTGTCGGTCCAAAGTCAGAGGAGATCAAAGAGGGCCTTGTCTACTTTGTCGGTGCTACAGCTGAGCTAGTGATTGAATCTGGTGGCGATGAGATTGTCACCTTCCGAGCATTCTGCGAGATTGACAACAAGGCACATGAAGCCAATGGCGCCCACTGACAGACTTCGAACAGAGTGGCTAGGCTGTAACCAGTTCCGGCATGTTGTATGGACGGGCAATTAGCAGGGAACAGTCATCACCCGCATTGATGTGCAGCACGACTTCACGTACAGACTGACAAGCCGTTGATATTCATAGAGCAAAAGCACTCCATGTTCAAGTTGTAGTATTCGCCAGTTGCTTGGCACGTACAATATGCCCGAATTTGGTTACTGCTGTGCTCTGACACCCGGATGTACTGTAAGAAGAGGTTACCACTAATGCCAAGCATACCTTCCTACCTACCTAGGTAAGTACTATCTCTTTACTACATTGACAACATCCCCATTTCCACGCTACCACTCTTGATTAGATAGGGTAAGAATATCCTAAAGTCTTAAGCTGTAGCTGTTTTCTAGTATAAATTGCTTGATTACGGGGCGTATAACGAACCCCTACTAATTTAAGGTAAAGCTGGGGGATTCGAGTGCCAAGCCAGAATAGCGGCAAGATCTATTTACGACCAGGTGTCTGATCGGAAAGATGTCCCCGCGTGACGAGGGGTTCAACTTCGAGCTCGCCCACCATGCCAATCTGATAGTACTCCGCATGATGTTGGTGACAAGTTTTTATATACCGAGGATGGTGGGAAAGTCTGTTCATGTGGCACGATCCGCAAGCCGACCAGTAGCGGAGTCACACCATAGTACGACAGCCTTCCCCCATCAAGGTACACCTTCTGTTCACACACACTTCCGTGTTTTACATTGTATATGTCCAGTACAAAAGCCACTGCTGTGGCTCATTCACTTCTGTAAGCCAAAGAGCATCGTCTTCTGCTAACATGGCTCCCATCCGCATTGGCATTGTCGGCCTCTCAAGCAAGCCCGGGGCCTGGGCTACAGTGGCACATCTTCCACGACTTGCGCAAAGTCCCAACTACGAGATTGTGGCTCTATGCAACTCAAGTTTAGCTTCGACGCGGGAAGCTATTAAGGCGCACAACTTGCCCGAGTCCACTAGAGCCTACGACTCGTACGATAAGCTCGCAGCAGACCCTGACGTAGACTTGTACGTCGTCTCTACTAGAGCGGACACACATTACGAAGTCGCCATGCCTGCTTTAAAAGCTGGGCGTAACGTCTACGTTGAGTGGCCTTTAGCAGCCACCACGGCCGAGGCCCGGGAAATGGTAGCGCTCGCCAAAGAAAAGAAGCTTGAAACTATTATTGGATTGCAAGGTCGTGCTTCCCCCAGCGTGAACAAGGTAAAAGAGCTGATTGACGGTGGGCACATTGGCGAGATCCACAGTGTTAATGTCCAGGGCGCCATTGGAGTTTGGCAGAACAACGCTGCAGGAAATAGATATCATTATTTCATGGACCGCCAGGTGGGCAGCAACCTTTTGACTATCTATGGCGGCCACATTCTGGATTCAGTGTTTTACACGCTTGGAGAGCTGAAACCGGGCACATATCATCCTATGCTTGGGAACTTGAGGCCGAAGATGCACAGGACGAACGAGGACGGATCTCTTACGGAAGAATTGTATGATAAGAATACACCGGATCAAATACTACTGCAAGGACGATTGGAACGGCACCCAGCTGCTGTCTTCAGCTTCCACCTGAGAGCTGGAGATAAATTCATCAACACACCGGGCTCTATATGGAAGATCTATGGGACGAAAGGAGAGCTGGTGGTTGAATTTCTGAGTGCTGGGCCACAGATTGGAGCGGCACAATCTATGAGATTCTCGAACTCAACGACGGGTAAGGTGGAGGAAATCAGTGTGGACGAAGGAGGCAAAGAATGGACAGACCTGCCTACTCAGGGGCAGAACATTGGGAGACTGTACGAGGCTTATGCTGGAGGCCAACCGTATGGGGATTTTGAACTGGCGCTGAAGAGGCATGAGCTGCTGGACGAGTTTTGGGCCAGCGGTTTTTAGGCGGCTTTGAGAATAAATGCTGCTGATGCGGGCTGGTCTTGCGCTATAGCTGCTACCAGTCCACAGCAATGGGAGGCATTAGACGCAGGTCGAGCACTGAGGCTAGCAACTGCTAGACCTCAAGTAAGGTAACTTGCTTTGCTCGCACTTGGCGCCCGCATTTATTGTGCCTCCGAGTCCGAGTCGCTTCGTATCTCCAAGTCTGTGAACTTGAGCCTGCAGTGGAATTGGATGGTGAGTCGTAAGTCGTGAGTCGTGCAGCTCGTCAGGAAGGCATACCCGAGCTGCAACAGGACGTCATAGCTTCAAGTTCTTTTGGAGATAGCTCCCGACTTGGAGGCTTTGCAGCATACCCGTACGTGGCTAAGCGGCACCCGTAGCTCACTGGCAGGCTGCAGCTGGTTGCACTTGGTCACGTCGTCGTCGCTGTGCGCCTGGAACACGCAGGAAAAGTCTATGAGTTAGTAGATGTTTCGATAGACTTACCGATAGTAGGTAGGTAGAGTGGACACAGGAACTATAGTGTAAATTGCCTCAGATCACTGGCACGTGCACACGCAAACTTGTAGGAGGCTCGAGGCTCAACTGGAAGCCCCGACATCTCCCGATAGTAATGACGCGCGCGTGATTGGCCAGAGACCAAACGCCCGAGCCACGCTTGAAGCTTTGCGTGTACGCCACACCATTCAATCTCGATCCCTGCAGTGCACCTTGAACTTGAACTCGAAGCTGGCCGGTCCAAGCCTTCAACTTCTCGCCGTCATAGCTACTTTTTCTGCTCTGCCGCATTCGCCATTCACTTACTTCTCATCCATCACCTTTGCGACCCTCTGCATCCTAGCCTAGTCATCAGCTAGAACAACCAAGCTCCATCTCTATCACCGATCCATCAACACACCAGCCAGAATGCCTAAGAACGAGAGCTTCTCAGATGGTATGTACTTTGTTTCTTGGTGTCTGCACTCAGGACAGCTTGCAACAGCTCCGTCAGCACCCAGCACACGTAGCCGCATCGACCAAGACCACACGCGGATCGAGTACTCCATACCGTTCCATGCCACGACAGCTGGTTCTTGAGATTTGGCCATGGCAACCTACCCGCTGAGGACGATAACACCGCGCGATTCGCCAACGTAACGTCCTGTCATTATCAGTGCAGAGCAAGATGTTATGTGTGCCTCGTCCACCCTTTGACTGCGCTGCCATCGGGTTTGGCAACCACGAACGCGAGAGCTGCTGCGAAGGAGCAAGAGGTGCATACTCGAAAGAACAAAAGCTTACAATTCTCCTTTACAGGTGACGCCAAGAAGGGTGCCAACCTTTTCAAGGTCAGTCAGACCAGCTAGGCCTTCCACAGCGGTTGTTAACAAATATACAGACGAGATGCGCACAGTGCCACACTGTCGTAGAATCTGAGGGCAACAAGATCGGCCCCAACTTGCACGGTCTCTTCGGCCGACACACAGGTCAAGTGGAGGGTTTCTCATACACCGATGCCAACAAGCAGAAGGGTATTGAGTGGAACCAGGACACTCTGGTATTTACAGCCCCAGATGTTTTCCCTTGGTGATGATACACTAACGTTGCGCAGTTCGAGTACCTCGAGAACCCCAAGAAGTACATCCCAGGCACAAAGATGGCTTTCGGTGGTTTGAAGAAGGGCAAGGACAGGAACGACTTGATCACGTACGTTATGCGCCCACAACCTCTTTATTGTATGCTGACCATACGTAGCTACTTGCGCGAGAACACCAAGTAGATGCTGCTTCTACTACCGCTTTTGCCACTCACTGTCCAATCCGAGCCGAAAGCTTATTGACTTCGGGCAACGACCGGCTGTATTACCAAAACTCCCAATCCTACTATGGCCACCCAATCTCTCGTTCGGAACAAGCATGCGATCAGTCAGCTGTGCGTTCCGACGTAGACGATAGGCAGCTTGTACATAACACTCTCGTCCTTTAGCGCATACATGCATCGTTGAAGATGGCATTGGATTGAACTGCAAAGGTCAAATACAGCAAGATTCTCTGCTCTAGCTCGTCTTTTTCTGGCAGCCTACTTGTGCTCTAACTACGCCGTGTTGCGCTTATGATACGATCTGCGGTCTGCTTGCTAGCGCGTACATCAGGCGCCTCCCACACTACACTAGTCGTCAAGAATTGTTTCCGTTCGAACGCGATCTTTTCCGCCGGTTCTTTCGTTCACAGCAGTCAAGATGTTGGAGAGTTACTCTTCTCCGTTCTGACGGAAGCGTGGAGTTTGTTTTGCTTTCCCCTTGCATCACCGGCTTCTAGCGGCAGAGCACTTCTAGGCACTGATTGGCCAGGCGTGCCCCTCGCGGGCCTGTCCTTACCTGTCATCCAACACTTTGCAGGCAGCATTCATTGATCCAACCTCCAGCATTTCACTAACAAAGACAGCATCTTGACTTCATATTGCATCTTGCTGCAGCACGATCTCGCTGGCCTCCCATGCTTGTTGTGCAGCTGCCGAGGTGGCTGGGCATTGGTTCGCGGACCTGCATAAACCAGAGATGCGCTTCCACCCATTCAATTCCTGATCACTGGTAAGACACGTTTGGATTTACGCGTTTCCGTTCATTGTTACTTGCTTGAAGATTTCCCATCGACACGTGTGTTGAGGCGGCCTTCGACACCGCGAGGCCACATTTGAGACCGAGTGACCAAGCTGTTGTTGGGTGACCGTTTATTCGACCGTCACTTCCCCCGCTTCATTGCCAACGCAGCCTTGTTTTCTTTCTTGCATGCTTCATTTGCACATTGGAAGTCTATGGCTGCAATGATGCCTGCAGGGCGACTTGATGATTTAGATCCAGCCTTTGATGACCATCCTTCGCTTGCCGCGTCGCTAGAAGATTTTGAGGATCAAGAAAGACGGTCTCCTCTTTTTGATCTACCATCCCAGCACTCTGGATTTAGATCCGAACAGGACGAGTCAGAAGTCGATGATCAATCCAGCGCAGGCGCGCCATGGTCGCCACCAGGATTCAAGCACCGAAGCGCAAATGTAAATGCATGGTTCAGACAAGACCCTTATGGCAGGTATAACTTGCGACCATCGGTCAGTCCCTCCAGGTCACGACAAACCAGCCCCGAATATCAAGATGCGCAAGAAGGAGACAACGACATTACAATTGCGGCGAACATACCCCTACCGCCTGGTATAGATTCACCTGTCAAGGAGAGGTCGCCAGAACCCGAACCGATACCGGATGATATGATGCACGCCTTCAATGAGTCTCAGCCTGAGTCTGTGGCACAAGAAAACAAGAATAACTGTACTGAGTGTTCCTTTACCATCGCTATATGATGCTAATGATTCCAGATATCCGTTTCGCCGTGCGAGCTGAAGTCCAGCATCGCGAACCATTCGTGCCATTCATGAACTTTGTCCGCTCCAAAGTCGACGCCATGACAAAGACTAAGTCTTCTACACTGCTTTCAATTTTAATCGGCTTTCTCTCCTTGTCGATGATCAGAATCATCCTCGTCCCACCTATACCTCCACCAGTTCCTGATCTGGTCAAATTGTCAACGCTGGCCAAATCGTTTGAACCACTGATATTTTATTCCGAAAACGGCTACATGCAAATCACTGCGTTGCAAGAAACAAGCGTAGCAGTGTGGGACTTGGGGGAATCCGTCCGAAGTGCGAACATGACATCTGCACCACTTATTGTCAGGTCGTTGGACGAACTGTCAGAGAGCTTGAAGAGCCTTGGGTTGGAGCTCACACGGTTCTTTGCTGACGTGGACTCAGATGTGGACAGTATATTGATTGTCATGGATTGGGCAAAGCGCGAATTGGAGGGCGTCAGTTCGGCGCAAGGCACACCAATTACCGGAGTTGTCTTTGACCACATACACGGCTTGCTGAATCGCGGAGGGTTGCTCGAGACAGCAACAGGACCTACTCAGCTGGGCAAAATACTCACAGATGTTTTTGGTGCAAGCTCACCGCAAAGGACCAGAGCCACGCTCACGAGGACCTTCCACGAGTTCTTGAATGTGCTCGAGGAGTCTATCAATAGCGAGCTGACGCACTCCACCGCGTTGTTTGCGCTCTTCACGTCCATTGACCGGCAATTCCTCAATCTTCAGCGGACTGTGGTTAGAGAGTCTGACACACAGGAGCGGTTAGAAAGCGACTTACTGTCCTCGCTCTGGACGCGTGTCATGGGTCCTAATTCCGTTATGCTGCGCAAATATGAAAAGAACAAGCAGCTGCTCTCGAGCGTACGGGCCCGAACAGTCAGTAACAAACATCTGATTATGGAGCACCATGGAAGACTGCAGACGCTAAAGGTCAATTTGGAAACTTTGCGAAGGAAGTTGGTCAGCCCACTGGTCCGAAGGAATGATAGTGTCAGTATTGATAGTAAGGGAATGGTGGAGGGCCAAATCAGGGGTTTGGAGGGGACGTATGAGTACCTCAGAGTTGTGAGGGAGAAACAGAAGGCAAAGCTCATGGAGATGGTCTATGGTAGTAAAGGACCGAGAAGAACCCTGGTGGGTGTGGGTGCTGAGGGTGGTCTGGAGATTGAGGCCAGATAAGTTCGTGAACGTTACTGTGGCTTCTACTGTGGCCATGTGAGGCAGATGTATTGGCGAAGTCCCTTGGTGTGAAGCACTTTTCGCAGAGGACCGAACTGAGCGAAATCTTGGAATCTTCAAAATGTTTGGCATATCAATGCTTGAGTGTCTATAGGTAGGTATGTGTATCGGAATATTATGGCTGGTATATCCGGCGCGCAAACATTGCAAACAAGTAGCAAATGCATAAACCTTACCAATGCTTTCTTTCGCCAACCGACTTGGACTACGGCGACACTTCTGTGATTCCGACCAAGTCGACCTACTCTAATCCAAGTACGACGCAGGTCGCCGTGTTCTGCCATTTCCCCTAAATCATGTCCT
>Ga0210040_10007739_pt1 | contig 12904 bp, 11 predicted proteins | sample CryGeyCG12114_NA_FD_185462 | JGI IMG/M metagenome (GOLD analysis project Ga0210040, IMG submission 185462) | Groundwater microbial communities from aquifer - Crystal Geyser CG19_WC_8/21/14_NA (SPAdes) (version 2) | ecosystem: Environmental > Aquatic > Deep subsurface > Groundwater | place: USA... | reverse complement strand
GCCGGTCCCGGGGACGCCGGCGTCCGGGTCGAGCACGGAGCCGGGGAACAGCACGGTGGCGTGCTCCGGCGCCCAGCACGACCGCCGCTCCACCAGCCGCACGGGGGTGACCGTGCGCCGGCGGAACCGGCGTTCGGGTGCGGCCAGCCGGTCGACCACGCGCTCGGCGGCCAGCCGCCCCAGCGCGGCGGGATCCTGGTCCATGACGGTGAGCGCCGGGGACAGCATGTGCGCCATGGGGAAGTCCCCGAAGCCGACGATCGCCCAGGTGGTGCCGGCCAGCGAGGGCACCAGCGCCATCGTCGTCCGCGCGTCGGCGCTGACCAGCGCCGTGGGCCGGGGCCGTGCCCGACCGAGCCGGTCGACCACCTCCGCGGCGCTCCGCGCGTCGCCGGCGGTGAACGCGACCAGCTCGTCGCGCTGCGGCAGCCCGGCGTCGGCCAGAGCCCCCCGGTGTCCGGCGAGGCGCTCGGCTGTGGTGGACATGCTCGGGCTGTCGCCGACGAAGGCGATGTCCCGGTGCCCGTGGGCGACCAGGTGCCTGGTGGCCGTCCGGCCGCCCTCCCGGTCGTCGCCGGTGAAGGCGTCGGCCGTGAGGCCCTGCGGCGTGCGGTCGACGAACACCACTGGGAAGCGGGCGGCCCAGGGCGCTAGGTACCGGTGGTCCTGCCCCGTCGGCGCGAGGACCAGGCCGCTGAGCGAGCGGCTCAGCAGCGACTCCAGCGCTCCGGCCTCCCGCTGCGCGTCGTAGCCCAGGCCGGCCACCACGACGGCCATGCCGGCCCGTTCCGCGACCTCTTGCACCGACTTGGCGATCACGGCGAAGAAGGGGTCGGCGAGGTCGGGCAGCGCCACACCGAGCACCGGCGCCCGGCCCGAACGGAAGTCCGAGGCCAGCGAGTTGGGCAGGTAGCCCAGCTCACGCAGCGCCCGGGACACGCGCTCCCGGGTCTCCGGCAGCACGTGCGGGTCGTCGTTGAACACCCGGGAGACGGTCTTGGCGCTCACCCGGGCCCGCGCGGCGACCTCGCGCATCGTGGCCATCCCCGACCCTTGCCCCGGACGCCGACCGGTGCCGGCTCAGCGGGCGGTGTAGCCGCCGTCGATCGGCAGCGACACCCCGGAGATCATCGCGGCGCCGTCGCTGAGCAGGAACACGATCGGCGAAGCGATGTCCTCCACGGTCGCCCACCGGCCCAGCGGCATCTGGTCGAGGAAGGGCCCCTCGATGTCCGGGCGGCCCCAGTACCAGGCCGACATCTCGGTCATCACCACGGTCGGGTTCACGCCGTTGACCCGGATGCCGTGCTTGCCCAGCTCGAGGGCCGAGACCCGGGTGATGTTGTCCAGCGCGGCCTTGGACGAGCCGTAGGAGATGTGGCCGGACAGCGCCACCAGGCTCGCCTGGCTGGAGACGTTGACGATCGCACCGCCCTGGCCCAGCCGGATCATCGAGGCCGAGGCGTACTTGGTGACCAGCAGCGCGCCGCGGGCGTTGATGCTGATCACCTTGTCGAAGACGGCGATGTCGGTCTCCATCGGCGTGGCGATCTCCCCGCCGAAGCCGCCGCAGTTCACCACGCCCCACAGGTCCAGGTCCTGCAGCGCCGAGCGGACGCTCTCCTCCGACGTCAGGTCGAAGGCGAGCGTGCGCGCGCCCGTCTCGGCGGCCAGCGCCGCCAGCCCCTCGACCGAACGGCCGCTCGCGATGACGTCGGCACCGGCGGCGACGAGCTGCCGAACGGTGGCGCCACCGATGCCGCCGGTGGCCCCGGTGACCAGCACGGTGCGGCCGTTGAACTCGGTCATGTCAGCGCGTCTCCTCAGCAGGGCGGGTGGTGCAGCACCGCCGTCCAGTGGCGCGTGCCACAGCGATGCAACCACAGCGGGACGGCCATGTCACCGGTGACATGGCCGTCAGCCCGCCGCGTTGACACGCGCCCGACGGTCTCCCTACCGTGCCCACGACCGGCTCCGGTACGCCGCCGCCGGCGCCGTCCCGCCCGGCGGAGAGGACGGCTCCCGTGCACCAGGACGTCCCCGACGGCGCAGGCTCTCCCCCGGTCGTCCGTGCCACGATCCCCGAGCTCGTCGCCCGCGCGGCGACACTCGCCCGCCCCGGCACCCGCCGGCTCCTCGGCGTCACCGGCGCCCCGGGCGCGGGCAAGTCGACGCTGTGCGCGGCGCTGCTCGACGCACTCGGCGAGCAGGCCGCCCTGGTCGGCATGGACGGCTTCCACTACGCCAACGTGGAGCTGCAGCGCCTGGGCCGCAGCGACCGGAAGGGCGCGCCGGACACCTTCGACGTCGACGGCTACGTCGCCCTGCTCAACCGGTTGCGGACGCCGCCCGCCGGCCCCCTCTACGGGCCCGCCTTCGACCGGGGGCTCGAGGAGCCCATCGGCAGCGCCGTACCGGTCCACCCGGGCACTCCCCTCGTGCTCACGGAGGGCAACTACCTGCTGCTGGACGACCACGGCTGGGCGGCCGTGCGGGGCTGCCTGGACGAGGTCTGGTACCTCGACGTGCCGCCGGAGGTGCGCGAGCAGCGACTGCTGCGCCGCCGGCTGTCGTTCGGGCACGAGCCGCGCGCCGCCGCCGAGTGGGTGACCACGGTCGACGGGCGCAACGGCCGCACGGTCGAGACGTCCATGGCCAGGGCCGACCTCGTCGTCCACCTGGACGTGCCGGAGGCCGGCGGCCCCGGCTGACGCCCGCGGCACCCCGAGACGACCGGCGCCCCGCTCCGGGAGAGGAGCGGGGCGCCGGTCGGGTTGGAGCAGGTCAGCAGTCGGACTGGTAGAGCGCGTCCTGGTTGTCGGCCAGGTTGTCCGCGGTGATGATCGTGAAGCCGGTCTGGATCTCGGCCTCCGGCTCCTCACCGTTGAGCGAGGCGACGACCTGCTCGAGGCCCTGCCGACCGATCTCCGCCGGCTGCTGGGCGATCAGGGCCTGCACGGTCCCGTTCTCCAGCGCCTCGACCTGGGCCGGGCCGGCGTCGAAGCCGACGACGGTCACCTGGTCCTGTGCCCCGGCCTGACGCAGGCCGGTCGCGGCACCCTCGGCGGCGAACAGGTTGGTGCCGAAGATGCCGATCAGGTCCGGGGTGGCCTGCAGCGTCGAGGTGACGATGCGTGCCCCCTCAGCCGGGTCGTTCTGCGCGTACTGGGTGGGCAGCGCGGTGAACTTCGGGTCCTCCTCCATGGCATCGAGGAAGCCCTTGATCCGCGCCTCGTTGGTGCTGATGCCTGGCTCGTGCCCGACGACCAGCACCGTGCCGCCGTCGGGGTTGGCCTCCTGGATCGCCTGGAACGCCGCCGCGCCGCCGCCCTCGTTGTCGGAAGCGACCTGGGTGACCGCCATCGACGGGTCCTCCAGCGTCGTGTCGACCAGGCCGACGGTGATCCCGGCGTCCGCGGCGACCTTGAGCGGGCGGTTCATGGCGGTCACGTCGGTCGGGGCGATGAGCAGCCCGTCCGGGGCGCTCGCGACGATGCTGTCGACGATCGGGGTCTGCAGGGCCGGGTCGAACTGCTGGGCACCCTGCGTGCTGACCTCGACGCCGAGCTCCTCGGCCGCTGCCTCGATCCCGCACTGCATCGTGATGTAGAACTCGTCGCCGGCCACGCCCTGCACGAAGGCGACCTCGTAGCTGTCCGAGCCGCCACCACCACCGCCGCCGCCCTCGTCGTCGCTGCCGCCGCACGCGGCGAGCGCGAGCGCCATGGCCGAGACGACGGCCACCTTCGCAGAACTCCTTCTGTTCACTGTGCTTCCTTTCGACGTGCCCCAGCAGGGCGGGAGAACCGGGAGGAGAGAGGTCGTCTGGTGCTCGCGCCACGCGCGGCGGCGGCTCGGCGAACCTGGTCGACGTAGACGGCGGCGATGAGGAACGCGCCGACGACGACCTGCTGCCAGAAGGGCTGCACGCCCATGATCACGAAGCCGTTCTGGAGCACGGCGGGGATGAAGAGGCCGACCACCGTGCCGGCGATGGTGCCGATGCCGCCGAAGAGGCTGGTGCCGCCGATCACGACGCCGGCGATGACGTTGAGCGCGGTGTTCGACTGGCCGGCGATCGTGGTGGACGCGAAGAACGCCAGGTTCAGGATCCCGGCGAGCCCGGCGCAGAAGCCGGCCAGCGTGTACACGAGGATCAGGTGCCGGTCGACCTTGACGCCGGCCCGGCGGGCCGCCTCGTCGTTGGAGCCGACGGCGTAGGTGTAGCGCCCGAAGCGGGTGCGGTGCAGCAGCACCGCGCCGAGCACCACGACCACCAGGGCGATCAGCGACAGGTACGGGATCTGTCCGAACAGCCGGCCGAAGCCGATGTTGTCGGTGAGCACCGCGGGGGCGCCGCGGACGTCGATGCCGCCGGTGATGATCTGCGCCCCACCCAGCGCCATGCCCAGCGTGCCCAGGGTGACGATCAGCGGCGGCACCTTCGCCTTGGCGATGAGCACGCCGTTGAACAGGCCCCACAGCACGCCGGCGACGATCGCGACCAGGGCGCCGACGAGCGCGACGCCGACACCCTCGCCGCCGAGGGACTCCATCGTCTTGGCTGCCACGACCCCGCTGAACACGAGGACGCTGCCGACCGAGAGGTCGATGCCACCGGTGACGATCACGAAGGTCATCGAAACGCCGATGATCGCCAGGATCGAGACGTTGACGACGATGTTGCGGAAGTTGTTGACCGACAGGAACGCGTCGGTCTCGGCGATGCTGAAGAGCACCACGAGGATCAGCAGGACGCCGAGGATCTGGACGGCCTGGGCACCGAGCAGCCGCTGCAGCGGGGTCTTCGGGCCCCTCTCCTCGGCCGGCGCCGGCCCGGCAGCCTGCTGCTGCCCCGTCACGGTGGTCATGCCGCCTCCTGGCTGATCGCGCCGGTCATGGCCCCCACGAGTTCCTCCATCGAGGTCTTCTTCGCGTCGTAGGTCGCGACCCGCCGCCCCAGCCGGAGCACCTGGATGCGGTCGGCCACCTCGATCACGTGCGGCATCGAGTGGCTGATGAGGACGACGGCGATGCCGCGGTCACGCACCCGCCGGATCAGGTCGAGCACGTTGCGGGTCTGCACGACGCCCAGGGCCGCGGTGGGCTCGTCCAGGAAGATGACCCGGCTGGCCCAGGCAGCTGCCCGCGCCACCGCGATCTGCTGGCGCTGACCACCGGACATCGACCCCACCGGCGCGGCGAAGTCGCGCACGGTGGCGCCCAGGTCGGTGAACGCCGTGCGGGTGTGCTCCTTCATCACGGCGTGGTCCATGAAGCCCAGCCGGCCCAGCAGTCCCGACTTCATCACCTCCCGGCCCAGGTACATGTTCTGCACCGGGTCGAGGTGCGGCGCCAGCGCGAGGTCCTGGTAGACGGTCTCGATGCCCAGCGCGCGGGCCGCGGCCGGGCTGTCGATGGTGACCGGCTTCCCGTCGCTGAGCAGCTCACCGGAGTCGACCGCCAGGGAGCCGGACAGCGCCTTGACCAAGGTGCTCTTGCCGGCGCCGTTGTCGCCGATCAGGGCGACCACCTCACCGGGGTCGACCTCGAAGTCGACACCGTCGAGCGCACGCACGTGCCCGAACTCGCGACGGAGGCCCCGGGCCTCGAGAGCGGGGGTCACCGGACCCCCTCCTGTCCGTACGGCGACGTCATGGTCGACGCGCTCCTTCCCGTTCCTCGTGTGTCGTGTGCGGCTGTGTGTCGTGCCCGGCTCGCGGGCCCCCTGAGGGGCGTCCCCGGGCCGTCCCGCCCGGTCGCCGGCCACCGGCCGGCTGCGGTGGCGGCAGCTCACCGGATCCGCGCGGCACCAGCCGGAACGGGACGACCACCGTCTCGGCCGGGGCCTCCATGTCGTCGAGCCGGCGGAAGAGGCGCTCCGCGGCGGCCCGCCCGATGACCTCCGGGTCGTGGTCGATGACCGTGACGGCGGGCACCAGGGAGTCGGCCATCGGGAAGTCGTCGAAGCTCACCACTGCCACGTCGGTGCGGTCGCTGCTGTGCAGCAGCGGCACCAGGCCGAGCGAGCAGCGCATGTTGGAGGAGAAGATCGCGGTGGGCGGCTGTGGTGCCGCCAACAGCTGCTCGGCCGCCTCCCGGGCCTCGCGGGCCGAGCCGGCGCCCACGGCGATCAGCGACTCGTCGGCGCCCAGACCGTGGGTGGCCATCGCGCGGCGGTAGCCGGCCAGCCGCAGCCGAGTGGTCGGGTTGCGCAGCTCCGAGCCGAGGAAGGCCACCCGGCGGTGCCCGTGGTCGAGCAGGTGGCGGGTGGCCACCTCACCGGCGGCCAGGTCGTCGACCAGGACGGCGTCGCTGGTGACCCCCTCGGGCAGCCGGTCGACGAACACCACCGGGGTGCGCTGCAGGGTGCCCGCGAGGTAGCCGTGGTCGCGGGCCATCGGCGCCACGATCAGGCCGGCGACCTGGCGGACGAGCAGGCTCTCCACCACCAGCAGCTCGCGCTCCGGCGCCCGGTTGCCGACGCTGGAGACCATCACCGCCTGACCACGCTCGTGGGCCACCTGCTCGACGGCGCTGGTGAGCCGGGCGAAGAACGGGTCGGCGAGGCTCTCGACCACCAGGCCGATCACGTCGGCGCGCCCCATCCGCAGGGACCGGGCCAGCAGGTTCGGCTGGAACCCCAGGTCGGTGATCGCCTGCTGCACACGTTCGCGGGTGCTCGGGGTGACGTGTGCGTCGCCGTTGACCACCCGCGACACGGTCTTGGCGCTCACCTCCGCCAGCCGTGCGACGTCACGCAGCGTGACGCGCGCCGTCATCGCCGGCCCCCGCGCAGACAGCTCACCGGTCCGCCGCACGGCGGGCGGGGAGGCATCACGGAGCTGAGCACGGCACGCGCCTTTGCGAGTCGAGGTTCACGTCACGGAGTGACGTGCGCCATGGAACAAGGGCATGTCATCGATGTCAAGGGACCGATACACGGTTGAGACACAGCAGCACCCGACGGCTAGGGTCGCTGCTCTGACCGTTCCTGACGGCTTCCGCGGCCGTCTCCAGAGGAGGACCCGATGACCTCGACCGGTGACTCAGCGCAGTCCGGCTCCTGGACGGCGCTGGCCGCCCACCGGGCCTGGCTCGACGCCGAGGGGGAGCGTCTGCTGTCCTTCGCCGAGGCAGCCGGCACGGGGCCGGCGCCCGGGTTCGCCTGGCTGGACGACGCCGGCCGGCCGGATCCCGAGCAGCTCCCGCAGCTGTGGATCACCGCCCGGATGACCCACGTCTTCGCGCTCGCCTGCCTGCGCGGGCGCCCGGGCGCCGGGCCGGTGGTCGACCGCGGCCTGGCCGCCCTGACCGGGCCGTTCCGCGACGCCGAGCACGGGGGGTGGTACTCGTCGCTGACCGCCGAGGGCGCCCCTGCGGTCACCGGCAAGTCCGCCTACGACCACGCCTTCGTGGTGCTGGCGGCCGCGAGCGCCACCGCCGCCGACCGGCCGGGCGCCGCCGAGCTGCTGCAGGAGGCGCTCGACGTGGTGGAGCAGCACTTCTGGTCGCCCGACGAGGGCCGGGGCCTGGAGAGCTGGGACCGCACCTGGACCGAGCTGGAGCCCTACCGGGGGGCCAACAGCAACATGCACACGGTCGAGGCCTTCCTCACCGCGGCAGCCGTGACCGGCGACGACCGCTGGCTCACCCGGGCGACGAGCATCGCCGAGCACCTGGTGCACACCGCGGCCCGGCAGAACGGCTGGCGCCTGCCCGAGCACTTCGACCCCGCCTGGCAGCCGCTGCCCGATTACAACACCGACCGCCGCAACGACAAGTTCCGTCCCTACGGCTCCACCCCCGGGCACTGGCTGGAGTGGTCACGGCTGCTGCTGCACCTGGAGGCGGCGCTGGGCGCGGACGCACCGGAGTGGCTGCTGCCCGACGCCCGAAGCCTGTTCGACGCGGCCGTCGAGGTGGGCTGGGCGGCCGACGGCGCGCCCGGCTTCGTCTACACGCTCGACTGGCAGGACCGTCCGGTGGTCGCCTCGCGCCTGCACTGGGTGCTCACCGAGGCGATCGGCGCCGCCGCCGTCCTGGCCCGGCGTACCGGCGACGCCCGGTACGAGCGCTGGTACCGGACCTTCTGGGACGAGGCGGCCACCCGGTTCCTCGACCGCGACGGCGGCAGCTGGGTGCACGAGCTGCCGGTGGGCGACGCGGACGCCGTCTGGTCCGGGAAACCGGACGTCTACCACGCCTACCAGGCCACCCTGCTGCCCCAGCTGCCGCTGGCGCCGGTGCTGGCCGCCGCCCTCCGGCAGGAGCTCGGTGACGACTGAGCCGTCAGCCGGCCAGCAGCCGCACCAGCCGCTCGACCTCCTGCGCGGTCGCCGTCCGGGCCGCGCCCAGGTACTTCCGCGGGTCGACCAGGGCCGGGTCGGCGGCCAGGGCCTCGCGCACCGCGCTGCTGAACGTGCCGTTCAGGTGCGTGGAGATGTTGATCTTCGTCATGCCGGCCGTGACGGCCTCGCGCAGGTGGTCGTCGGGCACGCCCGAGGAGCCGTGCAGCACCAGCGGCACGGGCACGGCGGCGCGGATGGCGGCGATCAGCTCGAGGTCGAGCCGCGCGGTGCGCGTGGTCATCGCGTGCGAGCTGCCGACGGCGACCGCGACCGCGTCGATGCCGGTCTCCGCCACGAACCGGGCCGCGTCCTCCGGCCGGGTGCGCACGCCCGGTGCGTGCACGCCGTCCTTGCCGCCGATCTCGCCGATCTCGGCCTCCACGGAGACGCCGAGGTCGTGCGCCCGCTCGACGACGCCGCGGGTGGTGGACAGGTTGTCCTGGACGGGCAGGGTCGAGCCGTCGAACATCACCGAGGTGAAGCCCAGCGCGAGGGCCTCGGCCACCAGGTCGAGGTCGGTGGCGTGGTCGAGGTGCACCACCACCGGCACCGTCGCCGCGTCGGCGATCGCCAGCATCGCCCGGCCCACCGGCGCCAGGGCACCGTGGTAGCGCACGGCGTTCTCGCTGACCTGCAGCACCGTCGGCCGCCCGGCAGCCTCTGCCCCGGCCACGATCGCCTCGGCGTGCTCGAGCTGGATGACGTTGAACGCCCCGAGTCCGCTGCGGTCCCGCTGTGCCGGGGACAGGACGTCGGTCAGTGCTGCGCGTGCCAAGGCGTTCTCCTCGGGTCGAGTGGTGCCCCGGCGTGCCCGCGACGGGCCCCGGGAGTGGCAGGGCGGTCCCTGCCCGGTGCCGGGCGCCGCTCCCCCGCGGTCTCCCCGGCGGTCAGCCCCGCCCTCAGCCCGGCGGCGAACGTAGCAGCCGCCGTCCTGCCTGCTCAGCGGTGCACGCCCCTGAGCACCGACCGGTCCCAGGAGGATCCGTGCCCGGACACCCCGCTGCCCCGACGGTCCACGTCGTCAGCCCGAACCCCGCCCAGGACCGGCTCCAGGTGGTCCCCCGGCTGCTCGTCGGCGAGGTCAACCGCGCCACCGAGGTGGTCAGCCGGCCCGGAGGCAAGGGCATGATCGTCGCCCGCGGGGTGGTCCGGCTCGGTGGCCGGGCCGCCCTGCACGGCTTCGTCGGAGGGTCCGTCGGCGCGCAGATCTCGGCCGGGTGCCGCGAGCTCGGCGTTGCGGACCACCACGTGCCGATCGACGGGGAGACCCGGGTGAGCACGGTGATCGTCGACAGCAGCACCGGCTCGTCCACCGTCGTCAACGAACCCGGGCCCGAGGTCACCGCCGCCGACGTCGAGGCCCTGGTCGACGGCCTGCTCGCCGCGGTGCGCACCGGCGACCTGGTGGTGTGCACCGGCAGCCTGCCGCGGGGCGCACCCGCCGACCTGTACGCGCGCTGCGTCACCCGGCTGCGGGGGCGCGGAGTGCTCACCGTGGTCGACACGTCGGGGCCCGGACTGGCCCTGGCGGTCCGCGCCGGCCCCGACGTGCTGAAGGTCAACGAGGAGGAGCTGCGGGCGGACGCCGCGCTCACCGGACCGGCCGACGGCGAGGTCGACCTGGACACCCTCATGGCGCGAGCCGTGGACGCGGGCACCGGCGCCGTGGTCGTGACCCGGGGCGCGGCGGGCCTGTCCTACCGGTCGGCCGCGGAGGGCTGGGACGTGACCAGCCCCGTCGTCCAGGTGGTCAACGCCACCGGCTCGGGCGACATGATGCTGGCCGGATTCGCGACCGCTCTGGCGCACGGTGAGGACCGGGAGACGGCCCTGCGCACCGGGGCGGCCGCCGGCGCGGCCAACGCCGCCCGGCTCGAGCCCGACCTCGGCGGGCCCGACGAGGTCGTCGCGCTGCGCGCCGCCGCCACCGCCACCGCCGTCCCGGGGGTGCACCGGTGAGCGCGACCTACCTCGGCATCGACGTGGGCACCACCCGGACCAAGGCGGTGCTGCTGTCGCCCGACAGCGGGCGGGTACTGGCGGCGGCGGCCGCCCCGACGCCCCAGGAGGACGACGGCGGGGTCGCCGTGCACGTTCCGCAGGCGGTCCGGGACGTCGCGGTCGACGCGGCGCGGCGAGCGCTGGCCGAGGCCGGCCCGGAGGCGCGCGCCGCCCTGGGCGGCATCGCGGTGACGTCGGTCGGCGAGGAGGCCGTGCTGCTCGACGCCGCCGGCCGACCGGTCGGGAACGTGCCGACCTGGTTCGCCGGGGTCGGGCACCAGCCAGCGCGGGAGCACGCCGCCGAGCTGGACCGGCGCGCCCCGGTCACCGGCCTCCGGCACCCGGAGTACACCGTCCACGTGCTCGGCTGGTGGGCGCGCGCCCGGCCGGACCTGGCGCGGGTGGCCACCACGATGACCGACCTGGGCAGCTGGCTCTTGTCGACACTGGGGCCGGGCGACCTGGTGATGGACCACTCGCACGCCTCGCGCACCGGGCTGTTCGACGCCCCCTCGCGGTCCTGGCGGCCCGAGGGCCTGGACGTGGTGGGCACGGGCGGCCTGGCGCTGCCCCGGCTGGTGCCCTCGGGCACCGTGGTGGGCGAGCTGGGGGCCGAGGCGGCCGCGGTGCTCGGGGTCGCGGCCGGGGTGCCGCTGGTCACCGGTGGGCACGACCACTTCTGCGGCGCCCTGGCCGCGGGCGCCCGCTCCCCCGGTGACCTGTTCGTCTCCGCCGGCACGTCCGAGGCCCACCTGCTGGTGACCGACTCCCTCGACCCGGCGGCGACGGCCGACAGCGAGGTCGGCTGCTTCGTCACCGACGGGCTCTTCTACCTGCACGCCGCGCTGCCGTCGGGAGCGCTGTACCGCACCTGGACCGGCCTGCTCGGGCTCGACCCTGCCGCGCCGCTGGACGCGCTGCTCGGGGACGAACCGGTCGGCAGCCGCGGCGTCCGCGGGGAGATCGCCGCCGACCGCCGGCTGTCGCTGACCGGGCTGCCACCCGACGTGACCCCGGCGACGGTGCTGCGGGCGCTGATGGAGACGACCGCGGTCGCCTCCCGGCAGCTCACGCGGCGGCTGAGCGGGACCGCGGACCGGGCCGTCGCCCAGCGGCTGATCGCCGGCACCCCCGCCGGGTCACCGGCCTGGCGGGAGATCCGGACGGCGGTCGGCGAGGGCGCAGCCGCGTTCGTCGACGCCGAGGAGGCCACCGCACTGGGCGCGGCGCACCTGGCCGTCCGCGGGGTCACCGGGACGCTGCCGCCGCCGCTCCCACGCCGGGCCCCGGACCCGCAGCTGTCGCCGGCCCGCCGGGAGGAGTACGCCCGCGCGCTCGGCTGACCGGGCTCGGTGGCAGCTCGACGTGGTCCCGGTGAGGACCCAGCAGCGGGTCGTCCGGATCGAGCTCTGTACCTGCTCGACGACAGCCGGCCCCGTGGTGGAGGCGTCGACCCCGATCGCGGCACCGCGCAGGACGAGCCGCTGCACCTCTGGGACGGGCGGCCGGCCGCACCGTCGCGGGGGCTCAGAGCAGGCGGTTGGTCCAGAGCAGCGAGGCGACCACGCCGAGGAAGGCGAACAGCAGACCGCCGCGCACGAACCACGGGCTGATGTCCTGCGGCTCGGACGTGTAGCCGATCTGGCTGCCGAGGTCCTCGTAGACCTCCGCCAGTTCCGCCGCGCTGGCCGCCTCGCTGTAGCTGCCGCCGGTGTCGTCGGCGATCTCCTCCAGTGTGGCCCGGTCGACCGGCACCGGCACGGTCTCCCCGTTGAGGTCCAGCACCCCGTAGTCGGTGCCGAAGGCGATCGTGGACACCGGCACCTGGGCGGCGTTGGCCGCGTCGACCGCCTGGGTCGCCTCCCGGCCCACGGTGCTGTAGCCGTCGGACAGCAGCACGATCCGGGCCGGGGGCAGCTCCTCGCCGCCCTCCTCCAGGCTCGCCTGGAAGTTCGTGATCGCCGTCAGCGAGGTGAAGACGGCGTCCCCGATCGCGGTCGCCTCGGCCAGCTCCAGGTTGTCGATCGCGGTGCGCACCTGATCGCGGTCGGTCGTGGGGGTGACGACGGTGGTCGCCGTTCCGGCGAAGGAGACCAGGCCCAGGTTGATCCGCTCGGGCAGGACGTCGACGAACTCCTTGGCGGCCACCTGCATCGCCTGGAACCGGTCGGGCTCGATGTCGGTGGCCCGCATCGACAGCGAGACGTCGACGGCCATGATCACCGTGGCCCGCTCGCGCGGCACCCGCACCTCGGTGCTCGGCGCCGCCAGCGAGACGACCAGCACCGCCAGCCCCGAGGCGACCAGGCCGAAGGCCACGTGCCGGCGCCAGCCCGGCCGCTTGGGCACCAGCGTGCCCAGCAGCGCCACGTTGGTGAACCGCGCGGCGTACCGGGCCCGGCGCAGCTGCAGCAGCACGTACAGCGCGACGACGGCGACCACCGCCACCAGCGCGAACAGCCACCACGGGGACTGGAACGTCATCGGGAAGCCCCTCCGTTGCCGGCACGCCGGCGGTGCGCGACGTAGCGGACGACGTCGGTCAGCCAGTC
>Ga0210040_10007738_pt1 | contig 12906 bp, 11 predicted proteins | sample CryGeyCG12114_NA_FD_185462 | JGI IMG/M metagenome (GOLD analysis project Ga0210040, IMG submission 185462) | Groundwater microbial communities from aquifer - Crystal Geyser CG19_WC_8/21/14_NA (SPAdes) (version 2) | ecosystem: Environmental > Aquatic > Deep subsurface > Groundwater | place: USA... | reverse complement strand
AACTTATTAAAATGGACGTTAGTGACAACGACATTTATCAATTTTATATACCGAAGCAAAGTGGTAAGGGAATAGAAAATTTAGCCTACTACAAAGGAAATTGGAGAAGACAAAAAGGTGGTGGTTTAGGCGGAATTTTGGGCAGTATAGGAAGAAGACTGCTACCGCTAGCACAACGATTTTTGTTTCCCAGTGCGAAAAAAGCTGCGAAAAGCATTGCATTGGATGTATTATCAGGACGCAACATCAAAGAAAGTCTCAAAGATCGTTCTAAAAGTGCTATTAAAGAAGTCGGACACAAAATAATTGACCAAATGGGATCTGGTCTTCGAAGAAAAAACAAGAAAAAACAGCCCTTGCAAATCAAAAAATCAAAAAAGCGAACAAAATTGGAAATTCAATTGTCCAAAAGCCATGGCAACACCAAGAAGCGTAAATTTATTAAGAAGCGAAACGGACGTATTTTCTGAGCCCTCTTACGATATCAGTCTAGCTAACTCAGAGATTGTGGAGTACCATCCTCTCACCAATATCTCAAATGCTGCAAATCCCATCAGCTTCTACATCCAAGGCAACGACACACAATATGTGGATCTCTCCGAATCTAGACTTTATTTGCGATGCAAAATTGTGGACGATAAAGATGCAGATATTACAATCACCACCTTGGCCCCTGCAAATAATTTTTTGCATGCCTTATTTAAGGAAGTTATTGTAAGCCTTAATGAAACTCAGATAACTCCACACACCAATTCTTATGGACATAAAGCGTATATTGAAACGCTTTTATCTTATGGAAGTGACTTTAAAAAATCGCAAGCACAAGCAGCAATGTTTTATAGAGAGAAAGACCCAAGAAAAAATGATGATAAAGTCGTTGTTGCCAGAATCGATAGAACAAAAAACAGTCAATCTTTTGAGCTCCTTGGCCGTCTACATGTGGATTTTTTTGGTCAAACAAGATTTTTAATTCCGGGAATCGATATACGAGTTCAGCTAACCAGAAGTGGTGATGATGTGTGTCTTTGTTATTTTGGGACCGATGCTAAAAAATTCAAAGTCAATATCGAAGAAGCAAAATTTGTTGTCCAGAAACATTTGTTGCTTCCTTCGATTTTAATGAATCAGATCAAAATATTGCAACAAGGACATCCAGTATGCTATCCAATGCGTCGGACTGAGTTAAAAAACTATTCGATTCCCACCGGTACCCTTCAACATGTTAATGAAAATCTACTTAATGGACTGCTACCAGATCGAATTGTTGTTGGAATTTGTGAGAGTAGTTCGTTTCATGGTAATCTAAAGTCGGTTCCTTTCTTTTATGGCGATCATGGACTTGTTAATATTACAATTACGGTGAATACTGATCACCAAAGCACTTTCAAGTATGACGTGGATGCAGCTCAAGGGAAAATTATCGAAGCGTTCTATGGAATGTTTAGTGGCATGGGTATTGCTGAAGCAGACGATGGAATTGACCTCTCTCTTAGTGAGTATCAAACTGGAAGACAACTTTATGTGTTCGATCTGCGACATGTTCGAGACGACTTCCCTATTCCCAAACATGGAAATGTGAAAATTGAGCTCAAATTCAAAACAGGAACCAAATCAGTTTTAACGACATTAGTTTATGCTGAATTTCCTTCAGTTTTGTACATTGACAAAAGTCGAAATGTTTATTTCAAAGATTACCAAAAGCAACGATGAATTCAGATCAACTTTATAATCATCTAGAAGCAATGTTTGGAACAACGCGTTGTAAATATGATGTTTTGCCAGCCGAATTTTTAAATAGTGTTAATTTTAAATCTCATTTTAATATGTTCTATATTTTCAATAATCAAACATCGAAATTTGGTGGACAGCACTGGCTAGCACTATGTAAAAAGGATAATAGGATAGAATTTTTTGATTCATATGGATTAGGATTGCGTTTCTATGGGAAACATTTTGTAAATTTCAAAAAAAAATATGTAGTACACGAAAATAACAAAAAACTTCAAAGTATTTATAGTAACGTATGTGGACAATTTTGTCTGTTTTATCTGTATTATCGGCATAAAGGATATACTATGCATGAAATTGAAAAAATGTTTACTTCTGATAGCGTTAGGAATGATAAAATTGTCAAACAATTTGTTTTTAGGAAAAAATGTACATGTTTAGATAGTAAATGTTTTATTCAAATTTGTCAAAATCAATGTGAAACAATAAATATGTAAAAATGAAAATTTTAATAATTTGTCCAATTGCGCTTCTTTCTTGTATCATCAAACAATTTCGACTGTACACCGCGAGTGAATAAAGATTTTGGAGCATTTTTAGCTAACAAGAAAGATTTAACTTGATCGAATCCAGCTGGTGTTGGAACATTTTTGGTGGTCAAAGCTTTCAGAATTTCAAATGCATTAGACGCGGATAATCTCACATTCTCTAGGACAACTTCTTTAGTACTCGAATCTATTCTCATGCCATTGGATTTTAAAAAATTGTATATTAAAAGCCCACGAGGAGATAAAAATTCCGTTGAGAAATCTGTGTCTTGAGTGACAGGTATAGATTTTTCTTGAATATTTTTCACAAGAATAGGCGTTGACTCGGCTCTTTGTTCGCTTTCATGCATTTGGCGAATTAAATCTTGAACAAGCAGTGTTTTCACATCGTCAGCTAAGTGTTTCGAATTTGTTGTTGAATTCACTTTTTTGTTGAGGGATCGTGATTCCTTATCTTTATCCATTAGTAATTTGTATAGTGAATCTGGAATCAGACGGAATTTTTTGGAGGACATCATCAAACTAGGGATGCTAACAAAGAAATTATGGTTGGTGCCAAAATCGGTAAAAATCCACCAGTTTGTTTAAAAATTTGGCGCTTTTTATCCCAAGAGTTCTTGCGGTTTAAAATCTTTAAAACCTGTTTTTTGTATTTTTGTAACTTTGTTTGCTGTCTGGTTGTAATGGGCAAATTTAAATTGTAAACGTTTAACAGTATTTCACAGAGGGCTTTTAATTCTCCAATTGTGGCTTTTTCTAAAGTTTTGGCCCGTTTTCTGCTATCGCCTTGAATCGCTGTTTTCAGAAACTTCTTATGTCTTATAATTTTCATTTTGTATTTAATCCAAAACTTTCTGAAAAGATATTTAGTCTTTACAGCAATCACCATGGATACACATCCTCTTGTAAGTGTACAACTTTGCAGTCCATTTATATTGATTATAAATGGAAGTACCCAATGTGGAAAATCTACTTTAATTAAAAAAATTTTGCTCCGTAAAAACGAAATTTTTGACAGAGATTTTGAAAAAATTGTATATTGTTATGCATATTCGTTACCGATGTTTGAGGAATTAGAACAAAATATCCCAAACATACAGTTCCATGAAGGTCTTCCAAATCATTATGAAGAATTCGAAAATTCTCTAATTATTTTTGACGATTTAATGGAAGAACTTGCAAAACAAAAAAATGCGATAGATTTGTTCACAAAAAAATCTCATCATTACAATATTTCTGTAATTTTTGTCACACATAATTTTTTTTTCAAAAATTTACGAGATTTGACAAAACAGTGTAAATATGTGTGTTTAATGAAAAATCCACGTGAAAATTCGTATGTTAAACATATTGGAAGGCAGATGAATATGGGCGTCAAAAATGTTCCATTTGAACATGCATTTGAGCAAGTGATGTGCCAGCCTTTTGGGCATTTGTTTTTAGATTTTGATATGAATCAAAGAGAAGATATGCGAATACGCACAAGCATCTTCCCCGACGAGTGTGTTGTATTTTCAAAAATGTAGCCTCATTGAGGCTGATTCGTTGTACTCGTTTTAGTAAGTATTTGATTATTTTTTAGTATAGGTATTATGGTATATACAAAGCCAACTCACTCATCATTTAGGTTTGTCCTATATATAAATGCACAACCTTATGCATACTGAAAACTGTTTTAGTTGTTCACGGCAAGATTTTCCATGCTAAAACAGTACTCGTTCGATTTGTTCCTGATAATCAAATTATTGTATGCTTAAAGAGTCACCAGTCCTAATTTTTCAATCGGTCCTAATCAAATTACTTCAAGCTTAAACCACTTCTAATCACGTTTGTTCGTAAAAAAAAAGCAGTTCTTACTAAATTGATTCATGCTCAAACTATCACTACTTACAATTGTTCATGATTAAATCGATCCTTATCAAATTGGTTCATGCTCAAACCGCTGTTTATACAAAAGTTTATACAAAACTGATAAAACAAAACTAAACAAGCCTAAATATGCCAGAACAGCTCCTTTCACACGCCTGAATCGAAAAATCTGTTTTCATTGATAGATTTGAAATCCATATTCTAAAATACTTTTGAAAATTGTATATAGAACTGGAATGTGCATGCCAAAAGATTTTTCAATTTAGTTCATAGGCTTGTTAAATTTGAAAACCATACTAGATAGACCAAACGAAACCGCACGAAACAGGCAAAACCACACAGAAGTTTATGCTGAAAACGTAATGCACTGATTTTTTCAAAGCTGTTTCATGCTAAATTGATTTTTCCATAAGCCTTACTAAACTATAATAAAATGGCTTGTATATGCACACTACTCAACAAGATCGTTTATGCTCAAAACCATACTAAACAGTCCATGCTGAAAACCGTGTATATATTTATGCAGAGAAGAAAAGCCCTCTCCATACCACAATTCTTTGTAAATTTCTTTCAACTACCTATCAACTGGTAAAATATAAACCCGGATGAATCCAAAATGTAAAGATTTTAAATGATTTAGATGCGATGACTTTGTTATTTGGAATGTCAATGGATAAATGGATCATATCAAATTTTGTGCTATTTTGTCCGATTGGATTCAGATTTGATATCAAGACATGATCATTGAATGTGAAATGCCATAATTTTTACTTCGCGCGCCCCCTTCCCCTCGTCCAACAAATTGTGGGAAAAGGATTCTAGGGATTTGGATTTTAAACACATTTTTAATTTTTTTTTGTCTTTTTCTTAACCTAAAAAATAATCAAATTAATTTAAGAATTAAACGTATAGTAACTAACATTAGAGAATTTTTTAAATATTTAAATGAATTTTAAAATAGAAAAGAATGCAGTATTTTCATTACAATTTATCAATCCACTATAAAATCTTTCTAAAATCATTGAATATTTGTCACATAATCTTAACTACAATATGACGTCAGCATTATAAATAATTTATAATTCGCAAAATTTTGACACATTTTTTTTATAACAGACTCATACAATAGAATATAGAATTTCCGGGAAAAACCCAAAAGTTTAAAAACCAAAAGTCAAAAATACTGTTATATTTTTAGTATAAACATGAATCAAATGTATATTCCTTAATCAACTTTTAAAATATTATTAATAAAATCTCATAATCTTAACTATAATATAAATTAAGTCATCAGCATTAAAAGTAATTTGGAATTTGGAAAAACTTGACATCGTCATTCTATCATATTGATTCAAAATTAATCCAAAATTATTTAACAATAAAAAATTCTTGGAGAAACTAAGTAAAGAAACCAAAACTATGTTATATGTTAAACTTGAATAAAAACTTTAACAATTACAAATTAGAATGTATAAAAGCTGGTAAAGTCTATTTTTCCATTTTACACATAATCCACATTTTCCAAAATCATTTGGCAATGTGAAATAACATTCATAATTTTGAATGTGTTCATTTCATTTTCCAACCATATTTTCACCATACCATTCAAAAGCTGTGGTGCGTAAAGGTTGGTTTCCAAGCGGAGATTCATGGCTTCACCATCCTTCTTTTTCCGCGTGAGATTAAAAAACTGCAGATTGTCGAAGGCGCCAGTTTCAATGTTGCAAGGGTACTTCCTTCCATATTCGGATGGATTGAAGCAAGCATTTTTTGCTTGCACTCTGCCTCGCACTATTGCCAAAATATCCTGAATTTCGGCTCGCTTGTTTAGCTCCAAATACATGAGTGTGAGCTACAAGATGTAAGATAAAAATCCAGGATTAATACATTGTGAAACAGCATATATTTGCATCATATAAATATGTTATAGTTTCTAATTCATTTTAATTCATATTAAACAGAAATAATACCTTTTCAAAAATGTAAGTCAGCTCTCCAGAAAGGGAAAAGTTGAAATACTGCGCCGTTGGGGTTGTGGTTTTGACATGGGCATACACTTCACCATTCCAAAGTTTTTTGCCCCAGATTTTCAGTCGGTTGGATGGAACATCATCCAAAAATGTAGGGTTCCAAAGAACATCCGTGTGTGCGAGTGGCCAATTTTCCTGATTCAACATTAGGAGTTTTCTTTCCGCCAATGTTTTGCCATACAATTTCGGACCCCATCCTTCCAAGTCAATCACCATTGATGGTGAGACACCCTCTGGATCCCCCAAGACTCCACTGGCAATGCCTTTCAAAACGGCAAATTTGGCTTCGACCCCAAAATCACAAGGGTTGTGAGTACAGGGGACTGTATAGGGATTGAGAGTGGCCGCTTCAAAATTGTGACCAGCCTGTAAAGTGGCTGCACGGTCACGCCCTGTCACAGGACCCTTGACAATTTTAAAACCCTTGCATCCAAGGGGTGCGTTTCGATCCCGTGCTGGATTGTACGACAAATTTGCCCGACTTGGTAGCATATGAACATACTGTTCGGCTGTAATCGCTCCTTTGGCAACCTATGAAAAATTCCAAATAAAAATATGCTTTTAAAAATATGCCCGAAATATTAGTTAAAACTGACGTTAAAAAGGAATCGAAATCTTATATTAATGTATATCATTATATGAATAGTTATAAGCTAATCCAAAGGTTTTATGGTATATAAGATAAAAAAACTCACTTGCAATATGATGTAAAAATCATATTCAGCTTCAGGATCGCACATTGTATGGTCACATAAACAGTTGAATGGCAACCTGCGTATGGGGCAATACTCAAGCCCAGGTTGAGGCCCTTCTTGATTATTGGCAATAACCTCCAGTCTTGGGGTATTTGGATCTTTTGTGTAGAGTTTGAAACCACAGCACCATGGCTGTGGTTCATTTGTAATTTCTTGTAAAAGCTCTTCCATGATTGAACTCACACTGACAGAAACTGAGCTGTGAACATAGTTTTAAATACCAAATAGTCAAATTGAATGTAGACATGTGCGACTACAAAGTTAAATTTAAAATGTAGTACTTTTACTTAAAATTTATTTTGACAAAGAGACTGTACATGTATTTTCACTTGTATCAAGTATGTGTTTTGGGTTATTGTATGGAAAATGGGCGCATAGGTTGGGTACTTTAGCTGGCAAAAGGTTAGGTCTTGTTTCATTTCCCTTACCACATGTTTGCACATGTTTTTCTGGAAATGTACAAAGAATCCCATTCCCACATAAACAATAGTAATAAAAGTCAACCAAGAGAATCTGTTTTCCTTTTTCGTTTTCCAAGGGACACGCATTATTTTTCATATATCGAAACTAATTTTATGTTTCAAGTGAAGACATGCAACGTTTTTCCCACGTTTACAAGTACCTAATTCTTGATTTGTGTTTATTCAAACTAAAAAATAGTATTTACAACAATGAATATGCATAGTGAGTAGTTCTAAAAAACCTAATAGAAAGCAAACTATGTCTAGAAAATTAGGCATTCATATTCTGGTTTCGTTTGTGAACTGTTCTCCAATTCAACTCAAAATGAAGGTTTTTCATGAATCCAAGGTAACAGGACAAATATTATAAAATAAATGTATTTTCGAAACCTTTGTTAGAAAATTGAAAATAAAAAGGAATAATTTTTTTATACTTCAAGGTATTGGAATGCCCATTCTGTGACCACTGGACTTACAACGGTAGTGAAATAATCCAACACATGCATACACACAAGTGCACCAGCTGTGCTAAGCTGCATTCCTTATATCGTTCTTGCTCGAATGCATACCCATATGGAGCGAAGTGCCCTTTTTGTGTTCGAGTTTTCCTTCATTCAAATGTTCTCAAATCCCATCTTGATGAACATTTTTGCAATTTGTGTTCATCATATGGAAACTATTGTTTGTGCGATTCCAATTTGGAGAGTTACAGTGATATAAGTGAAACACCACTTCCTGAAGGTAAGATTTTTTTCATTTTCTGTTATACATACCATAGTTGAGCTTGGTTTCCTAGTTGCCTACCATAGTTCATTTAGAATACTTTCTTGCATATCTATTACATGCATGTTTTCCTACTTTCAAGTTCACAGTTAGATCAAATTGAGCATGACGAAAACAATTATTTCTTCCCCTTCAAAAGTCAAGTTTTTTTTTTGTTCACTCAGAAATCGATACGGACAACTTATCTATGGTTTCTGACGACACTTTGGTCTGTGAAGATTTCCCAGACGATTTGTCCACTGTGTCTAACGAGGATTTCAGGCCAATTGAAGTCTCAAACCAAAGCGTGAGAAACAAATTCTGTGAGGAATGTAAGGAAGACTTTTTGAATGCCTCTACCTATTTGGAGCACTGCTACACTCATCATAGGGACTATTTCATTGGTTTAGATGAAATTTTCCATAGAGAAACTCAGATAGGATTTGGTTCAACCAGAAAACTAGATTACACTGTACATAATGAGCAAGCTTTTAATGGCGTGTACGAAACTTTTTATGCTAAATTTAAAAATCCACAAGATATTTCCATTGAGGAAACTATGCAGTTATTTGATAAAATTGTAAAACAATCAGGCGAAAAGATTCTTAAGAAAACTGTGTATAAATTACAATTAGGGATAGAATTAAGATTTCACAAGGAAACAAAAGATGGTAAGCAGTTTTGCCATCCTGCATTCAATTCCGTCATGTACAGCATTTTTACAGTAGGGATGATCCAATTATGCCTTGAAAATGGCCTTGTAGATTTTAAAAAAAGAACAGATGAATTTATTCAACTTGGCAGTGGGTGGAATTTCGATTCAGTAACCAGTTTTAAATTCAGTTCAGCGAAATTCCACCCACTGCATATTGGACAAACCATTATATTACCTATTATTCTTAGAAAAAAACGTTGCATTGTAAATGTTCCTGCAGATGATGGGAAATGTTTTGAACGATCAATACGAGCACACAAGCAAATAGATGGTAACATTATAAGAAACCGAAAATGTCGATTAGAGAATTTGGATTTTTATAAAAATCCGGGTAAACCAATTGATTGGACTGGAATAAAATTTCCATTTCAATTGTCCCAAATAACTAGGTTTGAAACACAAAACCCACAAATAAGTTTGTGTATAATTTCATACGATGAAAATCGTGAATGTTGTTGGAATGACGAAAGAACTGAAGAACGTACAACAGTCGATGCTGTAATAGAGAGCGTTGTTGGTCAAAACAGTAATAATAACGAACAGGAGCAGAGAATTCTCAGTTCTCAGCAGCAAATGCATTTGCGACTGAAAAATCAACAAAGCAAAATTAGAAAATATTGTTTACCAATTTACGCTTGTGCTGAGAAGCGCGAGATTGAAATCGATTTATTATTGGTATCCAACAATGAAGTTTCTCATTTTGTTTTGATTGATAATTTGCGAACTTTACTTAAATCTAGAAACAACAAGTCACCCTATATTTGTAGATTATGTCTACAGGGATGCAGTACTGACTTTGAAAGTCATATGGAACTGTGTAGAAGCCACAAGGCTCAGAAAACACAGCTCCCTAATCCTGGTAGAAATTGGCTTACATTCACTAACTATAGTGCTACTGAATTTGTGCCTTTCACTTTCATAGCAGACTTTGAATGCATTATAGTCAAACAGATGGGCAGCTCTTCTAACGAAACAAACGTTCACGTTCCGTCTGGTTATTCATGGGTGTGTATAGATCATACAGGCAAGAAAATGCGATATAGTGAATACCGCCCTGCAAATTCTGATGAAGAGATCATCAAGAAATTTTTAAAAGAAATTTTAGATATGACTACATATTTAGATGACATGCTATCACAGTATGAACTACAAGCAAATAGCATCATGACAAACTTGAATTCCACTGAATTTTCTGATGAATGTTTTTTTTGCAAAAAAACATTTTTACCTCACAATGATATTGTGCGTCATCATTCTCATATACCTCCTTTTAGTTTCAAAGGTTTGGCTCACAATGCTTGCAATCTTCAATGCAAGACGAGCAATTGTTATCCTGTGTTTTTTCATAATCTAAGTGGTTACGATTGTCATCATATTGTACAATCATTTACATCAGAATTGATTAACAAAATCAAAATCATTGCTCAATCTCAGGAAAAATTTTTGTCCATCATAATCAATCAAAAACTTCGATTTGTGGATTCCTTGTTATTTTTTCATAGTAGTCTGGATAAAGTTAGCAATTCTATGTCCATTGAGCAAGATTTTATTTTAACAAGAGAGCATTTTAGTTACTTAAATGCCAATGTTAATTTGATTTTGGAGAAGGGAATTTATCCATATTCATATATGGATTCCTTCGAGAAATTCAATGAGACGAGTCTGCCTGCTCATTGTCATTTCTTTAATGATCTTACTGATGAAAATGTTTCATTGGAACAGTATGAAAAAGCCAAAACTAGGTGGCGAGAACTAGGGATCACAGATATGGGTATGTATCATGACACATACATGGCAGGAGATACATTTATTCTCGCTGATGCCTTAGTTAAAATGAGGAAATCTATGTATAATGGTTTTGGTTTAGACATTTTCCATTATTTCACACTGCCTCATTTTTGCTTCGACGCTGCGTTAAAAAAAACAGGAGCGTCTTTGGAATTACTCACAAATTCAACCATGCATTTGTGGTTTGAATCGGCAATTCGAGGTGGTCTTGTGTCGTGTGGAGATTTAAGAGTTGCCTCAGCCAACAACCCATACTGCTTAAGCTATAATCCCAAGCAACCAACAAGCTATATCATGTACTGGGACATGAACAATTTATATTCTGGGCCATTGAAAGGAATGCTTCCAATTTCTAACTATGAATGGTTAAACGAAAGAACCTTAAACACAATAAATCGTGATTGTTCACGTTTTATAATGAACCTTAAACATGATGGTTCAATGGGCTATTTTTTTGAAGTGGACATGTTTTTTCCAGATGAAATACATGACAAACTAAATCCTTATCCTCCTGCTCCTCAAGTTAGAACAGTTAGTGTAGACGAAATTTCAAGATCACAGGGAGTCTTGATGGATATTTTGAATGCAAATCATTCATTAAAATTTAATCGCCTAATTGCGGATTTGATTCCTCGCAAAAACTACATTTGCCATTATCGGGCATTGCAGCATTACGTTGAATTGGGGGCTATTGTACAACGTGTTCATAGAGGGGTATCGTTCATTCAGTATGAATGGCTAAAGCCATATATTGAATATAATACTTTGCAAAGACAAAATTCCAATAATGCATTGGAAAAATCTTTCTGGAAGTTAGCCAATAATTGCTTATATGGAAAATTCATAGAGAATAAGCGAAATCGACAGAATATTGTTTTGGTTTCATCCATTCAAAAAGCAATGGAATACAATCGAAAAGTGAGTGTTAAGTCATTCTCAATAATTAATGAAAAATTAGTGTCATTGAGTTTGAGAAAACTAGTTGTCACTCTCGACAGACCAGTTCCAATTGGCTGCGCAATCTTGGATGAGTCTAAGAGGCTTATGTCGGAATTTCACTATGAATACATTTGTCAAAAGTATCCAAACAGATTCGCTCTTTTAGCTACGGATACAGATTCTTTCATTTACAAAATATATACAGAAAATGTTTACGAAGATTGTGCCCAAAACTTTGAAAAATTTGATTTGAGTAATTACGACTGTACTAATCCAATATTTGGACCATTTCATAATGCCTCCAACAAACTTGTAATTGGTAAAATGAAAGACGAGTTTGCAAATAACATAATAACGCATTTTGCTATCTCAAAGCCAAAAATGTATGCACTGAAAAGCACCAATCCCCTTAACAATGTGAAAAGAGTAATTAAAAAGGCTAAAGGTGTCCAGAGATCTGCAGTTACAACTCAAGTTAAGTTTAAGCACTATGTGGAGTCTATCTTGACTCCGCTTCAAACATTTACCAGCAGTAAATGCATACGAAGTCAAAAGCATCGTATCAGTACCGTTACTCTGAGAAAAAAGGCAATAAATGGTTTAGACCTAAAAAGATTTATTCTCGATGATTGTGTAAACACATTGGCATTTGGACACAAAGATATTTCTTTGTATCAATAATAATAATGCATGTCTTTAAATTTACATCTAATATAATTATAGCGATGTTACAATAGTATATATTTAATATCTTTTTTTCAATTCCATAATCATGCTTACATTTCAGATTTTAATTATAGAGATGTGGATTTTTTAATAAAATTGCTTGTTGTATAATCCAAATTTACATTGTGGATTTTTTTAAAACAATTGGAATATTTCTCGCATGTAATAGCATACAATTCAAAGTTGTATAACTACTCTCATACACAACTGCACAGCGTATAACTTGTAAAGAAAAAAGGTCTAGCTGAAAGCATTGGACTGAATGCAAGCTATGCAGTCCCCCTCTTTTGGACAAAAAGCATGACTAGATACACAGTATCAACACAATTCATTGTCTGAACACAGGAAAAACCGCCTATGTTAAAGCATACGAGCAAATACATGCTACGGGGTCCCCCTATTTCGGGCAAAGTACGTAGCTAGCTATACAATACCAACACAATGCATCATTTTAACATAGGAAAAACCGCCTATGTTAAAGCATACGACCAAATGCATGCTACGGGGTCCCCTTATTTCGAGCAAAGTACGTAGCTAGTCACACAATACGAACACAATGCATTGTTTTAACATAGGAAAAACGGC
>Ga0210040_10007737_pt1 | contig 12907 bp, 11 predicted proteins | sample CryGeyCG12114_NA_FD_185462 | JGI IMG/M metagenome (GOLD analysis project Ga0210040, IMG submission 185462) | Groundwater microbial communities from aquifer - Crystal Geyser CG19_WC_8/21/14_NA (SPAdes) (version 2) | ecosystem: Environmental > Aquatic > Deep subsurface > Groundwater | place: USA... | reverse complement strand
CACGACTCGGAGACTCGGACGGGAGCATCAAGGACTGATGACGTAGGTAGCTGCAACGATCTCCGACTCGGACCTCGAGTCACTGCCCTCGACAGCAGGTGCAGGTGCAGGTGCAGGTGCAGGTGCCAGGTGGGGACCATAACCTGAACCTGGAAGTCACGCGATGCCAAACTTCACTTTTATTCTTGTTACGGTGTCTGCCACACATGGCCATTCATGCCCGAATCTACGGCACCCGCTGCCGTGTGCTCGAGATATGGCGATTGAGCTTTGTGCACCTACGAGATACCCATCACCAGGGCGAGCGCCATGAATATGGGTAGGTAGGTAGGTATCGAGAGTGCAATCTTCCTTATTAGCTGCCTCCTCAATGGCAAACACTGGGATGGCTGTTCTCTTCTCATAACGTGAAACTCCTAGGTACTACTCCGAGGTCCAAGGTTTGTGGCTAGTTCGTGCAACCGCACACCTAAGATACCTATAGTTCGCAATGCCCCACGGCGTACCCTGGCGGATGCCCTTCACTCCGAACTCCTTGCACAGCCTCGCTCATAGGATAAAGTTGAGAAATAATAATGCTAACCACGAACGCGTTAAGAGGCATACTGTCCGGCAGCGCCTGGTACTGGACCTTCCAGGTCTATACCTTGCACTCGCTGCCTCGTGGCCGACGAATTCCGCAGTAAATTGCCAAAGTACTTTCTGGCCACCTCAGACTCCCTCTTGACCTTGCTTACTTCTTCTTTCTTCTGTTTCAATTCCTCGACCCCTCTTTGCAAGTCAACCGTCAGTTGTTGAGCGGGGAATCGAAGGACGCGTCGGACCTCGGCAGACACTCGATTCGCGTTCGAATGCGTGTAGTCCATGGATGCCAGTTGTTCGGATAGTTTGCGGGCAAGTCGAGGTGGAAGTGACGTGGGGATAGTAGACAGAACGTATGCTACAGTCAGAACGGCTGCAAGGACGTTAGTTATCTCGAGGCATAGTAGACGGTCAACAACTTGCCTGCTGTCACGACTCCCGGAACGATCAGTCGCCGTAAGTTGCGCGTGCCAAGGACCTTCACTGCTCCAAATGCTCCATCCACCCAGCCAACACCACCAATTGCTCTTGTGCCAACAGCGCCAACGATTGTCATCGCCATGCCTGTGCCGAGCACTTTTTCTTGTCTTTCCCAGAGTCCTGCGACATCGAAGAAATCCCAAAGCTCGACATCGGTGTCAACGGTGCGTGCTAATGCATCCTTGCGTCGTTGAAACATGAGATCAGATCTGAAAGACATGTTTTCATAGGACCCGCCCACATGTAACAAGCCCAATGCCTTGATCATGCTCACGCCCTCGATGGATTTTGCACGGCCATAGTCCTCGCAATTGCGAACCGATTCTGATATTTGGTTTAGCATAGCGACCCTCAGGTTCTCAGCATACTGGAATGCCGAAAAGAAGCCTGGGTACTGGATACCGAGGTCAGCCTTTCCGACATCTGCGATCGTGCTCGACAAAGTAGATCTAGTATGGTTGTAAACGTCAGTAGCTGTGTGGTCAATGTCTTTCTCAACTTGTTCCGACACAAGACTCCTCTGCTTCTGTCTCTTTTCACACTCAGGCTCGAGCTCGGCTAGCTCTTTAGAGACACGGTCGAGCTCTGACTGTGCCACATCCCGGTTGACGGTAGCCAAAACATTCATGTCTCCTAGGCAGTTGACAAGATATGTTTTGGCAGGTGCCAACTTAGACCTTGCTCTCTTCTCCAGCACGAATCTTCTCAACGCTCCCTCAAGATCTTCGAAGTCTTGGATCTTCTCCTTGTCCTTGCCTTTTCCCTTGTCATTACCTGGAGAGCCTGGCTCCCCGTGTTTGCCAAGTGGAATATCGTCGTCGCCATCATTACCAGGCCCATCGCCATCGCCATCCCCATCGCCGTCGCCACCAGCTGCTGGTAGGGCAGGCGCCACAGGTACAGCATTGCTTGACACAAAGTGTACAAGCTCGGAAGCTTCTTTGAAAGTCTGCGGACTGAGCTTAGAAAGCTGTTCGAGGATTAAACGTTGACATCTCTCTTTGTCTCTGATATTGTCGAAACCATTCACGACCATGAAAATGTAGGCCTTCTCCTGCGCAGCTTGCCATATGAACTCCTTTGCAGAGAGCGTGAAGTGGTTCGCTGCTGACACCACGAACACCACGACATCAATCTCCTCCTGCCGGGCGAAGACAGCCGTTGTTTTCACTGAATCAGAGTTGAGACCAGGCGCATCAATCAGCGCTATATCGACGACACCGTTGTTGAGTAGGGACTGGTCGATGGATCGGACGTCCTTAACATAGACCTTGCATTGCATATACTTATCGTTGTCGGTGACAATCTTCTCTAGTTCGTGCAATGAATAAGTGTCGTACGTACTTTCGTCGTTTCGATTGTAAATTGTGTCCATGTGTACAGCATGCACCTCTTCGAGTCCACCGTTCTCCTTGGAATCCAGCACTTCGCAGAAAAGGGCGGTGCAAGGTTGTTGGTCCTCGGGAAGTATCTTTCGTCTCAAAAGGGCATTGCAGAATGTGGACTTTCCGGCATTTAGGTCACCCGTGACCAGCACTTTACTTGACGTATCCTCTATACGATCTCGTAGTGCAAAAAGATGCCGGACACTCTGACGTATCTTACCATCCAGCAGAGACGCAATCGACTTCTTCTCCAAAGAATGAACCAATTCTGCTTGAGAGAGTGATCCCACTTTCAAATCCAATTTCAGAATGGAGAACTCCTGTGCAATCTGTGGGGTGACCAGTCTCGGTTCCTCCTTGGGTTTGCGCTGTGCAGCTGCGCTCGATTCACCTGAAGTTTCCTCCCCAAGTGAAGTGCCTGCTCTTCTGGGAGGAACAGGTCGTGGATGCGGTGCAAATCGGCCAGGAGCGTCACGGGCGAAGTCGGTCCCGCTACGCGTGGACTGTGCATGGTTGAGCTGGGGTCTTTGAGGCACAATCGGTTCCACGCGCTGGACCGATGGGTAGTGTGCCGGCCATTGCGCGTTCATCTCTTGTAATTCCTTTAGCAGTTCCACAGTCTGACTGATAGCCTTCGCAAGAGCCACGCGGTTTTGATTATAGTAGAGCTGATGCACATGGTTGGCGAGGATTTTCTTCTCGTTCTCCGACATCGAGGCGGACTGCCCAGGTAATTGTGGTGTATGCGCAGGCGTTGGTCGGTCCTGAAGCAATTCGTCTTCCCATGCGCCGGTCTCGCCACCAGCCATACTAGCATAACCGGAGTCGTGCTCAAATTGCGCCATCAAAGCAGCAGCATTGGACGATCGCGAACCGCCACCAACGGTCATGTATTGTGGTCTGTATGGTGCTTGCGAAGGCTCGCGGTGAGTGGAGGATGATTCGTCTTTGCGTGGTGCCACATCTTCAGGCTCTTGCGAGTATTCCTCGCCGGAGAAATACTGCCGGTCCATCTCTTGGTGCCAATCCTAGTTATCCGTGATACAAGAGCGGAACTACAAGCTTGTGAGGATAATGGTTCTAGGAAAATAGAGTTGGCAAGCCTCATGCCACTGCTCACTACAAGCAGTGCCATTAGAGGCGGAGCCAATCGCAGGCGCCTCCTTGGCGAAGACGCCGCAGTGCACTGGCAGTGCCCGGCCATGCCGGCGTTATCAGAGAACGTCACTGCATGCTACCGGCAAGGCTACCGCCAAGCCAGATTAGATGTATGAAAGACGCAACCTATTATTTCATCTGCAAGTGAGAGCTATAGTCCTGGACACAGAGTCGAAGTCTTGCTAACGACATTATGAATGTAAGCCCTCGACGAGTCGCAGACTGCAAGTAGCTGACCGGTAGAGATTATTGAATGGGCCTTCGGCAAGCGCATGACTCCTGCGGAGCGATTACGAAAACATCAACGGGCACTAGAGAAGACACAACGAGAGCTGGACCGCGAACGGGTCAAGCTGGAGAACCAGGAGAAAAAGCTTGTCCAAGATATCAAGAAGAGTGCCAAAAATGGCCAGATAGGTGCTTGTAAGATACAGGCTAAAGACCTGGTGCGCACACGGAGGTACGAAGCACCATAGAACAGGACTCGACAGCATGTACTAATCGTGTCCGCCCAGATACATTTCGAAGTTCTACTCAATGCGAACACAGCTCCAAGCTATATCGTTACGAATCCAGGTATGTTGTATATGGACGTTCTCTTCCATGATACTGATAATTCAAACGACTGTTCGAAGTAACGAACAGATGATGCAATCTATGAAAGGAGCAACTCAATTACTGTCCGGCATGAACAGGCAAATGAACCTTCCAGCTCTTCAGCGAATAGCCATGGAGTTTGAGCGAGAGAACGATATTATGGATCAAAGGCAAGAGATGATGGACGATGCCATCGATGACGTGACTGGCCTTGAGGACGAGGAAGAGGGTGAAGAGGTTGTCAACCAAATTCTTGATGAGATTGGTGTGGACCTCAATCAAGCAGTACGTTTTCAAGCATTGACAGCGTGCTATTTCCAGCAACTAACCAGAGTCAGCTTGGTGAAACACCATCGGGTCTGCAGAAGAACACAGTCGCTGAAGGCCGCGTTGCCCAAGCCATCGGAGGAGGCGGTGGTGGTGGTGGTGAAGATGACGACCTGCAAGCACGGCTTGACAGTCTAAGAAAATGAACAAGACATGAAGACAGGCGGCTTCGATTTAGATATTCTCCAGCGATGGTGTCTGGCGTCTGGAGTCTGGCGCGTGTTTCGTATCACATAGGCAAGGTCCGAATGGTCGGCAAGGGCTTTTAGAGTTACCGCCACAATTCCTGGTAAGAGCCAATTCCCGAGGCCGGTGGACACACATAAGTGATTTAGTCCCAAATATGCTCTGGCGCTGGCGAATGCTTCGACTTAAGAGTTCAACTTGAACGTCATGTCTGGAGGTCTATGCGTTTTCGACATCAGCAATCAGATTGATTATATGCTTACAGTGGTGCGGTCGATGATCCAGCGTAGTCCTTCGTAGGACATCAAGTCAAGCATACCAATTGATTGGGCATCTACCTATGTACCTTACCTACAGTAGGTATGCGGGTAAATAGGACGAGGTGCTCCAGGTCGGGTAATGCTCCTACAGCTCTTGGGCCTTGGCACAAACATTATCCTACCTAGTGAAGTTCGGGTAACCACAAACATTGTGCTTGTCCGCTGTTCACGCTACTAATGCTGAAACACATGCATCAGAAGTGTCAAATCTCTAGGGTGTAGGTACTTATGATGGGGTTTAGAGGTTGACATTCTCAACAACCCAGTATGCGCGGATCATGTCAGAGGACGGTAATGGCTTCGCAGAGGGTTTACGGGAGCAGTACGAACGTCCCTTCTTATATCCATGGGTAGGAGGTATCTCAAATCCGCTGATGTATCACTAACGTCAACAGAACCGTAGAATCCGGCATCTACACGGCATCTCTGTACGCAACTTGAACGTTGGCTCAGCCACTCGAGCGCATGACAGGACAATCACCGACGATGATCTACCTTCCAATCTGATGTCCCCGACCAAGTTACTGGCAAAGAATGAAGCAAAAGGCCTACAACATTCGCGATCTTTCACCAACGTCTCCTCGCCACCTCACAAGATTAATTCTAATCCAGCAAGGGCTTCACCCGTGAAGTCGTACGACCAAACCCCCAAAACTCCCATCCGACCATCCGTGGGCAAATTGCGGAGAAGAAGTACATTGCATTGGAGTGGTGCTAGCCCTCGGGCAAGACAACAGAAGCTGGAGGATGTGGCGGCCAGCCGGATAGTCGACACTTGGTTCTCGCTACACCACAGAAGCGCAGCTGATCCAATCTATCTGAGCGAAGTAATGGAGAAATCCATGAATTCGACGTTCTCATCGTTCGATCTTGATGGCCTCGAGCCCGACATCAGTCGGTCAGAGCACTTCACAATACGTCTATGGGCAAAAGATGAGAAGATGGATGAATACAGCTTGTTGGTCGATCTCAGTCTCAGTTTGCGATCTTTGCAATTCGTTGGGAAGTCTCTTGAGGCTTTTCATCACCCTTTGCCACAAAATTGTATTCTGCTACATCTGTCCGATGGTATATACACTAGCTTCACAGATATGGCATCGGAAACCCAGGGGCTGCTGAAGAAAAGAAGCCATAGCAGGGATGTGCTTGGCTCGTCGTTCGATTCCTTGTTGCAGCTTGCAAACCTGGATGAATGCATACAAGATGCTTTCAAAGCACGCTCCAAGCTCGAGGCGGAGATTAATGCCTTGTTATCAGATAGAAGTGCACAAAGTGGTCAGTCTGAGCGATTCACTGAGCATGAACAGCAATACTCTACGATTCGTAAGGACGTGCATGTAGAGCAAAGGTCTATTGCTCACATCACGAGACGCCGGCATGACATTCGGCAGGGCTTACAGGCTCGTCGGGCAGCTGTGGCAGATGGAAAGAAGGCTCAGTTGAGCACCCTCGAGCACGAAGCACGAATCGAAAAAGCCGCGAAGCTGAGTCGAGCTGGGATTGCCGATGTTTCAATACGTTCTCAGGGTCAGCTCAAGCGTGTTTGTAAGAGTTTGATGACGATATTCCCTATCGAGCCAGTCAAAAATAAGACCTTGCATTTCACTATCAGACTGATTCACTTACCGAACTCTGTATTCGATGACACCAATAGAGACGAGATTGCGGCAGCCTTGGGATTCACATCACAACTGGTGCACCAATTGTCGTTGTACCTCTCCATTCCTCTGCCCTACCCGATAGAGCCAAATGCCTCGGAGTCCTTCATCAGAGACTCTATCTCTGTCGCCCTAGTGCAACGCAAATTTCCTCTACATCCTACAAACGTGGCCTACAAATTTGAGTACGGCGTTTTCCTCTTGAACAAGAACATTGAGTTCATGATGAACAGATTGGGCTTACGTGTACTTGATATCCGGCATACTCTGCCAAACCTCAAGTATCTTCTGTTTGTTCTGACAGCCGGCACAGGCGAGACACCAGCCAGGAAAGCGGGGGGTATCCGAGGTCTACTCGGAGGGCGTGCTCCAAGCTTGTCACGGCGTGGTAGTGAAGAAAGTGTCCTCAGTCAGAGCAATGAGATCGCTGGAAAAGGCCACCCAGCTCATGCAAGTAGGGGAGGATTGGTTAAGGAGAAAGATGCCCTTAAGGGGCTGCCGTATCGTAGACGTCTGCTTCGAGATGGCACTTGACATGCGAGCTTGAGATAGAGTAGTATACGTTTCAGCACTGGTGCGAGCCTATAGTGACGCTGTTCTTCCAGACTTTCTTTAACATCAGTCCTCTGCTTCACGTGTCGGCTATTCGCGCACCATGTATTCGGCAGTTCAGGCAGTGACTCTGTCAATTACGTGTTTAAAGTCTGACTCATGTAGCTTCGATCTTCTGTACAAACAGCCTCTCCTTATTTGTCCTGCACAATGCGTGGTACAGACACCGATTGCAAGCATCCTTCGGCTAGATAGTCCCGGAACTTGACCAACCACAGCTGCAAGGCTGAAGCGCACGCATTCACCTGGGACTCTAGCCAAGACGTCTCCGCCTACGAAGACCGGCGCACTTCAGCCGTACGACTTCCACCATGGCTCTGAATGGCCATAACAGCAGCCGCCAGCATGAGCCCGGCTCCTCCGTTGGGAGCCATGGACATGCCATGTCTTCCTCACCAGAACCCCAAAGCACTGAGCCGTCGCGACACCGTCGAGGATACCAAGCATGCCAGCCATGCCGTGAGAGAAAGGTCAGATGCGAAATGGGAAGTGAGTTATCCTGATCTATCACTGCTATACAGACAGACTTACCATTCATAACCTCAGGTGTCGACTTACCACGTGGTCCTCCATGCTTCAGATGTAGCAGGGAGCGCAAGGAGTGTGTCTTCGCAGAATCGAGAAAGAAGCGGAAGGCATCAAATGATGAGGCGTTCAAGGAAGAAGATGGTGACCGGACACAGAGACGCATAACAGACATCCAAAACGGTAGTCGCGCTTCATTCAGCACACAAGCTGACAACCCACAATTCATGGAAAACACGTCTACTGCACACTACAACCCTGGAGCATGGGACGGAGGACAACCATACACACCTACTTCACAGCCAAGGATGGCAGCTACTCCAGCATCGATGTCGGTGGGTCTGTCACAAGCTCGCACAAGAGAAGTTTTTCCACAAAGACGAGGACCTGGCCCATCTTCCCACGATCAAGGTCCACAAGTTCATAACCAGGTAGTCGCCCAAACCTTCGGTCCAAGCCTCGCTAGCAGTCAAGATAGCATGTTGATGCTGGCGGAGGCCGCAAAGCAAGTTCCTGATGACACTATACCTGAACTCCTTGGCCGTCATCGTTCGGGCACCGCAACAAGCGGACCAGGTTTGGCAATTGGAACCCCCAGTAGCCTGTTGACTCAGGGTGCAGCTGCGAACGACATCCAAACCCAACACGAGGTACAAGATGCATTGAGAGCGTGGTCCAAGATGCGCATGGTCCGTGCAGGCTGGTTTACGGCGCAAGAAGCTATGGACTATGTCCAATATTTCTACGATCGCCTCGCACCCATGACACCAATCACTACCCCTGATTTCAAGTCGCCCTCGAAACATGCTTCGCTCCTCACTGACGAGCCTGTCCTCGCCCTGACTATACTCGCCATCTCTTCGAGACACCTGAGACCGAAGGGCTACTCCGTTATATCTAGAAGTTATGAGATCCACAGCAAATTGTGGGCATCTTTAAGGAGGATGGTGGAGAGACTGCTATGGGGCCAAGAGCAATTTGGTGGTGGCTTCTGCGGCAGTGGTGCCACTCGCATACACGAGTCAACAGGGGGCCAATTCACTTGGAAAGGAAGTCTTCGCACGCTCGGCACGATTGAGGCTCTTCTACTCCTGACAGATTGGCAACCCAGAGCTTTGCATTTTCCGCCAGGCGACGATGACAATCGACTCCTCGACGGCAGCTTGGACTCGACCACTGATGTCAACGGCAGCTACGACCGTGAGAATGATCTTCCGTCTACCAATATTTACGAAAGTCTTCCCTATGCGAGCTGGCTAGAACCGGCTTGGCGTTCTGACCGCATGTCTTGGATGCTCCTAGGCACAGCGCAAGCACTGGCTTTCGAGCTGGGTGTTTTCGACACGGGTGCTCGTCGTCAACAACAGGATTCGGCAGCTGACCACGTGAGGAAGGAACGAATTCGTCGCATGGTTCTGGTTTATGTTGCTCAGACGAGTGGACGTATTGGCATTCCATCGATGCTTGACTTGCCTGATTGTGATGATGCATCCTTCGAACTGGCTGCAATGCGACGTGTTGGGCAGAGCGCGGACGACATCATGCAAAATTGTTGGGTGCACATTGCAAGCATAATGTACAGCGCCAACATTAACATATTTCCTTCGAGGCAACACACGAAGAATCTCACTAGCAATGGAAAATACAAAGAGGTGATTGCAGAATTTGCCCCCCGCCTCAAGAAATGGAAGTCGAATTTCGATCAAGTCTCTACCCACTTTCGTCCAAGCATGCGACATATTCTGAGAATGGAGTACGAGTATGCTCGACTTTACATCAATTCTCTAGGTCTGCAACGAGTGGTCGAATCTTGGGTTGAGCACGGTTCTAGCATGCAGAAGGCGATGATGGTCAGAATCGTCGATGAGAACAAACGATACATCGACGAGGTCACAGACGCTGCCCACTCCATCCTGACCACAGTCTTGACCGGATTGTCTCAAGAGGGTCGTCTGGCAGATGCTCCTGTGAGGACGTATTTACGTACCCTGTCCGGCATGATGTTTACTTTGAAGGTGAGTTGAGATCGCCAGATGGTCCGTGGACAGTACGCTAACCAAACGTTCAGAGATTCAGCTTAGGCTGCCATGAAACAACCGTTCGGGAGTCCATCAACCTGCTCGATAAGATCACAGACGCCATGGAAACACAAGTTGTGGACGATGTGCATCTGAGTTCGCCAACAGCGCGTATGATCCGCGTCATTACCAGGAACGTCAAAGGAAAATTCATTCGTGTTCAGGCGCCAGCAAACGGCTCGGAATCTGCAAGTCGGGATCACTCACGTCAACAGTCACCACATCCTCCCGAGCATGCGCAGCGCTACACACCATCGATAGAACAGAACGCTATGTATTCTTCAGCTCCGTCGTATCAGTATAACATCGATCCCCTGCGGGACATCCGAGCGCGACCGATGGCGGATTTCTCAACACGCACTTTCATGCCACCACCCAATTTCAATTTCGAGACCAATGATTTTGATGTTAGTCTTGATCTGCCACAAAACATGGATGATGCGGTGCCGGCATTCAGTAATGATTGGCTCGCACTTCCACTGGATGATCTGTTCCACAACGCAGCTGCGAACGTTGACCAAGGGTTTGGTGGCATAGGTCCTACCATTGGAGAACGTGACATGCTCGAGGTGTTGACGAACCAGCAATATCGAGAGCCTGGATGGACGAACTTCAACCCAGATTTGATGAGCGGCTTCCAATGACCACCGGCGAATCTGTCTTTGGAGCGCCTGATAACCCCTTCTGCTTTACGATTCATGATTTATGATTTCACGACCTAGGTTACTATCCTTATTGATGGATGATGTACATAGCTGGTCACGAGTCGGCAAAGCCGACTCCTGGGATACACGGATGGATTACACGTGATACCCTGTTTGTTATGGATGGAGGTCTAGGGAATTTGGAGTCTTTTTTTTGCGAATGGTGTGGACCAGTTCACGACTTATTTCATTCTGTCTTTAGGTAGACCTTGCACACTGTGGCACAATAGAGCTACTCGGATATCTGCTTCGATAAATCCAAGTCCGAAGTATGATGATTGTTCTGCACGACTATGCTCTAGCGATTTGTGTGGCCAAATCCTGGCAAGAAGATGTAAATATAAGTTATCGAGTCAACAATGTTCCCCCCTCTTTGATTTCAAGGTTGATCTTCGACTTACAGACGATCGAGAGTGCGTAGTTGCGCTTTTTAAATCAGAGACATCTCCAGACATTCTTCGTCGCCTCCATTCATGAAGGAGCTATACGGTAACAGTAGTATAACCCTACGACACGCTGCCATTCCTCATGCGAATCGAGGTCGTGATGTTTGGCTTCCGATCTATCATCATTGCAGCCATCGTTGTTCTGACATCTTACAAAACTTTGTGGGCTAGCGGCAAATCCCGGACGCGCAGAGTCGATCACCTCACGCCACCTCCAGCGACGCTTCTCCCATTCGCATATTCACGAAACTATCGCCATTACGCCTTTGCAAATGCACGTCCCAATGTTGCCACTACGAACTGCCCCTCATCTCCGACATTTGTAGCGACGTTGCGGCCGTTGCCTACGACAGCTTTATCTGTCGCATTTCGAATCGAAGTCCGAGTTGAGGGTCCACAACTTGTCAGACATGCAGTTAACCACCCTCGAGCGTTACCAAAGGCATGTCAAGCGATGTTGGCCTTGAAGCTCGTCAACTATGGGGACAGTTGAGCAGTTCCGCCGTATCCCGGTCCGTGGCGACGGCACTATGCACGCCTTTCGTCCTTCCTATTGGAGGTAGGCATTGAGAATATTCGGAATCAAGCAGTAATTAACACATGACAGGTATCCTCGTCTTTAATGACTCCTATACCACTACACTTACAGCACCTGTTACCTACAAGCAACCCTGCGAAGCCAGTTTCGTCCTCGGTACGGATGGTTATGATAACACCACAGTTCTTAACGGTCGGGAGCCATTCTATACTTCTATATCTCCCCAAGTGTATGCGCTGGCATGCGCGACGGTCATCAGCTACATGCTGGTCATTCTCATTTTCATCACTCCACGCACGTTCTTCGTGGGCGGTCCCGGAGGTGGAGCAGGCTTCCTCGGAAGCCGAGGTGTAATACCAGGGTCTTATGGAAGCTCGTCGGTTGTGGGCATCGGTCGACGGCCGCTACTGCAGAAGATTGCGACGATCACCGTCGCCGCGTCTCTGACGATTGCAACGGCCGATACGTTCAAAGTCGCACGCAAGCAATATGATCATGGATATACAGACTCCAGCCTTCTAGTGGATGATGTTGTGGGCAGCATCGAGATTCGGGTCGTTCGCATCATTTCAGATACATTTTTATGGCTGGCACAAGTCCAAACCCTCATTCGACTCTTTCCCCGGCACAAAGAGAAGGTCACGATCAAATGGCTAGGTTTCGCACTCATCACGCTTGACACCATCTTCAGTATTCTTGACTCATTCGTTAGCAACGATAACAAAACAAAGCCACGGAAGTTCGAAGACGCAATACCGGCACTAAGCTACCTTTTCGAGCTTGCAATATCGCTCATCTATGCTTCGTGTGTTATATATTATTCGCTGTCAAAGAGACGATTTGCATTTTGGCATCTAAAGATGAAGAATGTATGTCTGGTCGCGCTTTTGTCGTTGGTGGCTGTCCTTATTCCTATAGTATTTTTCGTTACGGATATTGCACAACCAAACGTGGCTGGATGGGGTGAGTATATCGGCTGGGTTGGCTCCGCTGCAGCTAGCGTAGTTGTTTGGGAATGGGTGGAGCGAATAGAAGCACTAGAAAGGGATGAGCGAAAGGACGGCATCCTTGGACGCGAGGTGTTTGACGGTGACGAGATGCTAGATATGACACCGTCCCCAGGCGCTGGGCGACGACAGTACTTCGGTGACGATGGGGGTTCGGAGCGATCTGCTAGCGGTGCAACAAAGGCCAGAGGTATGCGCGCACGCTTCCGCAGGCTACAGCCTCGCATGCCTCTAGCCAGGGGTCGTCGTTTGCAGAACGGGAAGAATGCTAGCAATGGTGAAGCACATCTGACCGTGTCGAGTA
>Ga0210040_10007736_pt1 | contig 12908 bp, 13 predicted proteins | sample CryGeyCG12114_NA_FD_185462 | JGI IMG/M metagenome (GOLD analysis project Ga0210040, IMG submission 185462) | Groundwater microbial communities from aquifer - Crystal Geyser CG19_WC_8/21/14_NA (SPAdes) (version 2) | ecosystem: Environmental > Aquatic > Deep subsurface > Groundwater | place: USA... | reverse complement strand
ACACAACTCGGGCTTCTGCAGAGCGGACGCTGCCAAGACCCGACCCTACAGTCTTACAGCCCGGGACCATGGTTATCATCGCCCAACACCATGGCCTGTCCACTAGTGTGAGTACATTTTGAAAATGTAGCACAAGGCCAACTACAAAAACACCGACATGCGTTCGAAATTCTGATGTTCTCTTTCCTACAAAGCTGGCTATTTTCCTATCAAACCCCATATTAAAGTGATCACAAGCAGCACCTCTGAGACGATGACGACTGAAGACCTGACCGTCTGACTTGACTCGAGTGCTCGACTTGGTGTCGCGCAGAGCTCAAGACAACATCTGTACGTGTGTTCATTACTTCACAAGTGTTCGATACAGGAGGACTAACTAATGTGATCTTCAGACCTTTTGCTCTATCATAACACTCAAATTGGCATCGTACCCTTCAAAAAGGTACGACGACTTTTCCTTGCAATGTCCTGATCCAGGGCCGATATCCTCTCAGCATGATGACCACAATGTCTGACATGGGGAATTTGGAATAGAATAGGCCTCGGCCGATGATTCGAACATCAGAATGTCAGTCCGGTAGCTATGCCCATGGGTATTGAGAACCCAGAGACCAAAACTACAACAACTTGTGGCAGAACATATTTCTCTAGCACTTTGTGAAAAATCCCACTGTTGCCACCCAATCTATCAAAAAGAAGGGATGGGGCTCTGAGTGCAGAAGGGCCGTTTGCAGAGACGTGCCCAGGTCTCGAAGGATGTTGCTCGCCTATCATGCTTTGAAGTTGATGGTTCACAACCTCTCAAGGCGGAGGGGCACGATGGTGGCTCAGAATCCTTCAGGGACATGATGATGGACGACAGCAAGCTGTTATCCGAGTATCTGATTCCATCCATGAACCATACGGACATGAGTTGACTATAAAGAGGCTGTCAGCCAAGATGTTTCAGAAAATTCCGCAAAGCTCTAAAATCAGAACAACGCAGGGTATGTCGGTCCGCCTGCTACGCCCAAAGGTTGTCACCACCAGAAGGCTAATGTAGCTGGACCTATTGTTCTAGCACTGATTTTGCCACGCAATCTATTGAGAAGAAAGCGTGGGGCGTACACACTCAAAAGTGTGTTTCCTATCGTCACCGTGCAGAAGGGGGGGCGGGAAGGGGCCGGGGAAGGGGGGCTTTGCAGAAGGGCAGTTTAATGACTTGCCCAGGTCTCGAAGGATGTTGCTTACCTATGATGCTTCCATATTGGTGGCCCAACCGCTCAACAGTGGAGTAAGGACACCATGTCCGCGTTCCAATCCTTCAGGAGTATGATGAATGATGACAACAAGCTTCAAGGCTTGTGTCAAGTATCTGATTCCTGAAGTATGAAGGACGAACGAGCTGAGGTATCTTGGAGGCATTTGGCTGCGGCGAGCATGTCTGCTGATGAACCATGTCAGCAAGGTTCCATACGTTTGCAGGACATGGAGAATGCAACAGCATACCATGAAGCGATGATACCACGTTGCAAGCAACGATGAAGGTGGCTACCTGAGCTGCTTGTGCTCGGAAGACGGCCGTCCTGGCAACACGAGGAGCAACGAGGACCATGGAGTCGCCATTGAGGAAAAGAGAGACGATGGTATGCCATTCAAAGGCTGAAACTTGAAGCTGACAAGTACCGCAGATAGATTCAAAGCAGAAAAAGGCATACATGGAATGAAATGCAGGCTGAGCTATGCTAATGACCGGCGATACAAAACAATGGAAGAAGAACCACAGGATGGGAGGACGAAGATATACCCACCTGAACAACAGGTCGGCACCTTCCCTCCCATCTACACTACAAGTCCAGAATCTATCGACACACGTCACGAATCGTCCGAGCATATAAGACAATGCTATAGAAGGCAGGTACGCTCCCTCATCAGGCCAGTCTATGGCGATAGACCGCAGGAACAGCACGACGGGAGGGCCAGCTGGGGACGGCCACGAAGCAGGTACGTCTCCCCCAAGCATGAGCATCCGAATAATCGGGAGCAGGAGCATCGCCAACCACGGTATCGGTGCACGAACATGAAGCAGGCCCCATCCTCCATCAATGCCTGTCCACAAGAGGGAGGCACGAGCGACACGATACCATTGCAAAAAGCGATCTAAATTGCCATGAAGCAGGTCGAACGGACCGAAAAAGGGGGTTCAGTCTGTTGCACTGCATACCTAGAAGCTACAAGCACCGCGGCTGCAGCAGCACTTACTCTAACCATGTACAATGCATGTCTGACACGACACCTGAGATGGTAGTTACAGCTCATAGCGTAACTCCTGCAACGTCTGCCAGGTTGGAAGCGCGGTTTTCAAGGTGCATGCTCCTGCATCAAATCCAGTCGCTACGTAGGAAGGTACGAGGCTGAGGCCGCTCTACGATCAGCAATGACCACGAGATGATCGAGGAGAACCATTATTGTTCTTGAGGCAGGGGCATGGAAACCCATCATGCCATCGCCCAGCCTGATTCACGTTGCTCATCTACACATGGTATACTCAGGCAGAGAAGAAAACAAGTTTGAGCACAAGCACGGTCTTTGGATCGAGCAGCGTCGAGCACAGAGCAGTAGCCACTCGACGAATGGTTGTTGACTTCGTCCTTTACGGTCGAGAGTCCAAAGTCACAATTGCCGCAAGGCACATCAAGGCGGAAATAGTTTCGGTGCAGAAGTTCATATGTTATACAGCAACAGTCTCCATGACCATGGTGACCGTCACGACTACTACCTAAGATAAGACGAATGCATTTTCTGGTAAACCTTATCGTAGCAGTATCCACTCGTGACTTTCGAACGCTTGCAAATGCTGAGCATACCAATCTGAACGATGTTTCCCACGTCTCCCGCCCATGTTTGTTGGCCTCAATTACAGCGGCGTCGAGCTATCATACCAGCTATCCAACTCTCAGAATCCTGTTGAGCAGGTCACTATACTGCTGTGCCATTGATGTCGCCCATCAACGGAGCAGGCGAGGTTGGTGCTGAGGATTTCTTCTTGAGAGTTAGCGGGAATGGATAGTCTTCCGGTTCTTCCTCTTCCCTGTAACACGTCAGTTAATACATGGTCATCTTTCAATCAGCAACAAGATTGGACTTACGGTAGTCTCCAAGCAATGTAATCCTCGGTAGAGAGACCCTCCTTGCCCTCCTGCAGTGACGCGAAGTCACCCGGAGTCATCATACCACTTCTGTCTCTCGGTGATCCCGGCATAGACAAGGGTCTTGAGAGTTTTTGTTCTGTACCACCAATTATGTCGTCGAACTCCTCAACATCCTCGAACGAGGTTGGATATGCTCTTCGGAGCGCAAGTTGCCTAGCCTTGACATATTCCATGCCCATTCTCTTCCAGTCGAGCAAGTCACTCAGTCTCTCAGTTCGGTTTCTCTGGTTGATTCGCTGTCTTCGGCTCTTCTGAGTAAATTCGAACATGTAGTCTGTCAATTGATTGACTGAATCGTCAACACCCTTCAATCTACGGTCCACAATATAGATACCATAGTCGGCAGAGTTCTCAATCAGCTCTTCCATGTAGCATCCGAAACCAGAAAGGTTAGTGGTGATCGACGGTACGCCCATGACTGTGCATTCTGCAGGCGTGTAACCCCAAGGCTCGTAGTATGAAGCGAAGACGCCAAGATGTGTGCCGCGGACGAAGTCGTCGTAGTCGAGCGGCAGGACAGGGTTCGCTGAGTTCAAAAACTCTGGATGGAAAATGACTTTGACGCGATCTGACGAGTGGTTGAACAATTGCACTCTTCGCAACTGGTTGAGGACAGGATCCTCGGCATCGTTGACCATGTTGTGTGTAACAATTGGAGGGAGGTCGTGACGCTTCATGGCAAACAAACGTCGGCGAAGCATGACTCGGTCTTGCTGTGTTATAAGTTCCTTCTCATCCGGCATCGGATCTCCCTCCTTCCAGTGGACAGAGCGTTCGTAGAGTCTACGACCGATGCCTCGCTCAATGTTGCTCACGGTATCCGAAAGCGATTTGTTGACAGCTTGACCCTTCAGGGAAGCCACAGACAAGGAAGTGGTCTGCGCCGGCATAATCATGAAGGCCACAACTGTGGTTCTCGAGCCTGCGACCTTCAACCTGTGGTTGAGGCGAGCCAGGGACTCGATGAACATGTCAACACCCTTGTTTCTATATTCATAGCGTCCAGCGGTGAAAATGTAGAGGGTCTGCTCAAGGTCAAAGTCAAGGTGACCGTAGAAGTGACCTCGCACAAAATCGTGGATCTTCTCTTTCTGCACAGAGTGCAAGTTCTGGAACTCGTGGACCGCAGAGAACTTTTTGACGTTGAGACCGTTGGGAAGCACGCCATCGGGTTTGCGCTTGAGAAGGTGCTCACTTTCGTAGGCTGTGATGTGAGAGACGGTAGTGAAGACATCGCAAGCATGTGCAGCACCTCGCTCGATACAATATCTGTGGTAAATGCCACGTTTTCCAGCTTCCGCATCGACATCGAAATATTGAAGGTTGTTGTAAAAATCGACCGAACCAGCGCAGAGATAGCGACCAAGTAGAGTTGCATGCGTCGTGAAGATTGTGGTGAGGTCCATTTGGCGCTTTTTGGTCAAAGGGAGGGCTACACCAGCAAGCCACTCGTGGAAGTGAGCAACGACTGCATGGTTCGTTTCACGGGCGATGAACTGCGCGCGTTAGCAAGGAAGCGCAAACATCAATTGCACATTGTACCTCTCCCAGGAACCAAGCTACCAAGTAACCGAAGACAATAGCCTCGTTAGTTTCGCTGTCAGCAGCCGGAGATGGAATGCCCGCTGTGGCCCAGAGATCGCCCTTCCACTCGTCGAGCCATCGGTAACCAGTGCTGGTATTGATGAGGAGGACTCGAGGGGCTCCGTCAATCAACCACCGACCATACATAATCTCGATTCCACGCTCTTGCATCGAAGCTATTGTTTCTTTGAGAGGACCTGCCGGGGGCTCGAGCTCTTCGACTTCGACTTCAGCCTGCGTTCGGTCAGTATTGCAGGCCACGAGACTGTACAACCGGGACCTACCGAAGCTTTGTTGAGAGGGCCGATAGCTGTGTATCTGTCGCCATATTCTGCGGTAGTGACTGGAGCTTTGGACTTCAGAACCGAGTAGATACCACCGACTCTGTTGGCGACCTCGGTGGCTATCTCAAATAGGATGTGATTCTTCACCTCGCGGGTACCAGATTGACCGTTCATTCTATAAACATTCGTCTTAGCACTAACTTGCGCAGTATATCGTTTCTATTACCTGTAATCTCACACGGGCGCTGCGCTGTGAGTGGATAGGAAGACAAGTCGCCTATGCGTAACTGCACTACCTGAGCTTCCCGCAACAGCAACAGTGAGCACGAGCGCTTTATTCTAGACGAGGCTCGGGGTGTGGAGTAACGTGTATTGCGACAGAGAAGAGTTCTGCTGCTTTGTTTGAAGAGTAAGAATAGTGACGCATGAAGCCGTCGGAGTAGGGACAAAATAATTGTGTATGAGGAGGGTGGCAGCAGCTGTTGGAAGGATAGATGCGTGGACAGAGCTAGCGGGAAAAGAGGTAGGCTGGACCGAGCGCAGCTTAGTTGAGCTGTGTCATTGGCCAGCACAGGAACCCACTCCATCATTAGCCGTGCTGGCCCAGCAGCGAAAATTCTCCCATTTCCTCAACAGAATGCGCTGCTAGCAACACTACAATGGACAAGCACCATACAGCGCTATATGTGATGACTCGGGTAGTAATGGAGAATCTCACGAGTACAATTTCGTCCATAAAGCAAACATGTCTCGAAGCTTTTGCATCGTTCCTCTATGTGTTCGATGAAGTGTTGCACGACCAGGTGGAGGCCGACGGCAACGGCAGCCGCCTGCGCGATGACAGCATACCCTGTAACGCAGCATCAACTCCGGGCGTGCCCCGCAAACTCGAACTCTGCCCGTGCCATGCAGCTCTGCTTCCCCGCTCGGCTCTCGCTACTACTTTCACCTTTCAACTTCCTCCTCCGAGTCCCTTCTCCAAGACCGGCTCACACCACCGACTGCCTGTGCAGGTGGCTTTGGCGGTTGCCATGTGATAATGAAGTCATTTGCATCCACTGCCACTCCACCTGCCTTTGCTAGACAGAGCCTCACCCGACACTAACACTCCCACAACACATCGTGACCGCTCTTCAGCATTCCCAATCTTCAGTGCATGCGCAAGTCATGGAACCCCATGTTCCGCCACTGTCCAGCACACAAGGTAGACTTATTTGCTTCTCTTGTAGATTTTGGACAGAAAAGTTTCAAACACTTCCTTCTTGAGACCATCGTTCTCGTCGACTTTGGCAATCAATTTGCGTATCTCGCCCACCCTCTTTTCCTCATACTCTTGATATCTCTTCTCCAACTGCAGTTCCTGGTAAAGTTCTTTGACCCTCGCCTCTTTCGCGTCATCCTTCTGGCCGTAGTTCTCGTCCAAAACCTTCCTCTGGTCGGCAGTACAGACGAGCAAGGCTTGGTTGATCAACCATCCGCACTTGTTGTCTTTGATGTCGGTTCCAACCTTGCCGATGACCGAGGGGTCTCCATATGCATCAAGGTAATCGTCCTGGATCTGGAAGTACTCGCCCATGGGGATAAGTATATCATGTGCCTGCTTCAAGTTGGATGGTGTCGCAAGTTGAAGATAGTGCAACGCCAAGGCGACAGGTAGGTAGAAAGAGTAGTACGCCGTCTTGTAGACAACGATGAATGTATATTTCTCCATGCTGAAGTTGTTCAGGTCCACATGATCCTCTGGCGCAGTGATCAAGTCACACTCTTGTCCTAACTCGGTCTGGAAGGTGACTTCATGGAACAACTCGATAAAGTCAAGATAGGCAGGATGTGATCGAAACTGTTTCTTCAGGATGAGGTATATGCAGGACTCGAGCATGAAAGCATCGTTGATGGCAATCATCCCTACTCCCGGTTGACGGTACCAACATGGCTCGCCTCTCCTAGTAATACTGGAGTCCATTATATCGTCACTCACAAGGAAGAACGCTTGTAGCAGTTCTATAAGCCATCCCAAGGTCGCAGTCGCTCGGAATTCGTCGTCGGATAAGGGCCGTTTGAGAATCTGAGAGGCGGTGTCGGGTACGGAAAGACCTCGATTGAGCTTTCCGCCAGGCGTGTTTGCGTTCAGCGACTACCACAAGCAGTGTCAGTGTCTGCTTAAGGAATCACAACGAGGTTCGGTCGCACCTTTTGGAACCATTCCAGTGCATTAGCTGGTATGTTGTACTTCTGGGCTTCTTTAGAGAGTTCTTCAACAAGTGCCGGGAAGACCTTTTCAAAGTCCGCGCGGGATGTCTTCGCTGCCATGCTTGCGTCCTTTTGGTTCGCTGGAAACGGTCGGAGCAGGATGGATGTCTGGCAAGAAGGGGTGGTGGGTTGCTCTTTGTTGACCGACTCGAACTTTTGGCTGCGGTGTCGGAGTCGCGCAGTGCCGGGTGGCATGGATTGCCCTTCACCCTAGGTCTGAAGCGGCAAGATGCAGGGACAACCGCCGGCCTGGACCGCGCACGCGCAGATGCTCACAAATCCTTGTTGCACGTCATGCTGCCTGCGCTCACTGTACTAGGTAGGTAGCCTTCCTGCCTTACTGCCCAAAGCCTTCATTTTGCGTTGAACTACTTCAAGTATTTGAGTTGTGTATAGGCATCACAGTTGCACAGAGAAGGCTTTTGGCTTACCCAGAGCCGTATCATGGCTTCAGAGAGGCCGTCAACGCCGCCCCCTTCTTCCACAGCCACGGGCCGTGCGCAGGCGAATTCGCCTCTGACTCCAGAGCAAGTCCGTCGCATAGAAATCAGTCGTCTGAGGGCGAAAGCACTACGCGAGCAACGCGAGGCAAATTCAGCACTGACTGACCCATCGAAACGGCCGGACAGTTCCGTCGCTGGTCAGAAGCGATCCTATGCGGCATTCGCATCACAAGCGCCTGCGACAATCCGAGATGCAAGAACAGATGCACGCCCCGAACGTCCGCTGGAAGCAATTCAGCCGGCGAGAAATTTTGCTAAATATGTCGAGTATGACCTCAGTAAGATGACAGACACCAAGGGTGGCTTCTTGACAGCAGACGATGATCCTCATAACAAGGCTATGCATAAGAATGAGCCGGATGCGAAGCCTGCAAACATGACACTGAAAGAGTGGGAGCGGCAGCAGCTACTGCGCTCTTTGCGCTATGATAAGGCCGGTCCATTCGAGCCAGGTATAAGTGCGATCAAAGATCAACCCACGAAGAAATGTAGAGAATGTGGTATCCTAGAGGTCGATTGGAAGTGGGTCGATATATTCGATATAGCTGTCTGCAATACCTGCAAAGAAAAGTTCCCTGAAAAGTACAGCTTACTCACCAAGACCGAAGCAAGAGAAGATTACCTTCTAACAGATCCTGAACTCAAAGACGAAGGCCTGCTACCGCATCTCGAACGGCCGAATCCTCACAAGTCTCACTGGCACAGTATGTCTCTGTATCTACGATGCCAGATAGAAGACTATGCATTCTCGAAAAAAAAATGGGGTTCTGCAGAAGCACTAGACGAAGAGTTTGCGAAGAGAGAAAATGAGAAAAAGAAGCGAAAGGAGAATAAATTCAAATCGAAACTGGCAGACTTGAAAAAGCGTACGCGGGTAGAGGCATACCGACGCGGCCGGCAAGGTGGCGGTGGTGATTTCGGTGACGACCTGGGAGATGGCAAGCATACCCATGAGTTTGGCAGAGCTATCGACAACCCTGAGACTGGTATACCTGTGAAAAAGTGTACAATATGTGGCTTGGAGGTCGAGGAGCTAGAGTTGTAGGTCGTGAGGACTGTATGTACCAACAACTCAGGTGCCTCCGTCAAATTGCTAATTTAATTGTGATTGTGTCTGTGATTATGTTCTTGAAGTATATACAAAAGTCAAAGTGGGATCAAAGCTCGCAGCTTCGATGTAATCGTGCAAGATGTCAGGTGCATAACCGACAGGTACCTGTTCAACCTGTAGGGGCTGTTTGATCTGCAGTGCTTGTCGGCGGCTAGCGCCCAAGAACACCGACTATACCCTCTCTGTATCCGCGACCACAGCTTGAACGGTCGCAGAGCGAACGGCCTTACAGCGAGGGAGACTTTATACATTGTGAAACTTTTGTTTACTCTAAAGACCCTTGCCCAGTGTTGCTGCACTTCATAACGTCCTCCATTCATAGTTAAGCTTTTGGCACCATCGGCCCTCCATCCCACAAAATATATAGCTCCGCCGCGACACTTACCTTCCCCTAACGGCTTACAGAATGGCTAGATGAAGAGTCTGAAAGTCTTTCGACTGCCTGAAAGCGCAGAATGGCGTGGCAGCCTGGAGCTGTTGGGAGTGGTGTCGGCGGGATGGCTGCAGGCGACCCCAACGCAGTCCAAGCGTACACCTTACAAGGTACGAGGGTCACTCCTGTCGCGATCTGGATGTCACTTACGAGTCAATCAGGTGTAATGCGTTTCTTACAGACGGAATGGCATAGGCATGAACGAGACAGGAATGCCTGGGAGATAGAGAGAGAGGAGATGAAAAAGCGCATAGCAGGGCTCGAAGGAGAATCGCGGACCAGTAAAGGCTTGCGAGTATCACTCGAGAAACATGTCAAGATCCTGGAGATCGCGCTCAAACGCGAGAGAGACAAAATGAAGAGTCTGAACAAGGGAGAACCGGTAGACATTCACAAGGATTCGAAAGAGCTCGCGCGAGAGGAGCTGAACACTGCTGGAAAAGGTAAGCATCCTTCATCGATATCTATTTCGTGCCGCTGATAGAACACAGGCTCCTTTCTCAAAGGTCTTAGTCAGTTTGACGCTGAGATCGACCCAGACGACCATCTAGCCCAAGGCATACGACAGGAGAAAGAGCGTGACAAGTCAAAGATCTATCTTTCGAAATGTTCATCTGAAGTCACCTACCATGTCCTCCCTACGAACCACATCCCGCCCGAAGTCACAGATCCAGCAATACAGAACCACGTCTTTCAAGGTCGCCAACCTACCCAGCAAGAGCTGCAAGATGCATACATACAAGTACAGCAGCAGAAGCAGCAGCAACTCCAACAGCAACAGCACCGGGAAAATATGGTCATGGTCCGCGAAAATGCTGCCTCGAACCATCAACAGCAAACACGCCCATATGCAGAGCCGGCGCCGTCGCTGCAGCGGTCTGCGACACAGATCAACCATGCGCCCTCGTCGATGCGCGATGCTGCCGAAAGGAAACTGCCTGAGCAACCCATACTACCTTTAACGCCAACCGACCGAGGGCCACCACCTTTGTATGCGGATGCCGTGGAAATGTCGGAAGAGCAGGTGGAATCCGTGTCTCACAGCTACGACGCCTACGGTAGGCAATTGCCGCCCGGAGTAGAACCAGGAATTACACACACGGTAGAGGAACAAAAAAGTGATATTTCTGACGGTTGGGATTTCGATGATGCTCCTGCTCCTGCACCAATGGAAATACCCACAGAATCACCACTTGCGCTCCGACCTGACACAGAGTCCTTCCCCAGCGCAAATCTAATTCCGACGAAATCGCCGCCACGAGCACCAGGCTCCTACCGAAGAAAGGGCTCTGGAGCACGGAGGAGAAGTGATGGTGGCACCGAGGCGGGTGACATGGCTGCAGCTGCTAGAGTTGACTCCCAACAATTCAAAGTCCGCTTTGCCATGAGAGGCCATCTTGATGTTGTGCGAGCTGTCATCTTCACTGGTGGTGGTAGCCCCTCAGATCCCGAATTCTGTACAGCGGGCGATGACGGCGGTGTCAAAAGATGGCATATTCCAGCTTCTTACGGCCATAACGTAGCACTGGGAGATGACCTGGACAGGATAGCACATTTCACCCATCGTGGGCACGTTGGCGCAGTCTGCTCCTTAGCAGCCTGTCCAGCAGTTCCGAACTTTTCCAACGGTGGTCGGGCTCTCGGTGACGGTTGGATATTCTCTGGTGGTCAAGACGCCAGTGTCAAAGTCTGGGAAAGGGGACGAGTTGATGCAAAAGCAAGTCTTGAAGGTCACAAGGATGCGGTTTGGGCACTTTGCGTCCTACCTGGTACAGCAGGGACAATCCTAGGAGATCGATCTTCACAATTTGGTGGACCGGACCGCATCCTGCTTGCAGCTGGCGCTGCTGATGGCACAATTCTGATCTGGGCTGTAAGCCAGCCACCACAGCTCAGCTCACCCCAGGCTTCGACCAATCGCGGTGCAAGAGGAAGCAGAAGAGCAAACTCGATATCGGCGGGCTCGAATTTTCCTTCTTCTCCGCAACCAAGCGTCGCGTCAAACACACCGTTCCACTACAGCCTAGTCCACCGCATCGAGCGAGTAGACAATCCTAGTCCGACTTCCATATCGCCGCTGAGCCCCAGTGGCGAGAGCTTCGTCGTCTCATACACCGACGCCTCAATACTGGTCTTCGACACCAAAACTGGCGAGGAAATTGTGGGGATGGCGAGTCAAGAAACATATGACGGCACGCCCGATACTGGAATAAACGTAGTTGTTGCAAGCTCAACCGGCTTTGACACGAGGGAGTCTGTTGCACCTGGTCGCCGCGGCTCGATGGGTGAAGAAGATGTTATACATGGTGCCACTGGCCGAGAAGGCGGTGTTGAAGGTTTTGTGATTGCAGGGTACGAGGATCGGAATATCAGAATCTTCGACGCTAACAGCGGTATGTCTATCCTTGACTACCTCGCAGAACAAGCACGCTGACATATACAGGACAATGCACGTACGCGATGCTCGCGCATCCTTCGGCCATATCGTCACTCTCAATAAGTCCCGATGGACGGGAATTGGTTTCAGGTGGTCATGACGCGAGCCTCAGATTCTGGGACCTGGAGAAGAGGAAGTGTACCCAGGATATCACGAGTCATCGAATTATGAGAGGAGAGGGAGTCTGCGCCGTGGTCTGGAGTCCAGATGCCAGATGGGTTATTAGTTGCGGTGGCGATGGAGCGGTGAAGGTGTTTTCAAGGTCGTGATGAGGGCTTTTAATGTTCAATGTTGATATGGGGATGACTTGAACGAAGTTGTTTGGAAAGGGAAATCAGGATCTGACCCCTACATGCAGCATAGGGTGGAAAGGAATGCAAGGCAAACAAAACATATGGGGCGATAATGCATTTTTGGGACGCAACCTCGGATACGGCACAGCACAGCATTGCTCGGACGGAAAGGCTGGCTTGAGGACAGCACGGCAAGCACACCGCATGGCCATGGAGTTGAGATACCACTATCCGTTTGATGCTTTGTTGGCATTTCGAGGACATACAACGGTCTAGTGTACATCACGATCACAGTGTCTTTGTCGGTATTTTGGTTCACTGCCCAATTCTTGAATGTCTTTTATATAATCCATAAGTCGGGCGGGTTGGCTGTGGCAACGTCGTGCGAGTACAGCACTGGTTGCGCCTTGTGACCAAATTCTCTACTCACTTCCTAACCCTGTCAAGGAGCAGAACTTGAGCTCTGCCAGGCCTTCTCGAAGATCTCGCATAACCGCGTAGCCTCACCCGAGTCCTTTATCCTCTGCTCAAGGAAACCGTGCAGGTCGACCCAGAAGTCCTTGGACTCCAACACTTGGCTTCCACTCACTTCACCTGGTTGACCAACCCATGCCTTGTCCTGTTCTACCCCTTCCATCGGCGTCGAGTCACTTGTCGCAGGTACAGGAGTTTGTCCGGGAGGATGTCCTGCAGCCTCGGCTGCCGCATTTTCCGATCCTGGCCCTGGGGCTGCTGCTTCAGGCTCTAACGGTGGCTGTTCCTGCTGCGGTGGGGGATCGGGCGCACCACCCATGACCATCACTCCAAACTCTACAGACGATG
>Ga0210040_10007735_pt1 | contig 12909 bp, 7 predicted proteins | sample CryGeyCG12114_NA_FD_185462 | JGI IMG/M metagenome (GOLD analysis project Ga0210040, IMG submission 185462) | Groundwater microbial communities from aquifer - Crystal Geyser CG19_WC_8/21/14_NA (SPAdes) (version 2) | ecosystem: Environmental > Aquatic > Deep subsurface > Groundwater | place: USA... | reverse complement strand
ACTGCGAAAAAGAAGAGTTTTCGCGGTCGTATACCACACTGCCTTTTAAATCCGATCCCGAATCGAGGTAATAAACGCCGATGCGATTACCTCCGAAAATAATGGATGAGGTTTCTATTCCCCGAGATTCTAAATATTGTATTACGTGGTGCGACATAAAATTATCGGGCAGTACCGTACTGTATTTTACCGGCACTTCCCAACCCGCCAAGGCCGTTGCGACATTGGCCTCAGCCCCACCCACGTACAATTCCATCGGGTTTTCGGCTATATCATCATCTACCGCCGGTGAAATACGCAACAACAGTTCACCAAAACTTAATACTTTTTTCATGTTCTTTATTACTGGTTTTGGTTGATTGAGTTCAGCACTCCTTTAAATAAAAATTGCCTGTCTCTCCCGAAACAGGCAATTTTTATTTAAGCTTTAAGCTAAAGAAAGAAATACTTCCAGTAATTATTTAAGTGACTTTACGCAGACCCAAGAATAATATGTAAATAAAGCAAGTCTACTACTGTCATTCAGGAGGGAACTATTTAGCAGTTAACCAAATAGTTTCCTCCTGAATGACAGGTTTATATTTCTTTAAACCTGTTTAAATAATGTTTTGCGTAACTTCTTTTATTTAAAAATTAAAATAGTTTTTCGCGTTATTATAACAGATATCCTGCACTACTTTTCCTATCCATTCGATATCGTTCGGCAGTTCGCCGTTTTCTACATCGTCGCCGAAGAGATTACATAAGATGCGCCGGAAATATTCGTGGCGCGGGAATGACAAGAAACTCCGTGAATCGGTGAGCATACCCACAAAGCGGCTGAGCAGCCCCATGTTGGAGAGCGCATTCATTTGTTTAATCATGCCGTCTTTCTGGTCCAGGAACCACCAGCCCGAGCCCCACTGAATTTTACCGGCTATTGAACCATCGTTAAAGTTACCAATCATGGTCGCCATTAATTCATTATCGGCCGGGTTCAGGTTGTAAATAATGGTTTTGGTTAGTTGGTTTTCGTTGTCGAGGCGGCGCAAGAATTTAGCTAAAGCGCGGGCCTGGCTAAAATCACCAATAGAATCCCAACCAGTATCGGGACCTAATTCACGTAACCGCCGAGAATTGTTACTGCGCAAGGCTCCCAAATGGTATTGCTGTACCCAACCTTTTTCGTTATCCCAAAGCGCAAATTGAAATAACATCGCCGATTTAAATTTTAAATTTTCCAGCGAAGAAATTACTTGGCGGCTTCTAATTTTATCGAAGATAGACCTAATTTCAGCATCGGTGTACTCTTCGGCGTACATTTCTTCTAAGCCGTGGTCTGATACGGTGCAGCCATTCTGGGCGAAATAATCGTGGCATTTTTTAAGGGCCGCCAAATAATCGTCGTAAGAACTAATAGTTACGTCGGCTACTGCTTCCAGCTTCTGGATGTAAGCGTTCAAGGCCTCCGGGTCATCAGAATTCATGGCTTTATCGGGCCGGAAAGCCGGCAACACCTTTATTTCAAAGCCATCTTTCTTTATTTGCTGGTGAAACTCCAAAGAATCAAGCGGATCGTCGGTGGTGCAAACCGTAACCACGTTCATTTTCCGCAGCAGGTTCCGCACCGAATATTCCGGAGTTTGTAATTTGGCTGTACAAGTCTCGTAAATTTCGCGGGCATTTTTCTCCGACAATATATCATACACATCAAAATACCGCTGCAATTCGAGGTGGCTCCAGTGATAAAGCGGGTTACGCATGGTATACGGCACGGTAGCCGCCCATTTCTCAAATTTCTCGTAATCGCTTTTATTTCCGGTGGAGTAAGCCTCATCGATACCGTTGGTCCGCATGGCGCGCCACTTATAATGATCACCGTACAGCCAAACCTGGGTAAGATTCTGAAACTGGATATCCCGGGCAATTTGCTCGGGCGGTAAATGATTGTGATAATCAATTATCGGCATTTCTTTCGCAAACTCGTGGTAAAGCTGCTGGGCGGTGCGGGTCTGCAACAAGAAATTCTCGTCTAGAAACGGTTTAATGCCACTTTTTACTTTTTCCTGACTTTCTAAGAACATTAGTTTTATATCTTAAGGTTAGTCTTTCTTTTAAATTTTATTGCTTAGAGCGAAACACCTCTTTTCCAAGGAATAAAATCGTCTTGGCCATGGCGTACAGCACTTACTTCAATTTCGCCGCTGGCTACGCCAATAACGTACTCCAGAATACGCTCACCAGCTTCCTCTATGGTTTCTTCGCCTTCGATAATGGTACCGGTGTTGATATCAATAATATCGCGCATGCGGTTAAAGAGCGTGGTATTGCTGGATATTTTTACCACCGGCGCAATAGGATTTCCGGTTGGGGTACCTAAACCCGTGGTAAATAAAACCACATTGGCGCCCGAAGCTACTTCGGCGGTAGTAGATTCCACGTCATTGCCGGGAGTACACAACAAGTTTAAACCGGGTTTGCTTACTTTTTCGGGATAATCCAACACTTCTACCACCGGCGAAGTACCACCTTTTTTGGCCGCACCCGCCGATTTAATCGCATCAGTAATTAATCCATCTTTAATATTGCCGGGTGATGGATTCATATCGAAACCGGAACCAACCGCTAAAGCCCGGGCATTATACGTGCGCATTAACGAAGAGAACCTTTCGGCTTGATCGAGTTCAATACAACGATCGCTCAGATTTTGCTCTACGCCGCACAGCTCCGGAAATTCGGCCAAAATTACCGAACCACCCAAAGCCACGAGTAAATCGGAAGTACAACCAATGGCCGGATTAGCCGAGATGCCGGAGAAACCATCGGAACCGCCGCACTCCAAGCCAATACATATTTTACTTAATGGCGCCGGTTGGCGTTCGTGCTGGTTGGCCAATACCAAACCAGCAAAAGTTTGCTTAATAGCTAAAGCCAATAAATCGGCTTCGGTACCCACTTTTTGTTGTTCCAGGATATACAAGGGCTTATCAAAATTAGGTAGCCGTTTTTGAATTTCCTCTTCCAACACCGACACTTGCGCATTCTGGCAACCTAAACTTAATACGGTAGCTCCGGCCACGTTGGGATGCGTAATATAACCAGCCAGCAAACCGCACAAGGCAATAGCATCCTGGCGCGTACCGCCGCAACCGCCCGAATGGGTCAGGAATTTAATACCGTCTACGTTAGGGAAAAGCCTTTCGGATTTATCTACTTTATCTTCTACGTATATTTCGGCCTGCAGCAGGGCATCTATACTGCTGCCGGCTTTATACAAATCAATTAATTTTTTAGCTTGGTTTTGGTAAGCGCGTTTACGGCCGTAGCCTAAGGGAGCCACTAAAGATTCCTGTAAAACCTCCAGGTTGCGGTTCTCGCAAAATACCATAGGTACCACTAACCAATAATTGGCCGTGCCTACGCTACCATCTGTCCGGTGAAAGCCGTTGAACGTACGGCCTTCGTATTTGGCTACGTTGGGTTGCGCCCAATTAATATGACGCTCGCCAGTTACAAATTCACTGGCGGCGTGTTTAATATTAGCAGTGGTTAAAACATTACCGGGGTATAAATTGGTTTGGGCCTTACCAACTAACACGCCATACATAATAACTTCGCCACCCTGCGGAATTTCTGCGGCAGCAAATTTGTGTTTGGCTTTTACGTTGTCTAAAAGCGCGTAATCCTGGCCATTATAAGTTACGACTTCGCTTTTGTATAAATCGGTAAGTGCTACCAGCACGTTATCGCTGGGGTGAACTTTTAATACAATTTGTTTCATATTAATTTTCAGGCTGATTCCTGGTTTGAAGCTAAATTTTTCAGGGCATTTGGCATACCCTCATTGGTAATAGTTTTAAGGTGTTTTTTTACGGCATCGGTAAAACCAGGCAAAGCCGCTAAGTTGGCTCCCCACAGCTCCTGGTTGGCATACACTTCATCTACCAAAGTGTCGGCGGTATTATTTTGCCATAATCCGTAAAAATAACTTGCCTGGTCGTCGTTGATTAAATAACGCTCCTCATTTAAATGACCGTAATATTTGCCGTTTTCTTCTTGGGCGGCGTACATAAATAATAAATGAGCAGCAAATCCAAAGGCAATTTTTTCCGGCGCCTCGTTGGCAGATTCGTAGTGGCGTAATAAAACCGGCACTACCCGCATTTTAAGTTTGGCGGTGTAACTCATGGTAATACTCAACCATTGGTGCTCCAGGTGCGGATTACGAAACCGGTCCAGTACTTTCCGGGAAAAAGCAGCTGCTTCGGCCGAATCTACCGGGTACGGAATGGCCGGAGCAATATCTTCCTGCATCAAGCCCGAGATAAAAGCAGCCATATCGGCATCGTCCATAGCGTGTTTAACGGTATCAAAACCGGCTAGGTAAGCCACGCCGCAACTCAGGGTATGGGTACCGTTCAGCAAACGCAGCTTTAGTTCGCGGTGGACATCAATATCGGGGGTAATAACCACACCGCTGTCGGCTTGGGCAAAAGAAAGCACGGCTTTAACCCGCTCATCCCCCTGAATAGCCCACAACCGATACACTTCCGACATGGTCAATAATTCGTCTTGATAACCTAACTCTTCTTCTAGTCGGGCTAAAGTGGCTGCATCGGGTTTACCCGGTACAATTCTATCTACTAAAGTATTACAAAAAGTATTGCTTTCGGCGAGCCATTGCATAAAGTCTTCGTCCAACTGGTGCTTTCGGGCTAACTCCTGCACAATGCCTTTTAGTTTATCGCCGTTACCCGGAATAAGCTCGGTGGGAACAATAATTAAACCTTTACTTTTATCGCCGTTAAAAGCCCGGAAACGCTCTACCAAAACGGCCAGCAATTTACCCGGAAAAGAAACCGGCGGTTGCAGCAAAATATTATCATCTACCAACTGAATGCCTACTTCGGTAGTGTTGGAAAGAACAATCTCTATTTCGGGATTGACAGCCAGGTCGAGAATAGCTTTCCATTCGGAAGAAGCCGTGAGTACCCGGCTAATAGCACCGCTAATAATATTTTCTTCTATTTTCTGACCATTCTCTATGCCGCGCACGCAAATAGTATAAAGGCTGTCCTGATCATCAAATTCAGCCGTGCCGCCTTTAGAGGTAGATTTTACCACTACTACCCGGCCATTAAATAATCCTTGGCGGTTGGCCTTATCAATAAAGTAATCTGGTAAGCCCCGTAATAACACCCCGGTACCAAACTGCAGTACTTTTTCCGGCAAAGCCAGCATCTGTGGAGTTGGTATTTGCAAGGGCACCTTGGCCTTTATTTTTTCTAAATTTGCTTTGTTCAGAATCATCAGGTAGTCATTAATGTTTATAGGTTTATCAACCTCATCTTTTTAATCCTTTTAAGCCAGGATTAGGTCAGCAAAAATATAGATACTAATTTATATATAAAATATTTATTTATAGACAAACTACTTATATCGCTATTATTGCTATAAATAATAAACCAGTCTTAAATAAATTTAGTTCGAAGGCAAAGGCTAGCTTTACTTATTTTATTTACCGCTGGTTTGTTGTAAGAGCCAAGCTACTAAATCGTTCCCGGCCTGGAAATTCTGATACTCGGCGGGTAATTTACGACCATCGGTGTATTCGTTGTACAACCACGGATCGCCCACGGCAAATACGGTTCCTTTGCCCACTTTAGCGGTAGCCATTACAACATCACCTTTGTGGTCGAGGGCCGACTTTGCAGGTGCTTGTAAGTTTAAAGTGCTGATTTCTTTCAGGTATAATTGCTTGCCGGTTTTAAAGATGGCGTGATTGGCCGGTACCATTATTTTACCCATTTCGAACTGACTACCCGTTACAGGGTTTTTGAGTTCTTTTTTAAACTCGATACCAAACTGTTTAGCCAAGGTATTAAACTTATCGAGTTCGGCATTACTTTGGTCGTTGGCCATCAGCAAAAGCACCCCGCCGTTTTTTACCCACTGGGTTATAGCTGCTACGTGTTCGGGCTGCATAAAATTGGGTTTAGCGGTTTCTTTCTCGGTATCGGGGTCCACAATAATATAAACCTGGGCATTCTTTAGGTTCGTTGCCGTTGGAGCTGCTTTTAATTCCTGGGTTTTAGCGCCCATGTAGCGGGCATGTTCGCCGAGCAGAGAAAAACCATTATTATCCATCTCTTCCCATTTGTAATGAAAAGGAATGGTCTGGCCAGCCGCATTTTTCATATATTCATTATTAAAATATCCATCCAGTAAAATAGTTTTACCTTTACCAACCTGAGGAAGCTGGCGTAAATCCATTTCGTTGGCGGCTAGTAAGAAGGCCCCTACGCCTTTCGGGTCGTTAATAACTACTTTTTCGCTCAGATAATATTCGTAAGAGCCATCGCGATACGGATTGCCCCCTAAGCCGGCTACACTTACCGTGCCGTGCAAGTTGGTTAACCCTTTTTCGTCGGTTTTAATAAATTCTTTGAGTAAACCGTCGTAACCTCGCTTAGCTACAGCTTCGTATTTTTGCGGCAGGTAACCTAAGCGTACGCCTTTGCCCAGCGCATACACAAACATGTTAGAGGCCGAAGCTTCGAGGTAATTGCCTTTACCGGTTGGTTTATCGAGTATCTGGTACCACACGCCGGTTTTTTTATCTTGTACCGATTCTACCGCCGCCGCATAACGATTTAAAATAGCTACAATAGCCGCTCTTTTGGGGTGATTTTCGGGAAAATATTCCAGTACATCTACCAAGCCCATGCCGTACCAGCCCATAGCCCGTCCCCAGAAATGCGGCGATAAACCAGTTTCTTTATTCGCCCATTTTTGTTCTTTCGATTCGTCCCAGCCGTGGTACAATAAGCCGGTTTTAGCGTCGCGGGCATGCTTTTCCATGTAAATAAACTGGTTGGCAATGTCGTCGAAAGCAGCAGGCTCATTAAAAGTAGCGGCATATTCGGTATAAAAAGGCTCGCCCATGTACAATCCATCGAGCCACATCTGGTTCGGATATATTTTTTTGTGCCAAAAACCGCCTTCTTTGGTGCGCGGGTGGGTTTTTAACTGCTCGCGTAATAAGTTTGCCGCTTTATAATATTTTTCCTGACCGGTAACTCTATAAAGAGCCAGCAGAATACGACCGTTCTTCACGTGGTCGATGTTATATTCCTGGGGTTTATACCCCCTAATGGTACCATCCGGCTGTACAAAATGGTCCATGCTTTTTTGGGCAAATTTAAAATACCTGCTATCGCCGGTTCGTTTCCAAAGGTTTAACATACCTTCCAGTACTACGCCTTCGTCGTAAGACCATTTTACGGGTTTTCCCGGCTGCATTACCAGCGAATCTTTCCAGATAGTCATGACGGTAGCCGCCATTTTCTCCGAAGGTTTAGTGGGCAAAGTTTGCGCATGCACGTTCAGTAGACCCAGATAATTAAAGGCAAACAGGAGCGTAATTGCCAAATATTTTCTCATTGGTGGTGAATTTTTAGTTAAAAGTACTTCAGGTACAAAAATCTTACCTAATTTATTTAATAAGAATGCGCAAACAGCTTTTAATAACTGGTTTGCAATAACAAATGTAACGCTGTTGGGCAGAAAGAAATTATTTAACTGTTAGTGAAATCACTGATGTTACGCAAGAGAGTAAATTCATTTAACTTAGAGTTAGTTCTATCCTCCCATTAACGTCATTCTGGAAGAATCTTATTGGCAATTAGCCGATAAGATTCTTCCAGAATGACGGCAGTGAGTGGTTATGATTTTGTTTTCTTATTTTTTGCGTAACATCAAATAAATAATTTCTTTCTGCCAAATAGCAAAATGATCTAAAATTTATTCATGACTAAATAATACTATCTTAATTAACGTAAATCGGTAATCTTTACTACATCCATATCGGTATAGTCTTTGTTTTCACCGGCCATGCCCCAGATAAAAGAGTAATTACGGGTGCCACAACCCGAGTGGATAGACCAGGGCGGCGAAATAATGGCTTCGTGGTTGTGCACTAACAGGTGCCGGGTTTCCTGCGGATGGCCCATAAAATGAACGACCGCCTGATCATCAGCTACATCGAAATAAAAATACGCTTCCATCCGCCGGTCGTGGGTGTGGGCCGGCATGGTATTCCAAACGCTGCCTACGCTTAACGAAGTTAAACCCATTACCAATTGGCTGCTTTGAATGCCATCTTTGTGGATATATTTGTAAATAGTGCGTTCATTGGAAGTTTCTAAAGACCCAATAGTCATGGGCAAAGCTCCTTCCTTCGGCATAAAAGTGGTGGGGTAATTTTGGTGCGCTGGCGCTGAAAGCAAGTAATATTGAGCAGGATTATTTTCATCGAGCGATTTAAAACTTACGTTTTGGCTACCCCTGCCAATATACAAGCAGCCTAATCTGGAAAGGGCATATGTTTGGCCATCTACTTCAATTTCACCGTCGCCGCCCACGTTTATGGCGCCCATTTCACGTCTTTCTAAAAAATAGTCGGCCCGTAACTCCGGGTAATTTTCCAAGTTAATACCTCCCGATTGCGGCACTACGCCCCCAATAATCATTCGGTCGTAATGACTATAGGTTAAGTTTAAAACCCCGGCTTGCATAACCGATTGAATAAGGAAGTTTTCTCTTATTGCCTCCGTACTCATCTGTTTTACTTCGGCCGGGCTGTTATGATATCTTTGTTCCATCAGAATTAAATACTTTTCTTATTAATTAAATATTCATTATTATATCTATATCCGGCTTAACGACCCATCCAGCCGCCATCAACGGTCAGTATTGTGCCATGTACATAATCAGAAGCCGGCGAAGCCAGGAAAATAGTAGCACCGGCAAAATCTTCCGGGGTTCCCCAACGGCCCGCCGGAATGCGCGCGAGAATAGATTGGCTCCGGTCAGGATCGTTGCGCAAAGCTTCGGTATTATCGGTAGCAATGTAACCCGGAGCAATGGCATTAACATTTACGCCTTTGCCGCCCCATTCGTTCGCTAATGCTTTTACCAAACTACCAATAGCACCTTTGCTGGCTGCATAACCCGGCACATTAATTCCCCCCTGAAAAGTTAACAAAGAAGCCGTAAAAATAATTTTACCTGAACCTTGCTGAATCATGCCCCGGCCTACCTCCCGCGATAAAATAAAAGCAGCATCCAGGTTTACAGCTAAAACTTTATCCCAAAGGTCATTGTCGTGCTCGGCGGCCGGTTTTCGCAATATCATGCCAGCGTTATTCACCAAAATATCAATACGGGGATTTTCGGCTAGTAATTGCGCTATAAAAGATTCTAGCGCGGTTCGATTACTTAAATCGCAGGTATAGGCTTTAAAGTTTTTACCTAAGGCAGTTACTTCATTTTCTATTTCGCTGCCGGACGGCTGTAAAGAAGCCGAAACCCCAATAACATCGGCACCCGCACTAGCTAAAGCCAAGGCCATGCCTTTGCCAATACCTTTGTTACAGCCGGTAACCAATGCAACTTTACCATTTAAATCAAATAATTTCTGAATACTCATTTCTTAGCAGGTATATAAAATTTTCTGAGTTGTAAAGATTGTAATTATTGCCGTAAGATTAGGGTAAAATATTAATTTTTAACATTACTTACCTTATTTAACTGCCTAAAAATTATTACTAGAGGATTTTGCGCATAAGGCTTTAATTTTTCTAAAGCACAATCTTTTGTATAGCAAACTTCAAAAGCTTTATTCAACTGATTAATAAATAGCAAAAATGCTTCTCCCGAACGGCAAGAGAAGCATTTTTCTGTGGACGCAAAATTCATTTCTATGAACTTAATCCGCCTCTTGCTTTAACATGCTTTACAAACTTCTATCTATTTCTTATTGCTACGGCTAGCATTATTGTAAACGAATAGCAAAATGTTATTGCATTACTAACGCTTTGTTGCTCAAGTCTTTTCCTTTCGAAACTTGCGCTGATGGATTCTTAAAATCTTTATTGTTTAGTTTTACATTTTGAGTTAACGGGCCCGTTACTTTTACGACCGGCGATTTGGTTTCGGCAAAAGTTAAACCTTGAATATCGATATTTTTGCTGTTATAAATAGTTAACGCTGGCCCGGTTTCGGCTATTACTTTCACGTTTAAGAGCTGTATACCATCGGCATCTACCGAAGAAATACCTTTTTGGGCGCGCAAAGAAGAATTTTCGAGCTTTACATTTTGCAGATTCATCTCGGGTAACCCTTGCAAAACCAAAGCCTCATCGGCCCCGGCTACGGTAATATTCTTCATGAAAATATTTTTAAAAGCCGGTGTTTCTTCATTAACCGGCATTATTTTTTCGATTCGGGCTTCGGTACTAGCCGACTGATCGGCTTCCAGAACCGGCGAGTTACCACCGTAGAACAAATTAAAACTAATAGCCTGCGTGGGAATATTAATCATATCGATGTTAGAAATCCAGATATTTTCTACTACGCCACCCCGGCCGCGGTTACTTTTAAAACGCAAGCCAATATCGGTACCCATAAACGTACAATCTGAAACGTGCACGTTTCTCACTCCGCTCGACATTTCGCTACCTACTACAAAACCACCATGGCCGTGGTAAACCACATTATTTTTTACAATTACGTTTTCGGTAGGCATGGCCCGTTCGCGACCTTGTTTGTCTTTACCGGATTTAAAACAAATGGCATCGTCGCCAACATCAAAAATATTGTTATAGATGACCGCATTCTTGCAGGATTCTAAATCCAAACCGTCGCCATTTTGCGAAAACCAAGGGTTCCGTACGTTTAGGTTGCGGAGCGTTACATCTTCGCACATAAGCGGGTGCAGGTTCCAGGCTGGCGAGTTCTGGAAAGTAGGACCATCGAGCAATACTTTTTTGCAGCTGATCAGGCTTACCATTACCGGACGCATAAAAGCTTTAACGGTTTGAAACTGCTCTTTTGTAGTATAATCAGGCACGTTGAAATTACCCCTGATAACATCAGCTTTCTTAGATTCAGCGGATGGGTACCAGGTTTGGCCATTGTCGCTGAGCGCTCCGCCGGATTTTATTAAGGCTTTCCATTGAGGATCAGTCATCTTGCTTTTTTTCACCGGCCGCCAGGCTTCGCCGGAACCATCGAAAGTGCCGGTACCAGTAATAGCCACGTTCTCGAGGTTACGGCCCGAAATAGGCGATTGACAACGGTAGGTGTTCAGCCCCTCAAAACTAGTCGCTACCAACGGATAATCATCCTGATCTTTGCTGAAGATAACTAAAGAACCCGCTTCGGCGTGCAAGTTTATATTGCTGCGCAACACAATAGGGCCGGTAAGCCATAAACCACGCGGAATAATAACTTTGCCCCCTCCTTTTGCCGCCGCGGCAGCAATGGCTTTTTCAAAAGCTTGGGTATTTTTGGTAAGGCCGTCGCCCACGGCGCCAAAGTCGGTAATCCGAACTGAGTTGTTCGGAATTTGAGGTTCTTTTACGCGAGGCATATCAAACTCAATACCGCTATACAAATCAATAGGCGCATTTTTATTCGATGCCTCCCTAGTTTCGGAGGCGGGTGTAGCTGTTGTAGAAACGGTTGGCTGAGGCTGACAGGCATAAAAAGCCATACTGGCCAAGCCCATCCACATCCCAAGTCGGTTAAATATTACTTTACTTTTCATCATTTTAAAGAAATTTAAAAATATTAATAAACTCTATTTTGTACCGGGCGCACTAGCGTTAGCATTTAAATCTATCGGCTCTACCCGAAACCAATCAAAATCCGCATAACCCGAATCGTTGGTAACCGCCTCGCGGGTACAGAAAAGCCCTATTTTAGCTCCTTTCCAACGAGCTACTTCGGCCTGAAATTCTTCGCCAACGTCCGTAAACTTTTGTCCGTCGAGGCTATAGCTAAAGCGGCATTTAGCTCCGTTCGCCACTTTCAACCTAAAATATACAGTTGGGTTATTTACTTTCAGGAGTTCTCTTTCTTTTTCGTGCAATCCTTTTACGGCATCTTTCCCTACGGTGTAAACCAGGTACATACCATCTTTTTTCGTTTTCAGAGCCAGGTTAGCGTAACTAAATCCCATGATGGTTAAACCGGCTTTTTCATTTTCGAGCTTGGTATTGGGTTTAAAAGTAAGTTTGGTAGTTGCCATAAAGGCATCGGCCGGTAATTTTTGCAACAATACGTTGGGAGCCTCCCATAAATTTTTGGCACCCTCGGGTAACTTATCGGAATACAAGCGCAACGTACCGGTACCGGCATTTACAAAAGCCCAAGTAGCTTTGGGGTTAGCCTGCCATTGCCATTGCAGGCCTAAAGATGTATTGGTAAACTCGTCGGTCTCGGGCGGGGTTTGTACCGGATAGGTTTTCTTTACATTTGGTTTTTTATAGGTCAGTACCGGTTCGCCTTTACCGTCACCGTCTTTGTCCACCCCTATCACCGGCCAATCGTTTACCCATTTCATGGGCTGCAAATGCACCACGCGTCCGTATTGCTCCTTGTCCTGAAAATGCAAAAACCAATCTTCGCCGGTTTGGGTAGTCACCCAGGCGCCCTGGTGCGGACCATTTACCGGCGTACTGCCCTGGTCCATGGCTACATAGCGCTCGTAAGGGCCATACACATTTTTACTCCGCAATATTAATTGCCAACCGGTAGGCACGCCGCCCGCCGGGGCAAAAATGTAGTAATAACCGTTGCGCTTGTAAAACTTGGGCCCTTCAATAGTAGGGTCTAGTTCGTGTCCGTCGTACACAATTTTACCTTCGTCAAGCGTTTTAGTGCCTTCGGGGTTCATTTTTTTAACGGCCACTACGCTTTTAATACCGGCCCGGCTGCCGGCATAAGCATAAACCAAATAAGTTTGTCCGTCCTCATCCCACAACGGACACGGATCGATTAAGCCTTTGCCGCCTTCTACCAAAACAGGATCGCTCCAGGGCCCGGCCGGGTTAGTAGCTTTGGTTACATAAATACCGAAATCCG
>Ga0210040_10007734_pt1 | contig 12910 bp, 9 predicted proteins | sample CryGeyCG12114_NA_FD_185462 | JGI IMG/M metagenome (GOLD analysis project Ga0210040, IMG submission 185462) | Groundwater microbial communities from aquifer - Crystal Geyser CG19_WC_8/21/14_NA (SPAdes) (version 2) | ecosystem: Environmental > Aquatic > Deep subsurface > Groundwater | place: USA... | reverse complement strand
ACAAATGTTATGTATGCGCCATATGCACACATACCACATGTTTGTTCTGCTTTGGCGTCCCTCTGTGCAACCCGAACAAGTTTCCCTGCTCTTCCTGTCAGTTTGATTGTCCCATCTCATGTACAGTACTGTAATACAAAAGGAGGGCTATAAAACAGACAAAATGTGTCACCCGAGAACAATAGTCTACCAAGAGCAAGTGGTTTCCTCTACTCTTTATTTTTACTGCGAATGACTGAGTATCCATCCTTTTAAAGGATAATGTGCACTTTGCCTGGTTCACAAATTATTGCTGTCATTATTGTTATGGTTGGGAACGGGGAGCAGGACGTGAGAGTACATTATTAAGGTAAAAGGATCATATGACGTAAGTTGTAAAACTGAATATGGCCATTGTAGTCCGTGTGACAGGCAAAGTTACTTTCTCTTAGTTAGTTAACCCCTTAAAGTAACTAATCTAACTTATCATGATAAGTCAGTCAGTCAAGGCGGGTTCTTACTCTCTTGTGATAATTGAATTGATCTTTCGATCTCCGTCAGATTTCCTGTGTTGAAAGATCAAAGGGTTCATTACTTACGGTTAGTTATATATACTTACGATTTTAGGGAGTTTAGTGAACCCGTGATATACGTATGGGCCCTGGGCTGAATTAAATGTAGGTAAAGTATTTAGTAGTGGAAATAAAACGTATTTTTGTCTGTCGCTTGTGTAGAAGGCACCAGAGTTCCCTTTAAAGTGAAAGCTGTAACTTTTATTTAAATTTGTACTGTTAAATTGATTCCCAAGATTGCTGTGAGTGAGGAATTAACAGTTTGAGTGAGTGTGCCATTGTTTAGGATTACTAACAGCTTTTTGCGGGTAACCGCAGTTGTGCCAACCCATTTATTACGTGCTATAACCTTTACTCATTTAGTTGTTTAGTACTTTCAGTCTGCAACCATCATGCATGTCATTTTGACAGCTAGTTCAATTCATCAACTGCCCTATGGGGTTCTGTATTAGTTAGTTAGTTAGTTAGTTAGTAGAGTGAGTTTGAATGAGGAGCTGTATAATTTCTGCTAGGAATGTTTTCTATGAGAGTTAGTTGATGAGCCTTCTCTCATTTTAGCGTGTGCTAATTCATGCCAGAATTTTTTGCACTCTCGCTCAGGCCCAACTCACTATATCTACAAACGAAAGTAATCATTTCCAGTGGTTGTGTATAGATGCCAAGTGCGAGAGAGAGTCACACAAATTTCGTGATGAAAGAAACGTGCGAATGAAATGAGATAAAAAGTAGAGAAACGGGAGGTGATAACTAGAAAGATGATTGCAATTCTTGCAACATAGTTGTAAAGAACTCTGGAGGAGTTATGATGAGCTCAGTTTGTCCTTTGGTCCTGGTCATGTCAAGTTGGGATGAGAAACTGTTTGGGATTTTCTGGGTTTCATTCGCATCCTTAACTAACTTTTTTCGTTTTTTTTTAGGTTATCAAAGACACGCAATTGTACATCGTTGTGGGCATTCTTTTCGTCATAGATTTAGCAATTTTACTCACCTGGCACTATATAGACCCTATGTACAGAGAGACCAAGAGACTTGAACCTTATGTAAGTTTTTAATTAACTGACTTAATAAGGGACTATGTTTTGGCATTTAAATCCTGTTGCGTCTATCATGTTTTTTTTGGTTTTTTAGGTGGATCGTCATAATGATGACATTCAAATCATTCCAGAAAATGAGTATTGTAAAAGCCACTATATGAACTACTTTGTTGGCTTAATTTACGCTTACAAGGGGCTTCTTATGGTAAGTACAAGTGTCATTTTTGTAGTGTGTGCAAAGTTGCAAAATAGTGGGAAGTTCAATGTGTTATTTTCGTGTTCCAATTTTTGCGAGTCGGTATATACATACGTTATGTAGTCGTCACATGTCAGTCAGTTTTAATATGAGCCCAATTATTTTGATTGCTAATTTTGACTGTAATTTCCTACGAAGCTGCCAACTCGTGAGTGTAAGTTGTAGGTCTATTACAAGGGAATAACTTTAGCTCCAACTTCCCGAGAGTAAGTGTTTATTGCAGATCCGTAGATCCATTTCATACGGACAACAAAATTACATGGACATATAAAATGAATTCACCTCATTTCATATAATGATAAAAATATTAGTAAAAATAGCGGGAACGATTTTATTGATAGAAGATAAATACAATAGTAGTTGTAGTCTTTTAATAACCAATTCATACGACACACTGCAAATTTCCCAATTTATGAAAGACTTTTTGAAAAAAATTATTTAGAATCAATTCTGTTTTCTGCTCATATTTTCACAATCCAAAACAGTACATTTAACATTTAATTAGAAACATACAAATAAGTGGCAGATTAGCTTTTACTGAACCTTGCGTTTTGCGTGCTAAAGATTGGCTCAAACCCCTCAATGTACACTCCATCTCCGCTGCATCATAATTTTTGCTAGTATTGCGGATTTTAAAATCCAAATAGTAAAAAAAAATCCACCCAACCAATGTTGACATGACCAATGTTGTTCACTATAATAAATTTCTACGCAAAATTGCATGCAAACTAGTGTCTTTAAAGCATTGACTACGATATTATTAACATTGGAAAAATCGTAATTAATTATAACATAATCAGCAAGTAAGCATAAGTTATCTGCATGCCAATTATTGTTGCACGAAATTCGCCCTTAATGGCAACTTAGTAGACTAGATGGTAATTTTGTTAATGATGGTTGTCATCATTTGTAAAAAGTTTTATCCGATCGTTTTACTTGGATAGATTGTTGCATGCAAACACGAGTGTATTAGAGCTACCATTACTTTTGAAGCTCGCATTACGGAGTCTATTAAGCAACTGGAACAAATACAGGGCTAAGAAAATTAAATTGTTTTGGGGCTTTGTTTGTTTATTCTAGTCGTGTTTACAATTTATTCTGTTATTTACGGTTGTTATCTTACTTTTGCTCCCCATTTAGAGGGTTTTAGCAATTCTAGTAATGAGCGTCAATAATCATTGAGGGTAGTATAACGTAAGGAATAAATGAGTTTGCAACGCAAAACAACATGTATTATTGGCTCAATTTTCACTTTTAATATGCATAGTGATGCAACCGAATCATTTGTTTGTAGTCCGAGATAAATCATCATGTCTGTATGTCCCGCTCTCTGTATATACGATTGTAGTGGACTGTAGGAGCCGATCGTCACGAAGTTTTGCACACGAGTGTGTTTCGTGAATGTCAAGAACCCTATTAAAATACACGTGATATCAATCATGCCAAAACTGTGCACTATGACCCTGAAATTTAGGATGTTTGACCGAAATTAGCTATCGGCTTCAAATTTTGCATACGTTATTATCAATTTAGATTCAATTTCTATATTATTACTACTTATTAGTCTCTACACACAAAGAATTTTATAACTGCACACGCTAGAAGGAAATATTTAGTTGCGCACTAAAATCGTTCTGATTTACATAATATAATTAAACCCAATGATATTAAATGGTATATCTTATGAATGCAATATGAACAATACACACCTTTTGCTATCCTCTTTGCAGTTATTTGGATTGTTCTTAGCTTGGGAAACTCGCCAAGTGAACATTCCAGCTCTAAACGACTCTAAATATATTGGGATGAGTGTATATAATTGCGTCATGATGTGTGTTCTGGGTGCTCCTTTGTCCCACGTCCTGTCCGACAAAATTGACGCTTCATTTCTCATCATCTCTGTATTCATCGTATTCTGTACGACAGTTACTCTCTGCCTTGTGTTCGGTCCTAAGGTGAGTAACTGTCCTTTAAAAGCGATCTCTATTTGAATCAATTGGCCAAGAATCAGAACGCTCTATTGAATCCATCTAACTTTTTAGTTAGTTGTGAGTCAATTCCAATTCAAAGAAAATTAATGTTGAATCAAGGAAGGATATTTTCGAATTTCCAATAAGTTTCTTGTATCTGGGTCTATAAAGAAACTAACGAACAAGTATTATGTTGATTTTGTGTAGATAATCGAGTTGAAGACGAATCCGAAAGGGACTGTACAAAAAAATATGAGAGCGACTATCAAGCCTACATTCAGCTCAGCAACTCGACGGCCGTCTGCCACTTCAATGTATGAAAATGAACTGAAAGCTGCCAAACAAGACAACCAGAGGATTAGGAAGCAGATTCGGGAAGTAGATAATGAGATTCAAGTAAGTCTGTCTTCTGGATTTGCATTATAAAAACTTAATTCACAATTAGTTAGCGAGTCTTAACTTCCTCAGGAAACGGAAGAGTCAATAACTATATAATATCTCATAGAAAAATGCGTCTTGAAACTATCGGTTTTTAAATCTTTTCATGAATCTGTAAATCCTTTGTAACCAAGTCGAGCGCTACAGTAGTTAATGGCATGGGATAAAGATATTTGTTTTCAAGTATAGTAGTAATTTGTCAGTCAACTCTTTGATGTTAGTTTTAGAAACATTAGATTATTGAATCGATCCTTTTCATGTTTTTCATAAATTCAAAACTAACTATAACTTGTGCTCTCTTTTTTTCGTTACTGACTACAGGCCTTAGCGAAAATCTTAGGAAATGATGCTCAAGAAATCCTTGAGGATGCTATGCATAATTTAGCATTGCCCAAGTCTGAAGTACTCAGGAAAGAAGGTAAAAAACAGAGATGTATAATTTGATCTTATGGTGACTAAAACTAATTAATTTGTTGGGTATAGAAACTAGAGTAAAAAAGTATAGCTAAATTCTGCTTATTTGCCAATCGTGTATTGAGTGATAAATAATTAAAGCGTGTTCGTTTGTCGATAATAGTGTAGCTTGCTCTTTTAATATGAATCAATGGTTTTTCTCATCTTTGATGTTATCAAGAAGATGATATGATTGCAGAAAGTGAGGCTTACTTGCTAACTAACTACATTATGAGCAATTAATCAAGCTCTTTCTGTGAGTTAGTTAGTCTCGTATTTTATTCAATTATACGACGTGACTAACGAACTTTCTCTCACTAGTACTAGATGAATGTTTGTGCTTCCTGCTAACTAACTAATGGTTTTTAACTCTAGACACGGATGCGAGCTCGTTGTACTCTTTGAATTCTGAAGGGGGAGAAGATGTGTTCATAGAGAGTCCTGACAAGTGAGTTCATTTCAAAATAATAATGATCATGGACTACTTTCCTTTCCTACCACAAGCTTTCTCTTGGCTCTCGGGCCTAACTAAATAATAGTGATAATCCTCAACTTGTTTTTCTTGGCAACAGTCTATAATCCGTTGGTACCTTGCTTGCATTATTTAGAGCTAGCTGACTCCAAGTCGCTCTTACATTTGCTTTACAAGCAAATTTCACTAAAAACATACTTTGCAATGCACAAGAAGCATACTCCTGGGAGAAGAATATTTATCATTGCCTCCTTTCTTTTAAATCTCTTTTTTTTGTTTTTTTTTTCAGTAAACACATTGTACTTTCAATGCACATCTTCTGATTGTACATTATGAATGAATCACAAGTTTTGTTTGCATAGTTTATGGTGCATTAAAATACATTTACTTTTCTTTTCAAATCTATACAGATTACTTCTAAATACAAAGTATGTCTTTAATATTTTCCCGCCTCGGGAAACTCTTTGAAATAACAATAGTAGTATCAAATCACTTACTGAATAAAATATTCCTTTTCTTTGAAATAAACCGACTTTCAATTCAATTCATGTCATGACTTAAACTTTCGTTTTGTACACAGGAAGCCGAAATTTCCTGGACTTGCCGGACAGTGGGAGAATGTAACAGCTGGGATGATCAACTCGGCAAAAACCATTCTTTTTGCACCTGGGCAAGTGAAAAATGAAAGTGGAGTTCCTTTGGTGGACGCTGCAGATATTCATCAAGTGAGTGCACCACCATTGTCAACTCCACAACAACACTTGCATAGTACATACACGATCCCGGCAGAAGAGCCATTCACTGTGGAAGACAAAAGTCTTGCGAAAATCCCTGAGGAGGACAGTAACAGTGGTAGTGGTGGTCACGCTGTTGTGAATAAAAGTGGTTACACAAGAACGCGCTCTCAAAGTTATCAACCTATACAGTTCCCTCTGCGGCTCCATGTGGACGGCAACTCTGACTACATTATGGTGAATGAGACTCAGGATGATGAGAGTACTGTGGGTGGGATGAACCATACATCGATCCCTTTGTCAAAAAAATCCAGTTCTTCGGAGACCCAGTTAACTGTAGTAGGTCACCAGCAATCGGGTCAAGAAGGGGGTAGTGCTGACGAGGGTGCTGGTCAAGACGAAATTTGGACAATGCTTCAAAAGGATAGGGGCTATGTGGATAGGAATATTTACAGTGATAAGAAAGGGGGTGTGCAACGGGCTGGTAGTGTACCTAGTGGTAGTCGTGTTGTTGCTAGTAGTGGTGCTACAAAGACTTGTGAAGACAATCAAAAGACGGCCGACAAGGTTGTACCTTTAGCTTTGAGGAGGGAGTCCAATCCGTTGACTTTGCCGGGCAGTGGAATGAGCAGAACTCATTCGTCGGGTAGAAGGCTTAGGTCACCTACTGCACCCAAGCCTGGTGGACTTCGGCTCAAGACTGATTATAGTGAGGATCACGAGATAATTTTCTCGTCTTCAAGTAAGTACCATTGATTTTATGTTTTGAATTTCGGAACACTGATGAATTTGTGCCATAAATCTTATTCTTAGCCTGGGATCAGTGGAGGCTGGTTTGTCCATGTGTAATAGTTAGTTAAGGAATGTACAGCTGGTAATGTTGAGAATATCCTGAATTTTAGAGAGGAGAATACTGTCACAAGTCACGGCATGAAAAATTGCTGGCTCATGTAAACATGGAATGTTGAAATGATGTTTCAAAATAAACCTAATAGGTTCCCGTGGTATGGGACATTGCATGCAGTTGGAAGGTGGATACAGTTTGGGATTAGAAGAAGCCAAAAAAGACACTTGGATTTTCTATAAAATACTAGATCCCATTTTGTGATGCGCTTTGGCAAATCTAAATCATTTTTCTTGTTTTTGGCAAAACTTCTTGCTCCCACCTAGTATAGCGGTGACATTATAGACTCCACTTTAGTGTACCCTAGATAGAACGTGATTTATTGGGCACACAGTATGGAATGTGTAATCAGTGAAAAGGGAAAGCTTCATGGAATAACCGTAGTAAGCGTCATGCCATCTTTATGTACGTTATTTACTTCCTTGCACACAGACTGGTAGCGGAAGTTGTGAAATTAAAAATGTTGCAAACATTGTTTGAGCGTGGGTGAGTCAATAAATTTCTTTGGGAATATTAGAAATTTTTAGGCGAATAAATTGTATGCAAAATTTTATGACTTGTCCTTTTGAACACTAACTGGGCCTGCCTATGCAGTCACCAGAGTGTCGTTGGGTCATTATCCTTGGATACATTGTAAAGCACATTTGGCTTCCACTGAGAGCGTCGAGAAAACATTAGAAAGTGACATTATTGTACCCTTTGCTAAAGTTTATGTTGGTCACGGAAAAACTAATTTGCCGTTTGCTGTTTGCTAGGTGAGCTCACAAACTTTTCCTCATCAACGGGCAACTTGGAGGAGATGAGTAGTGCTGGGCGGTCCCTCAAAGAAATGAACCGCAACTCTTCCGAAAATCTTCCATTAATAAAAGAAGCAGGGAATGGCTCCAGTTTGGGCAAATACAGGAGCTACAGTGTACCCCGAAGATTGGACAACTCGGTGCTAAATCTTAGTGAGATAAATTTAGACGTGTCCCTGCTCCCCATTTTCCATAAGATTTTGAGTGAGAGACGTTCTCTACGTGAGCCTCACCATCATCATCGCTCATCTGGCAGACCTTACTCGAGTAGAGCTGATAAAAACAAATCATTCATGGTCTCCTGTCCTAATATTATGATCAAATGTGATATTGTGGAATACCTTTGATTTATGAGGAGTGAGTTGACTCTCTTCAAATTTATAGACTACTCTCCCATTATTATGTTCAATCTCAAGTTTTGCCACTAACTAACTGAGTACACAACACTGCTGTCTCCTTAATAAATACAAAATACTATAGGATAGCAAGTTAGTATTGTTGTTGTTACTGCCAACATGATGCCATCATGATCATCACTGTAGTTTAGACTTCACCTGTCATGTTGGACACTAGTAGACTGCAGGCAGAGAAAGGTTATTATGATTGTTCGCTTTTGGTACTCAAAGGATACATAACTCTGTGTGCTACCATTTTTGCTATAATGTGATAGAAATGCAAGGTCTCCAGTTTTATTAGTGTATAGTTGTAGTTGGTTATGTATAGAAGTTATAGCCAGTGCGGATATGATTGTATGATCTACGAGTTACCTCTGGGTCGTCGTGCTGTATACTGTTTTTACTTCTCAAGTCACATCTGCTGTACTACTACTTAAATAAAACAAACTGTGTTTAATGAACTGATTGTGAGATAAGTTTTTCAATTTTGCAACAACAGTAAAGAGCTTGAGTGCTCCTTGAATGGATAACAATTTAAAAGTTTTTTCTTTGTACTTGTTTTCATACAAGTCAGCCCAACAATGATGAAAAGTTTTTAATTCGTTTGTTTGAAAGCCAAGACAAAATATGCACTGGAAACTGGAACAATTGTTTGCCAAATGACTATGTTTTAAAACCGTGCGTAACAAAAGTTTTTTTGTGGGCTACTACTTTTGAGTTTCTATTTGGTTTAATAGTTTACTTTTCGTACACAAGTTAGTTACTAATGATGTCAATAGGGTTCGATTCAAATTATTCATATGCTAGAGCTAATCAATGACGGAAAAGTGACATGCTGTAAGCCAATGGCCGTTGAAATATTATGTAGTGTGTAATTATCGGTACCTTAGATAGTTTTAGACGAAAAACAACTCATTATGTGTTCTATCTCTAAGAGACTTATATTTGATTATCATGTAGAACTTATTGGTTTGCCCGCGTATTCTTCTTTGTACAATGTTTAGATAGTTCGCTATCAACACCACACTATATACAAATACGCTACCATACTTTATGCTGTGCTGAAAATGTGATCCCACAACAAAACTAATTTATGTATGTAATCATACCAATGCATAATAAAAGAATTTGATTAAGTATGAGAATCCATAGATTTCATCCTCTACAGCGGTATTGTTTTCCTTTCTAAAATTACAATGGTAGCCACAGGAATAAACAATATGGTAAGGTATTTTTCATGGAACAGAAACAGGAATAGGAATGAGCCAAACTTTGTGTCTCTGGTCTGGTTTTAGATTTCCATTAGATAATTGGCTGGAACTGTGAAAGTTTTTTTTATCCTCGAGTGCTCAAAGTTTTAAACTTTCTTCAAGACGCTTAACTTTTTTCTCCAACCAATTGTTTGGCAGGATAGGAGACTGGAAAGCTGTGAACAGGATTAAATTTCCTTGGCAAGTTAGCCTTTTTTGGCATTGTGAAAATCCTTGTAATTTGTCTACTTACGTTTTCTATTGAATGTATATTTTTGTTTGCTTTCACCTTCTCCAATAGGGGTATTCACGAGCGCCAGGGTATTCTAAAACGTTTTTCAATATGTTGGCATTAAAAAAGTTACTGGAACACTTCCGTACCCCAGCGCTCGACAACAGCCTAAATTATGTTGGAATCAGAACTTTTAAGAAAATAGAAAGTTGGTGTCTTTGACTAAAAACAAAACTACGGAAAGTTCTAATTTAAGTAAATCATCTTTGGGATGTGATTATTCGTTGTTATGCAAAACTAACCCTTCGCATTAGCATTAATATTCAAAGAAATCCTATTGTATGCAGTCCGAGTTGAAAATTCGTTCTTTTATTTGCACATTAATATCACACTACAAAAAATTTTGAGAATTTCTGAACTTACCAGGGTATACAGTCCACAAAATTTACATATATATTTATTCAAAAAGTACAATGATGAACTGGTGTATGCAAACAAGTTGTCTAAGCAAAATCAGGGTGCAATAGCAAACTCTGTATCACGCGCAAAGTTTTTAATACCTAAACTGTATGCTTTGTATTTAATCAAGGGAATAATAGATTCAGCAAGACTAAATACATTAGAATGGTTTAAACGGCCAAACAACCTAAAAATCCATTTTTATACGACAGACTAGACGACAAGGCAATAGGCAAACCTAATTAATATTTTCTGCTGTTGCTGACAACAACATTACGCTACATTGGGTACTATATAGTGAGCACTTACTAAAAGAGTACATAAAGTGAATTGCAGTGCCGTCAGTCAAAAGACTAGAACAGTGTACTCAAGTCAAAGAACAATCATTGAAGAAACAATACAGGATATTGATATTAATGAACACCAATGTGATGAAAGTCTAACGGTCCTTTTCCTAAAATACTAACTCACTAACCACAAGTTACAATAAGGTTTTAACTCTAACCTAACTAATTACTTCAGGTGAGAATCTTTGGTTATAACATTAAATACTGAAGGAAAATCAAACTATACGAGAAGCAAACAAAACTTTATAGCTAACAATCGATATCGTATGAGGCTGAAATATGTAAATACTCGTTTTGATGGGATGAAATGAGCAAAAGTTACAGTTTGTAGGAGCACCTTCAAAACTCACACAACTAACTAACTAATGCTAAAATACTATAGAGTAGAGGATGATTTATGAACCCAAAGAGGAAACTACTACTCTTTTTTCTTAGCTTCGGCGGGCTTTTCTCCCGGTTTTCCCGCTTCTACTCCTGCCTTGGATCCAAAAGCTCGAGAAATAGCGTCAGCCAATCCTCCCATACACAGAGCACAGAAAATGTTTTCAAAAGGCGCAAAAGGATCGTGAATTCCGAGAAGGATGGATGAAATCTGTGAAGAGAACAATATGTCGAACAGTTTTACTTGAAAATAATTCTCTTCTCGTCAATTTGTGTAGTGCATTGTTTTTTCGTTTTCAATGTAAAACAAGCTCGCAGCTGATGAACACAAAAGCTATGATGAATTATTTGGTTGTGTATATACTAGCTTCTGCCTTTCATATTTAACTAAACCAGTTGTCAGCAAAAATTGCTTATGGGCACGCAACTCATACAGTACATTGTTCAAAACTCATGGTATTGGTAGTTGAGTAGTTGTAGTATAGACAGTGTACCTTGAAATAAACAAAGAAGACGACGATTCCCAAATAGAGGAGACTATGTGGAGCGGAAATGAAATCTGTCTTTTTATCCACAAGAAATATGATGGCAGCACCAACACACGCTTTTGTAGGGCTGTAAGCAAACATAATTAAATATTAAGTCTTGAATGTAAATATACTCCAGGAAACCAACTAAACGTGTATACTGCAAAAAATGTCAAAAATTTGAAACTTCAAGTGGCCTGTGTGAGTATGAGTATGGGACATATCATACATACTATTAGTAAGTAAGTAGTCTATAATATATAGTAGTACATCCGAATTCAGGGCTACAACTACATGCATAATGTACCAACTACAGTAAAAGCACAAGAGTCACTCACAAAGATGGCTGCAACACTTCCATAGCAGTAGGAGTCCATATTCCTCGTAATAGACGTTGAAAGATTTTCAAAAATCCGGCTCCATTTCCTATAAGAAACCCAAACTTAATGTTACAGTTTTTCCGCTCTTTATAGCTCACTTGAGTCCATTTCCAACTGAGGAATGGCTACTTTAGTTGCTTGCTTAGTTAGTCAGCTAGACTCATTTCTTTGTATTTCAGTTATTAGTAGATAGAGAAAAACTGGAATCATGTTTACCTTTCACAACACCCACAAATATTGCAATCAAATATCCATTAGGAAACACTTTCAGTGAATGGATGACGCCATCGTACACCTTTTTCGTCCTATGTATGAAGGACATACAAAAAAGGGAAAGTGTTAATACACAGTGCTTTTACTACTACTGTGAGTGGAAACTGCTCTCACTCAACAATGCTACAGAGTTCTAGTAGTTCCATACTACAAGGATTAAAAGAAAAGCATGATAAATGGCATGGCTTGAACAGAATAAAATATATTGTGTGCCAGCAGTTAGTTTTACGAATTCAATAGAAAGGAGAGGATTCATTAATAATAAGATAGTTGTGTGCTTGTAGTATAGACATTGGTTTTTTATATTTAATAAATGAATACATATGGTTTGTGCTGTTGTTTGAGTAAACTGTACCTGTATACTTCCTTCATGACACTAAATCCCAGTTTGATAGGGATGAATTTGCACAGTTTGTAAGCAGCATCGAATGGGCAGTAGAAAATTAAGTACCTGTTGTAGGGTTGAAAGAAATAAGATATTTTTTCTTAAGTAGTGTAGCAAATTTTAAACCCATAAATCATGTATTACTAACAGACTGAGGGTGAGTGAAGCACATAACATGTAAGCTGATTACGTACTAAAAGGTTATACAAAATTCAAGAAATATAAGTAGGTTACAAGATTTTTAGGGGAAAACGCGTACCATACGACCGTGTAAAGGAGAATAAGTTGATTGCTTTTCAAAGGAGCTAGTATAGGTTCACCCAGGAAAAGATTTGCCAGCATTCCACCTGCAAATAATTCCACCAAGGCACACATCCAGGTAGACAATGGATGTTTTCGAGAGAATCCAGCTCCGGCTTGAATGAAAAATAGGATAGTAAGTAAGTAAGTATTAGATTTATTATTGTGTGTCATATCTGAACTGAACGGAGAATAATGGATCGTGTGATTTTCCGAGAATGAATTGCATGGGACAATACAGCACAAGAGGCAAGCTTTTCACTTTTAATATAAATACCTTTTGTGTCGAAACATGATACATTTAGCCTGAAAACTTTGTCGTTTTGACGTGACGTGATCAATATTTTGAGGTTTTCAAGTTTCGCATTTATT
>Ga0210040_10007731_pt1 | contig 12911 bp, 13 predicted proteins | sample CryGeyCG12114_NA_FD_185462 | JGI IMG/M metagenome (GOLD analysis project Ga0210040, IMG submission 185462) | Groundwater microbial communities from aquifer - Crystal Geyser CG19_WC_8/21/14_NA (SPAdes) (version 2) | ecosystem: Environmental > Aquatic > Deep subsurface > Groundwater | place: USA... | reverse complement strand
GGTGATGCCGGTACGCCGCGCGCAGCCGGTCCGTCGTCACGTGGGTGTAGATCTGCGTGGTGGCCAGCGAGGCGTGCCCCAGCAGCTCCTGGACGGTGCGGAGGTCCGCACCGCCCTCCAGCAGGTGTGTGGCCGCCGTGTGCCGGAGACCGTGGGGACCCAGGTCCGGCGCGCCGGGCACGTCCCTCAGACGGGCGTGCACCATCGTGCGCACCGCTCGCTGGTCCAGACGCCGCCCGCGGGCTCCGAGGAACAGCGCCGGACCCGCTCCCGGCGCCAGGAGCGCCGGGCGCCCGGAGCCGGTCCACGCGTCGAGCGCGCGCGCCGCCGGCAGCCCGTAGGGCACGGTGCGCTCCTTGCGACCCTTGCCGAGCACCCGCACGACCCGGCGCTCGTGGTCGAGGTCGTCGACGTCGAGCCCGCACAGCTCCCCCACCCGGATGCCGGTGGCGTAGAGCAGCTCGAGCACCGCCACGTCGCGCAGGCCCAGCGGGCTGCCGTCGTCGGCGCGCACGGCCGCTGCCTCCAGGAGCGCGCGCGCCTCGTCGGCCCGGAGCGCCGCGGGCAGCGTGCGGTGAGCCTTCGGCGACCCGAGCAGCGCACCGGCGTCCTGCGGCGCCCGCCCGGTCCGGTGCGCCCAGGCGGTGAACACCCGGGCCGCCGTGGCACGGCGCGCCATCGTCGTCCGAGCGCGACCGAGGGTCTGCTGGGTCGCCAGCCAGCTGCGCAGCGTGCGCACGTCCAGGGTGGCGACGCTGGTGTGACCCAGCCGTGCCGCCTGCTCGAGGAGGCTGGTCAGGTCGCCTAGGTAGGCCCGGACCGTGTGCGGGGCGAGGTCCCGCTCGGAGACGAGGTGCCGCTCGTAGGCGACCAGAGCGCCGGCCATCTCCTCGGGGAGGTCCACTGCCTCGCGTGTGGTGGCCACCTCCCGAGGCTACGGCCCGGCCTGGCGTTCCGCGGTGAGGACAGGGCCGGCGACCGCGGAGCCGCCAGCAGGAGGCGACGCGAGTCGCCAGCCGTCCTCACCCACCTCGACGAACCCGGCCTCGCGAAGACCCCGCAGGATCGTCACGACCCCGGCCACGGCGAGCCCGGCGGTCCGCGCGACCGACGAGGCGGGTGCGGCCTGCGCGACCGGCACGGCGTCGAGCACCTGCTGCTGCCGTTCGGTGAGCCGGTCGTGCGGCCGCTCCGACCCACGGTGCGTGACCGGCACGACGGTGCCCGTGGGCGCCACGAGCTCCAGGACGTCGCTGCCCCGGGTGACCAGCGAGGCGTCCCGGGTCCGGATCAGCTCGTGCACCCCCTCGGAGGGAGCGCTGGTGACCGGCCCCGGGACGCCCATCACCACCCGGTTGAGCAGCGACGCCCAGTTGGCGGTGTTGAGGGCACCGCTGCGGAACGCCGCCTCGACGACCACGGTGCCGCGACCGAGGGCGGCGATCAGCCGGTTGCGGGCCAGGAAGCGCAGCTTGGTCGGTGCGCACCCGGGCGCGAGCTCGGAGACCACGAGTCCGGTGTCGGCCACGTAGGCCAGCAGCTCGCGGTGGGCGGAGGGGTAGGCGCGGTCGACGCCGCACGCCAGCACCGCGATGGTCGGTCCGCGCGCGGACAGGGCTCCCCGGTGTGCTGCCTGGTCGATGCCGAACGCCGCCCCGGAGATCACTGCCACGCCCTCTCCGGCCAGGTCGGCCGCCATGCTGCCCGCGACGCCGGTGCCGTAGGTGGTGGCCGAGCGGGAGCCGACGACCGCCACCGCGCCGGTGCCAGAGCCACACAGCTCGTCCAGGCGCCGCGGGCCTCGCACCCACAGTCCGAGGGGCGCGCCGCCGCGCTGGTTGAGGGCACCGGCGTGGTCGAGGTCGCTGAGTGCGGCCGGCCACTCGTGGTCGCCCGGGCAGAGGAACCGGATGCCGGCGGCCGCGGCCCGGGCCAGGTCGGTCTCGGGGTCGAGACCCCGCAGGCGCGCCGCCACGTCGGTCTCGACGCCGCAGACGTCGCGCTGCTCGAGGAGCGCGGCGTGCACCGCGGGTGCGCCGAGCTCGGCCACGAGTCGCGCGATCCGCGGGTCCCCCGGCTCTCCCAGCCGACCGAGGGCGACGCGGGCGACGCGGTCGCCCACCTCGGCCGCCCGGGCGCCCCGCCCCGGAGCGCTCACGGTCCGCCCTCCGGAACCGCCCCCGCGGGAAGCGGGGTCCCCGGCAGCGAGCGGTCGACGGGCCCGGGTCGTCGCGAGATCGACTCGACGACGAGGGCGTCACCCGAACGCAGCCGCAGCGCCACGTCGAGCTCCGCGAGTCCGGGTCGCTCGGCGGCCCGCAGGTCCGCGACGGTCCACGCAAGGCGGTGCACCCGCGTGGCGCCGCGACGGGTGAGGGTGCCGGAGTAGACCCGGTCGTCCAGCAGGAGCGCGGCGTCCGGCTCGAGCGGCCACCGCTCCCGCAGGACCGGACCGGGCACGTGCGCGTTGAGCCGCCACGGTGTCGCGGTGTAGCGATCCGCCTGGCGGCGACGGGCCGCCTCCACCCGGGCGCGGACGACCGCGGTCGGTTCGGGTCTTGCCAGGGGGTCGCGGGCCTCGTGCGGGGCCACCGGCTCGACGTGCCGGGTGATGTCGATGCGGTCGGTGATCGGCCCGCTGATCTTGCGACGGTAGTCGCGGCGGCGCACCTCGGTGCACGTGCACCGGTTGTCCCGGTTCCGTGGGTGGAAGTCGCCACAGGGGCAAGGGTTGCAGGCGAGCACCACCATGGCGCGTGCGGGGAAGGTCGCGGACTCCTCGCCGCGGGTGATGGTGATCTCCCCGCTCTCCAGGGGCTGTCGCAGCGCCTCGATGATGTCGGTGTTGAAGAGCGGGAACTCGTCCAGGAACAGGGCGCCCGTGTGGGCGCGGCTCACCTCGCCCGGCCGCACCCGCCCGGTGCCACCGCCGAGCAGGCTCGCCCGCGACGCCGAGTGGTGCGGAGCCCGGAACGGCGGCCGGGTGAGGAGTCGGCCGCCCGCCTCGGGGCCGCGGCGCGACAGCTCGGCCGGGAGCCCACCCGACAGCGAGTAGATCGCGCACAGCTCCAGCGACTCCTCCACCTCGAGGTCCGGCAGCAGTCCGGGCAACCGCTCGGCGAGCGTGGTCTTCCCCGCGCCCTTGGGGCCGCTCAGCATCAGGTGGTGTCCCCCGGACGCGGCGACCTCGAGGGCGAACCGCGCGTCGGTCATCCCGAGCACCTCCGACAGGTCCAGCTCGGCCACCCGGTCGTCGCCCCGCCAGGACAGCAGCGCCGCGCTGGCGGTCGCCTCGACCGGCGGCGCGTCCGGGACCTCGACGCCCTTGAGCCGGGCGACGACCTGGAGCAGCGACCGCACCCCGATGACGTCCACGCCGGGGACCAGCGCCGCCTCGGCGGCCTGAGGCTCTGGGACGACGACGCACGTCATCCCGCGTGCTCTGGCCGCCATCGTCATGGGCAGCACCCCCGGGACCGGCCGCAGCCGCCCGTCCAGGCCGAGCTCGCCGATGAGCATGGTCTTGTCGAGGCGACGCCTCGGCACCGTGCCCGAGGCCGCGAGCACGCCGACGGCGATGGCCAGGTCGAAGTGCGACCCGCTCTTGGGCAGGTCCGCCGGCGACAGCAGGATCGTGACCCGACGGGTGCTCGGCCACTCGAACCCGCTGTTGGTGACCGCGGCGCGGCACCGGTCGCGCGCCTCGACGACGGAGGCGTCCGGACGGCCCACCAGGGCGGTCGCGACGAGTCCGTGGGAGATGTCGACCTGGACGTCGACGAGGTGGCCGGTCGCGCCGGTCAGGGAGACCGTGCGGGTCGTGGCGACGACCATGTCAGCCCACTCCCTTGACGTGGTCGAGGCGGGGTGCGCCCTGACGTGGAACGAGCACCCCGACCAGGTCGATGCGGACGTCGTCGGGTCGCAGCCGGTGCTCGGCGAGCCAGCGCGCCCCCAGCCGCCGGAGCCGGGCCGCCTTGCGCTCGGTGACCGCCTCGAGGGTGGATCCGTAGCGGGTGGAGGACCGGGTCTTCACCTCGCACACGACGAGGACCCGGCCGTCGCGCAGGACCAGGTCGATCTCGCCGGCCTCGCACCGCCAGTTGCGGTCGAGCAGCACCATGCCCTGCTCGAGCAGGTGGCGGGCGGCGTACGCCTCCCCGAACCGGCCCAGCTCGCGGCGGCGATCGGCCTCGGTCCCCGGAACGCGGCCGGAGGCCGATGGGGTCGAGAGTGGCGGGGGCGACGGAGGCAGACGGGGCTGCTCGAGACTGGAGGACACTCCTGAAGGCTGCCGCGGCCCTGCCTTCACCGGCAGGGTCGGCGTCCCGCCTGGGGACAAACCCCGGTGTCCGCGGGGTTGTGGACGGGAACTGGCCTGCTCGGCCGACGGTCAGCTCTTGGGTAGCTCGATCTCGGCCGGGCTGAGCTCCTCGACGTTCACGTCCTTGAACGTGAGCACCTTGACGTTCTTGGCGAACCGGGCAGGGCGGTACATGTCCCAGACCCAGGCGTCGGTCATCGACACCTCGAAGAACACGTCGCCGGCCTCGGTGCGGGCCTTCACGTCGACCTGGTTGCACAGGTAGAAGCGACGATCGGTCTCCACGACGTACTTGAAGATGTTCACCACGTCGCGGTACTCGCGGTAGAGGTGGAGCTCCATCTCGGTCTCGTACTTCTCGAGGTCCTCGGCGCTCATCGACCCATCTCCCACTCGTCGGTCACGGTGCCCGCCCTGGGCTGCCCCGCGTGCTCGACAGTCTCCCCGACTGCCGCCACGTATGCCTGCTCCGGCTCTCCGGCGGCCCTGCGGACGTTGACGAACCGGCGCCGGTGGACCCGGCACGGCCCGTGCTGCGCCAGCCGCTCGGTGTGCAGCGGGGTCACGTAGCCCTTGTGGACCGCGAAGTCGTAGGCCGGGTAGTCCTCGTGCAGCCGGGTCATGATCCGGTCGCGGGTCACCTTGGCGATGACGGACGCGGCCGAGATGCAGGCCGCGACCCGGTCGCCCTTCCACATCGCCAGCCCGGGCACCTCCAGCCCGTCGACGGGGAACCCGTCGGTGAGCACGTACGACGGACGTACGTCGAGGCGCGCCAGGGAGCGGCGCAGCGCCTCCACGTTGGCCACGTGCATGCCGAGCCGGTCGCACTCCTCGGAGCCGACCACGACCACCGACCACGCGGTCGCCCGACGCAGCACCTCGTCGTAGGCCCGCTCCCGGGCGCGCGCGGTCAGCAGCTTGGAGTCGGCCAGCCCGGGCACCTGCCCGCGCCGACCCTCGGGGAGGATCACCGCCGCGGCGACCAGCGGCCCCGCGCACGCGCCGCGCCCGGCCTCGTCAACGCCGGCCACCGGGTCAAGCCCGGCCCGGCGCAGAGCCCGCTCGTAGCCGTAGAGACCGGCGTCCTTGCGGACCGCGGGTCCTCGAGGCAGCACCGTCATGACGGCACCCTTTCTACCTCGTCGGTCCAGCGGGCCGCGGCTCGGCCCGTCAGGGGACCGCGTCGAAGGTGGCGGGACGGTGCAGCACGGTGGCGTGCCCCACCGGCCACACCACGGCGACGGCGCGGCCGACCACGTCGTCGACGGGCACCTGGCCACCGCCGGGGTCGCCAAGGTGGGCACGGGAGTCGGCGGAGTCGCCGCGGTTGTCGCCCATCACCCACAGGTAGCCCGGTGCGACCCGGACGTCGAAGTCGTCGGTCGACGGAGCGGCGCCGGGCGCGAGGTAGGACCGCTCGTGCAGCGCGACTCCGTTCACGCTCACCCGGCCCGCGCTGTCGCAGCAGGTCACCCGGTCGCCGCCGACACCGATCACCCGCTTGACCAGGTGGCCGCCGGTCGGGTGGAGCCCGACCGCCTCCAGGGCCCGGGTGACGGGGTTGGTGGGCGGGCGCGACTCGGCGGGGTCCAGCCAGCCGCCGGGGTCGGCGAAGACCACGACGTCACCGCGGTGCGGACTCCCCCACCACAGCGACGGCTTCTCGACCAGGATCCGGTCGTTCTCGACGAGCGTGTCGTTCATCGACGCGGACGGGATGTAGAAGGCCTGGACGAGGAACGCCTTGACCACGACGGCCAGCACCAGGGCGACCACCAGCAGCAGCCCGAGCTCCTGCCACACCGGCAGGGAGTGACCGTCGCGCCCGTCGCCGTGGTCGTCGTCCCCGGTCGCGGCGGTGCCGCCGGTCAGCTGGCGTCCCGCTTCTCCTTGATCTTGGCGGCCTTGCCGCGGAGGTTGCGCAGGTAGTACAGCTTCGCGCGGCGGACGTCACCGCGGGTGACGACCTCGACGTGGTCGATGATCGGGGTGTGCAGCGGGAACGTGCGCTCCACGCCGACCCCGAAGGAGACCTTGCGGACGGTGAACGTGCGCCCGACGCCCGAGCCCTGGATCCGGATGCAGACGCCCTGGAACACCTGGAGCCGGGAGCGGTTGCCCTCGACGACCTTGACGTGCACCTTGAGGGTGTCACCGGGTCGGAAGGCGGGGATGTCGTCGCGCGTGGTGTCGGCGGCGAGCGTGTCGATGACGTTGGCCATGAGGTCTCCTCGAGGGCGCCACAGGTCACCCACGGAACTCGGATCGGGAAGAGGTCGTGCCTCGCACTGTCGTGGCTGCGCCGCGCGGACCGTCCCCTGTGGCAGGCGGTCCGCCGACCCTGCGCCGGCTGGCGGCGAGCGGTCGGGACGCATGAGGTGCGACCTCTCAGTCTGCCACAGCGCCGGAGGTACGACGAAATCGCCGGCCCCGTGCCGGGACGGGTTCACGCCCGCCCGGGGACTCGCTTCTCCAGCAGCACCACACCGGGGTCCGCGGGCTGGTGGCGGGCGCGCCGGTAGCCGGCCCGCCGGTACATCCGGAGGTTGCGTCCGCTGGCCGCACCGGTGACCAGCGACAGTGTCCGCGCCTCGCCGGGGGCGGCGTCCTCGACGAGCTCCAGCAGCCGGCGACCGAGCCCCAGCCCTCGGAGGTCGGGGGCCACCATCAGCCGGCCGACGTCCCAGGTCTCCCCCGCGAGCCGGCCGCGGACCGCCCCCACCAGGCGTCCCTGCGCGCGGACCACGAAGGTGGTCCAGGTGCGCAGCGAGCCCTGCACGTCCGCCAGCGTCTCGTGCAGCGGCGGGATCTCCCACGTGGCGTTGGCGTGCGCCTCGGTGACCCAGCAGGCCAGCTGCAGGGTCAGCAGCTCGCCGGCGTCGGCCTGCGTCGCGGTGCGCACCTCGAGTCCCTCCAGCCCGGCACCGGCCAGCGCCCGTGCGGGGTGCAGCAGGTCGGGTCGGCGCTGCGCCGTACGACGCACCGACTGCTCGTGGCGCCAGGCGGCGATGCGGGCGTGGTCGCCCCCCAGCAGCACGTCGGGTACGTCGTGCCCGCGCCACTGCGGGGGCCGGGTGTAGACGGGGTGCTCGAGCAGCCCGGACTCGCCGTGCGACTCCTCCACCAGGGAGGCGGGGTTGCCCATGAACCCGGGCAGCAGCCGGACCACCGCCTCCACGACGGCGAGCGCCGCGACCTCCCCGCCGTTGAGCACGTAGTCGCCCAGCGACACCTCGCGCACCGGCACCCGGGTGGCGGCCTCGTCGACGACCCGCTGGTCGATGCCCTCGTAGCGCCCGCAGGCGACCAGCAGGTGCGACGCCGTCGCGAGCTCGGCCGCGACGGCCTGGGTGAACGGCTCCCCGGCCGGGGTGGGCACGACCACGACCGTGTCCGGGGTGACCAGCTCGTCGAGGGCCTCCCCCCACGGCTCGGGACGCATCACCATGCCGGCCCCGCCGCCGTACGGCGTGTCGTCGACGGTGCGGTGCCGGTCGTGGGTCCACCGGCGCAGGTCGTGCACGTGCACCTCGAGCAGCCCGTTGTCCTGGGCCCGCCCCGGCAACGAGAGCCCGAGCGGGTCGAGGTAGCCGGGGAAGATGGTGACGACGTCGATGCGCACGGCGCTCACGCCTGGTCGCGCTGGCTGCCGGTCGGTCCGTCCTCGGCCAGCGGTGACAGCAGACCGGGCTGGTCCCGGACCTCCACCCGGCCGGTGGCCACGTCGACCACCGGCACCAGCGCCGTCACGAACGGCACCAGCACCTCCGCCCCGGCGGCGGTGCGGATGGCCAGCAGATCCTGCCGGGTGCTGTGCAGCACCTCGGTGACCTCGCCGATCGCGACGCCCTCGGTGGTGACCGCGGCCAGCCCCACCAACTGGTGGTCGTAGAACTCCTCGGGGTCCGTCGGCGTCTCGGTGGCGTCGACGTCGGCGACCAGGCTCAGGCCCCGGACCAGCTCGGCGGTGGTCCGGTCGGGCAGCTCGGCGAAGCTCACCAGCAGCCGGGACTGGTGCCACCGGGTGCGGGCGACCGTCAGCGACGCCGGACGCCCCGGAGGGGCTGCCCCGCCCCGCGGGCTGCGGGTGCCGAGCACCGCGCCGTCGGCGAAGCGTCGCTCCGGCTCGTCGGTGCGCGGCTCGACCGACACCTCGCCGTGGACGCCGTGGGCACGACCGATGCGGCCCACGACGACCTCGGTGGTGGCCGGCCCGGTCAGCGCCGTCGGTCCACGTCGACGAAGTCGACCCGGGCCCCGCCCTTGCCGGCCAGTGCGCTCACGACGGTGCGGAGCGCGGTGGCGGTGCGGCCGTTGCGGCCGATCACCTTGCCGAGGTCCTCGGGGTTGACCCGGACCTCGAGGACGGAGCCGCGGCGCAGCTGCTTGTCCTCGACGGTCACGTCGTCGGGGTGTCGCACGATCCCGCGGACGAGGTGCTCCAGCGCGTCGGCCAGCACGTCGCTCAGGCGCCCGTCTCGTCGCCGTCGGCGGACTTCTGCTCCGCGTCGACGGCCTTGACCTCAGCGGCCTCGGCGACGTCGGTGGCGCCCTCGGGCGTCTCGTCAGCGGGGACCTCGGTGGCCTCCGGTGCCTTCTCGGCGGCCGGGGCCGCCTTCTTGGCGGCGACCTTCTTCGTGGTGGTGGCCTCGGCCTGGCGGTCGCCGCCGGCCTCCTTGAGGGCCTCGTTGAAGATCTCGGCCTTGTCGCGCTTGGGCTCCTTGGTGCGCAGGGTGCCCTCGGTGCCCGGCAGGCCCTTGAACCGCTGCCAGTCGCCGGTCACCTTCAGCAGCGCCTCGACGGCCTCGGACGGCTGCGCGCCGACACCGAGCCAGTACTGCGCCCGGTCGGAGGTCACCTCGATGAAGGACGGCTCCTGCTTGGGGTGGTACTTGCCGATCTCCTCGATCACGCGCCCGTCGCGCTTCTTGCGGGAGTCGACGACGACGACGCGGTAGTACGGCGTACGGATCTTGCCCATACGCTTCAGACGGATCTTGACGGCCACGGGTGTGGTGTCTCCTCGGATGTCAGTGGGGAGTGAGCGACCCGGGACCTGGTGGGGCAGGACGGGAGCGCTGCGCGGTGTCGCACGCGACGGGTGAGAGGGCCCGTCGATCACGCGACTCAGCCGGTCATCATGCCAGACAGGACCCCTGCGACCGAAATCGTGGGAACCCGGCTGGTGGTCTCAGCGCACCACCGCGCCGCGCAGGACCACCCGGGCCGGGCGGCCCAGGACGGTGAGGTCCTCCAGCGGGTCGGAGTCGAAGACGACCAGGTCCGCACTGCTGCCCTCGGCGAGCGTGCCGTCGAGCCCGAGCCACTCCCGCGCGCGCCAGGAGGCCGCGCCCAGCGCGTCGCGGGCCGAGAGCCCGTAGGTGGCCAGCTCGAGCACCTCCTGCCCGATCAGCCCGTGCGGCAGCACTCCCCCGGCGTCGGTCCCGGCGTAGATCGCGACACCGGCCTCGTGGGCGGCGCCGATCACCTCGCGGCGGGTGCGGTGCAGGGCGAGCATGTGGTCGGCGTACGCCGGGAACTTCGACCGGCCCGCCTCGGCGTACGACGGGAAGTTGTCGAGCTGCTTGACCGTCGGGACCAGCGCGACCCCGCGGGACACCATCTCCTCGAGGAGGTCGGCCGACAACCCGGTGCCGTGCTCGATGCAGTCGATGCCGGAGCCGATCAGGTCCGGCAGCGCGGCCTCGCCGAAGACGTGGGCAGTCACCCGCGCGCCATGCTCGTGGGCGGTCGCGATCGCCGCCTCGAGCGCGTCGCGGGGCCAGGAGGGGGTGAGGTCACCGGCGTCGCGCTCGATCCAGTCCCCGACCAGCTTGACCCAGCCGTCGCCGCGGTCGGCCTCCTGCGCGGCGTACGCCGGGAGGTCCTCGGGCTCGACCTCGTGGGCGTAGTTCTTGATGTAGCGCCGGCTGCGCGCGATGTGCCGGCCGGCACGGATCAGCCGGGGCAGGTCGTCGCGCTCGTGCATCCACGAGGTGTCGGCCGCCGACCCGGCATCGCGCAGCAGCAGGGCGCCGGCGTCGCGTTCGGTGAGCGCCTGCTGCTCCGCCACGTCGTCCGGGACCGCGCCGTGCGCGTCGAGGCCGACGTGGCAGTGGGCGTCGACCAGCCCGGGGACGATCCAGCCCTCGGCGACCAGCTCGGCGGAGGCGACCGGCTCGTAGGTGACCCGGCCGTCCACGACGTACAGGTCGCGCACCTCGCCGTCGGGCAGCACCGGCCCGCGGAACCGCAGCGCACCCGACACGGCTACTTGAGGTACTTCGAGAGGTCGGCGGGCAGCTCCAGGGAGCTGGGGTCGAGCTCCTCCTGCCCGGCCGGCACGCCGAAGGGGTTCGCCGCGGCGGCCGGCTTCTGCGAGGCCGCCTTGGCAGCGGCGGCGCGCTTGGCGGGGTTGCCGGACACGCGCTTGCCCTTCCTGGCCGGCGGCTGCTTGGCCCGGCCCTTCTTGGCGCCGCCGCCCAGCCCCGGCATGCCGGGCATGCCGGGCACCCCGCCGCCGCGCGCCATCGACATCATCATCTTGCGCGCCTCGAAGAACCGGTCGACCAGCCCGTTGACGTCGGAGACCTGGGTGCCCGAGCCCCGCGAGATGCGCGCGCGGCGGGACCTGTCGATGATCTTCGGGTTCGCGCGCTCGGCGGGGGTCATCGACCGGATGATCGCCTCGATGCGGTCGATCTCGCGTTCGTCGAAGTTCTCGAGCTGCTCGCGGAACTGCCCCATCCCCGGCAGCATCCCCATGATCTTCGACAGCGAGCCCATCTTGCGCAGCTGCTGCATCTGCTGCAGGAAGTCGTCGAGGGTGAACTCCCCGCCCTGGCCGGTGAGCTTGGCCGCGGCTGCCGCCGCCTGCTCGGCGTCGAAGGTCTTCTCGGCCTGCTCGATCAGGGTGAGCATGTCGCCCATGTCGAGGATGCGCGAGGCCATCCGGTCGGGGTGGAACAGGTCGAAGTCGCTGAGCTTCTCGCCGTTGGAGGCGAACATCACCGGCTTGCCGGTCAGCGAGGCGATCGAGAGCGCAGCGCCACCGCGGGCGTCGCCGTCGAGCTTGGTGAGCACCACGCCGTCGTAGCCCACGCCGTCGAGGAAGGCCTGCGCGGTGTTGACCGCGTCCTGGCCGACCATCGCGTCGACGACGAAGAGGATCTCGTCGGGGCTGACCGCGTCGCGGATGTCGGAGGCCTGGCGCATCAGCTCGGCGTCGATGCCCAGCCGGCCGGCGGTGTCGACGATCACCACGTCGTGCAGCGTGCGCCGCGCCTCGTCGACGCCGGCCCGGGCGACGGCCACCGGGTCGCCCCCGTGCTCGACCCCCTGGGCGTTGCCCGGCTCGGGGGCGAACACCGTCACGCCGGCGCGCTGGCCGTTGACCTGGAGCTGGTTGACCGCGTTGGGACGCTGGAGGTCGGCCGCGACCAGCATCGGGCTGCTGCCCTGCTCCTTGAGCCACAGCGCCAGCTTCGCCGCCAGCGTGGTCTTGCCCGCGCCCTGGAGGCCCGCGAGCATGATCACCGTCGGCGGCGTCTTGGCGTAGCGCAGCCGCCGGGTCTCACCGCCCAGGATCGTCACGAGCTCGTCGTTGACGATCTTGACGATCTGCTGGGCGGGGTTCAGCGCGCCGCTGACCTCCTCGCCGCGGGCCCGGGTCTTGACCGCGTCGACGAACTGCTTGACCACGGGCAGCGCCACGTCGGCCTCGAGCAGGGCGATCCGGATCTCCCGGGCGGTCGCGTCGATGTCGGCGTCCGAGAGCCGGCCCTTGCCGCGCAGGTTCTTGAAGGTCGCCGCGAGACGGTCGGAGAGAGTTGCGAACACAGGTGGTGGGTCCTCGCTGGGCTGTCTGGACTGGCTCTGGACTGGCTCTGGACCGGCCCCGAATTGGCGGTGCCGACGGGCGCTACCCCTCGTCGCGAGCAGCGTCCAGCGTAGCCGCGTCCTGCAGCGCCCGGCGTACGGCGTGCACGGCCGAGGCGGCGCGCTCGTCGGAGAGCACCCCGGCACCGGCCTCCTGCACGTAGAACACGTCCACCGCCTGGGGACCGAGCGTGGTCAGGTGGGCGGAGCGGACCGTGACGTCGAGACGGGTCAGCGCGGCACAGACGAGGTAGACCACGCCCGGACGGTCGTCGACACGGACCTCGAGCACGGTGGCCCCCTCGGAGGCGTCGTGCCGGATCTGCACCGACGGCTCCGGACGTCCCGGGTGCGGGGCCCCCAGCCGGGCCGCCGGGTCCAGCCGCCCGGCGGCGATGGCGTCGAAGCGCTGCCGCAGCACCGCCTCGTCCAGGTGGCCCTCGTCGATGTCCCACACCGACACCCCCAGGTCGTCCTGGGTCCACGCCCGGGCAGACCGCACCGAGGCGCGCTGCACGGCGAACGCGCCGGCGATGTCGGCCATCAAGCCGGTCCGGTCCCCGGACACGGCCGTGACGGTGGCCCCGTCCCCGGCGCGGACCACGTGCACGGCGATCCGGCGAGGGTCCGCGAGCAGGGCGTGCGGCACCTCCACCCGCGGCGGCACCTCCGCCGGCGCCGGCTCGGGTCGGGCTCCGGCGGGTCC
>Ga0210040_10007730_pt1 | contig 12912 bp, 7 predicted proteins | sample CryGeyCG12114_NA_FD_185462 | JGI IMG/M metagenome (GOLD analysis project Ga0210040, IMG submission 185462) | Groundwater microbial communities from aquifer - Crystal Geyser CG19_WC_8/21/14_NA (SPAdes) (version 2) | ecosystem: Environmental > Aquatic > Deep subsurface > Groundwater | place: USA... | reverse complement strand
ACTTTGCAATTTACAGCCCTTGGCAGCTAATTTTTTGCGTTACGCTTGTTAGAAGGTGAGTGCCTTTGACATTTCTAATAATTGATTCGAATGGTATGAAAATGCGGTCGATTGGGTTTGATTGCAACCGATCAAACATCACACGGAGAAGAGTAGAAACCTAAGCCTAAATCCACCATCATAGATATGGATTGGTTTAAAAAATCACCATGTAAAGCGATTTTGATTTTGTTTATGAAAAGTAATTTCACCATCATCATCATGAACTTCATTGATTTTATTGTTCGGTCTAAAGGTTCTCGGTTAGAGTTTGGGGGTGGGTGCAGCGAATCGCCTGCTATATGCTGCTTCCGATGGTAAGGGGCAGACGTCTGCTGCTTTCGATGTTATTTCTGTATACTGCATCCTTCAAGATCTGCTGCTAAAGTTTATGTCTATATCTACGGTTCGAAAACAGTATGCGGATATGCGGAAATAATGTTGGAGGCAGAATCGTAGATGTTACCCCAAGAGGCAATATAGGAACGATTCGCTGGACCCACTCCCGAAGTCTAACCGGGTTTTTATACTCTGTCATTGTTTCAGGTAGAGGTCTCATATTGTTTTTAGACACAAGAATCTAGTACTGTTTCTGTTTGGTTGATGGTTTTACTTTTAATTTTTAACTGTGAAATCAAATGGCATTGGCTTGGCTGTTGTCGGTGGTTCAAAGTTAACTGTGGTGTTTCGCTCCTCCAACTCCAACCATCACCAAAGGCTAATAAGGCTTCAAGTTAATAAAGCTGAATTTATTTGCAGGAACAGTAGCAGTCTGCTGAACCGAAGCTCAAACAATCAATTTGAGCATCAACTTGGAACCGAAAAAACTCTGTCTTTTAAGATTTCAATGAACAGAACCTTTGGGGTTCCCCAGGTCTTGGATTCTAATCGTTCCAGCCTGTGGTCCGTGAATCGCAGAAGAGGACTCGAACTGGATCAATTATCTGCATATCGGCTAACCCTGTGCTCTAAACATTTTATGGGAATTCGAGAGGGACTTCCTTCTCATTCCGATTGCCGACTTCTCTGACTTGGCGAACGACAACAAAAAACAACTTACTTAATGCAACGGTAATTAATTTTTTTCGACATCGGCTCAAAAGAAAAAAGATCATCAACAGCGTATGTTTCTTATATTTTATCCTCGTTAAGTTAAAGTAAGGCTTGCATGCAAAGTACGTCTATCAATTTCGCTTCATATTTTATTTAAAATATTTGTTTCTCTATGCCTCCATTTCTAAACTGAAAATGCACTTAAATCTCATAGAAGGTACATGCTTTTTTGGATAGGAAGGTTACCGATTTCATAGCAGGAAAGGTACATTCATTACATGCAGACATTCAGCAAAGGATTGAATATGTGCGCAGCTTTTTGAACTTCAACTCAATTTCATATTTGTTTCATCTATGTAAACATGTAGAGCAGTGACTTTCGGTCCGGGTCCGTTGTATTGTTTCAGCGTTTGAGATCATGAACTTTTCTTGACCCATCACTGCATGCATATGCATCGTACTGTCGTACTTACTACTAAAATATTGACCATCCTCACGCGCTGTGTGATATGCATGGGAACAAAGAAAGACAGCTACAGGTCTACCGGTGTACGAAAAGTTTTTCCCATACCCATGTCAACATGCCTTGCAATGAAATAGTGTAGTAAGTCAAGTCTGGGTAAAGTTAACTCTTGATGAATTTACGAGTCCATCTGCGTGTGCTATGCATTATAAAGAATTGACCGATGGAAATGCATGTTTTTAGACATCGTGTCCTTTATGACAGTACTAACGTGTCAGCTAGGTCTAGTAATCTAGTCTATGAATGTTTAGTCATAAGTTGTATTTTATCTTGAACAGACGTTTACCATTGCTGTTAATATTTCGAAAATTGTGATATTTTTGTGATTTCTTTTGCTCTGTGACAATTGTGTGCATTTAAGCCATTGCATCGTTGAGTAATTCTGAATTTTTGTTATTAGTGATCTCTCGGGCTGAAGCAATCCCAATCCTTTAAAAATGGTGTCATTCAACGGACGTGGACATCGCTCGAGCTCCCATCGTAAAGGTAAGCTGAATGCTAAATGTATTTTTAGTGTATAAATCAAAATCGTATCACTAGATAAATTAGGAATAACTCACACTAAACGGTCAAACTGATTGCATGAGAAATGAGTCATGAGGTTTTACAAAAGGGTCATAAATTACTGTTCGCACGGCATTTATTAAACCCATCTTAAAAATGACATCGATTTTATGTAATCATTGGTTGCTTTCTGTATTATCCTCTGTTGCATCATACAATTATGGGAAACTTTCGATTAAACAATGAATATGGCTCATTCTGTAAGGCTTTCCCGTGCACGTACTGTACCATAGGACAATGCCAATGCATATCCATGCTCTTTGGTCGTTACATAGCCAACAAAACTAATAATAGACATCAAGTACTCAGCTTCATTAAATCAAAATCCTCGTCTAAAGCCAACGGCAGTATAAACTGAAGTGTTTTGGAATGATCATCACACTTGTGAATTTATTTGTGGTCCCAAAATCCCTCTAATAACCCATAAAACTAAGGACGAACAAACCCAGTGAGTCATGGACGGATTGCGATTAAGGTATAGAATTAGTGAACGTTTTTGAAAAAGGTTAAAGACATCATATGCACACATCATAACATAAATCATACTGAAGATGAATCCAACCACTACGACACTTGTATGTGAAGTCAATTTTGGTCGTCGTCATTAGTCATTAGCTCTGTATCTGCTTATTCGAAATGACCTGATAATGTGAAATTACTATTTCTAGTATGGAATTCTTAGGGTTAGGGTAGATGGGAATTTAAAAAATGACTCATTTCACAACAACACCTGCGGTCGTGCTCAACCGCACGAATGATCTGTTTTAAAGTTAATTCAAATGATGATTCATACTATACCCCAAACTAGCGTGTTTTTCCGAACGGTTTTTGCCAAAAACTAACTGATCTACTTAACTGATATGATAGTAGTAGACTCAGGGGCTCGTTACATTTGATGTCATTTGTGACTTCAACTTGTATGACTTTTAGAACGGAAACCAAGAAACTTGCTTCTGTAGCCACTTTTGCTGCTGTGATGTAAAAAAAAGTTAAATTTCAAGAAACCATTATTTAAACATAAAGCATGGGCTGTTCCAATTATGCATACATGATACAGTTGCATAGAAACATTTCGCTACTCATAAGGTTCCATGCTTCACTTGTCTCTAATCCATATAGGAAACTAAGTGAGCGTGACTCCTTGAAATATTCATTCAGTGGCGGAAGCACTGCATGTGACTTGAGTGCAGTTCAACTGCTCTTGTCTGCTCCTGCTGCATGAATTTATCTTCTTTTTGGGTATGCACACCGCTTAAGTCAAGTTGTGAGTTGAGTCTGTTGGAAAATATTGTAATAGGAAAGGGTTAGGAGTACGAGTAAGCAAGGAGTGCTACTGCTGACATGGGACTATTTTTGTGCACATAAACATGATGAAGAACTCCATATTTTCTAAAGCATCGCCCCAAAAAGTCTTTTGTAAACGTTCTTTCGCATTATTCATGGTACTTTTTTGCCCGAGAGAAGAGAAAATAATAATTCAAATGTGTATGTACGAGAGCAGTTGGCTGACTACATTTCTATACTTGAAGTTGAAGTTAGTAGTTGGAAAGAAATTTCTAGTACAGCTTCTCATGGGTTGTAGTTTAGTACAGTTTAGGTGGGTAGAACCTGTTTCTCCCCTTTGGTCGCTATACATTTTTAAAGTATGCTTACAAGATATTTTTTGACGCTTTAAGAGAGTAAGTTCTTTCTTGCGAAAGAGAAAGCCAAGCCGAAAAAGTAGGATATGTGTGTTGTGTATGGTACGTACTTACGTACGTATGTAAAATTCGGGATACCATGCCATAAGAAACGTAGTCAGTAAGTCTAGTTACAGTCCGTTTCACTAAAATTAGAGAGTAATTTCTTTTCGATGTCACCTGACAAGATTTGTTTTGTAACCTAGAGCTCTATGCAGAAATTCAAGTGTTCAAGTAAACGAAAATACCTCTATTGAATCCATAGTTATTGTTTTTCTAACTTAACTTGACTGTAACTATGAATTTATCCTAGGAATTTGAATTTTTCAAGCTCCAAAACTTAGCAAACTGCCAGTTCACAAAGATACGTAAATTAACATTGGGAGCTCTCTATTTCAATGAAACGGACTGTAGTGTGTAGCATCTATCTACATGTATGCTCGCTCAGGAATATCTAAGTTGGTAAGAATACTGACATTATTGTGTTGGTGGCAAAATTTGTGTCTTTTATTTTTCAAGTGGTGGTGAGGACCATTATTGGGTAATGTAGCGTACAACTGTCATCTGCTGTCTTCTTTCTCTTTGTTCCGTTTTTTTCTGTATTATCTTAAAACTTTGTGGCAACCACGCTAGCAACAATATTATTATGTGCTAGAGGTATAAAAGCCCAATAAAGTTACTCACTGACTAAAACTACGTTATGTTGTACCGTTTGAGAATTCTCAGTAGTCTTTTCTGTATTTATTCTTCAAATATTTTCTTTTGGATGATGAAAGTAGTATAATTTTATCATGAGCCGAATTCTGTCTTTTTGCTAATTTTTGTTGATTTTAGAGCTTTCACTTTAATGTAGTTAGTTGTGTTTTTTTTGCTTTCCCATAAATTTCGTGTGGTAAGTAAGTTAGAAGTGAATATGAATAAAATATTTATGTAGGGAGTAGTTAGCTGGTTGTGGTTTAAGAATAGTTTTTGATCCCTGTGTGAAAGGGGCTCCGAAAAGCAAGCAGGACTTGCAATTACAATCATAAGATTATGAATAATTTGGAACGTATCGCTGAATACATATATGTTTTAATTGGGTGTATTTGATGAAATGCACGATACTGTAGCATGTACAAGCACTCTACTCGAAGTGGGCAAATTTATTATTCAAGTTTTTAAGTTTGGCTGGTTTCTATAGTCAGAGCACGCAATGGGGCTCATTTTCTCCTGAATGCAAATGGATTTAATTTTATATGGGAGTTATTTTGGATAATGAAACACGCACATCTCATATTAAGTAAGTAAAGTATAAAGTAAGCATAAGAGCTAATGTGTGTTTGTGTATGTACATTTTAAATAATGCTATGAATGTTTGCTTGCTTGGTTGCAAGAGCTTGGAAATGAAATTGAGCACTCATTCCATAATATGCTCGTGAGGCTGGATGTGTAATAGTATAATGTTGCTCAGGCTTATCTCATTATCTTGTTTTTCTGTTTGAGTTTATTTTCGTATGTGCATAGCACACGATACGAACAAATGATTTTGGCTCTGTCGTGAATTGAATTATATTATATCATGATTTTAAAAATCCGCTCCTTGCTAATGTTATAAGCACTTATTATTACTTATGTTATAACGTCAGGTATTTCAAGCTTTAGATTGCATTTTGAAAAGGAAATGCTTATTGCCAGTTTCGTTGTGGTTTCAGCCTCAACATGAAGGGAATATTTCATCTTTTACTTAAATGTACTTGCAAGTGTTTACATGAGCTGTTGCCTATGCATTATGTTTGCGTTTGAGCCAGTGTGAGTACACACACTCCTCAATATTTATTCAGTTTTAGATTAGAAGCCAACTGTTTCTGTAATAAATTCTAAAATAAATTGGTTCGGTTCTAAAATAAATTGTGTTGGTAATGAGCAGAATGTATTTGTTAGTTCACTTGAGGACTTATATCAGATTCTGAAATCAGGCTGCGATTAATTCATATTATTTGGGGTATCCTTCCATTTAAGAACGTAGTTCTCATATAAAATTACCAGAGGGCTCCGAAAGCGCCACCGAGCGAATTTGCAAGAGCCGCTACTAGTTTTGCTATTCAAATTCCAACAGAACGGCTGAACATTGTGTATCAAAGATAGGAGGAGCATTGAATGAAGGTAAAACAGACTGCAGGTTTTGAAAAACTAAGGAATAAATAGCAGTTTGTGAGAAATCATTGCTCAAATTTATAATTTTATGAAATTTACTCATCCCATCATCTCAACCCATCAAATCCATGTTGACAGTTTGTTTGCGCAAGGATCCCATGCTTATATTTATCTAATCTCGTTTGCATAAATATTGCTTATCATTTTATAGCTCAGTGCAGAAAAAGAGCAGATAAAAATGTCTTTGCACTCGAGTACGAAAAAGCTAATGTTGGATTTGTGTACTTTATGTAATACTGGACTCAAAGGTGCCGCTTAAAAAATACTTGAGTCCGATCCAACTGTTGATTAGATTGTTATGCCCTATTACTTTATTGTGATCTTAAGAGGTGTTGTACTAATGGTTTTGTTGCCTTTAACGTACATATGTGTTGACAATATTTCATTTGACTGTGCTTTGATCACGCTTGAAAAGTAATTTTGAAAAAGGAGACAAATAAAGTACTTTGGAATAATGAACCATGATCCATTGTACAAGTGTTTGTTATCAAAGGCTGTTTCTTTGAATTGATTCGGCACAATGTAATTGGTTACATGTAACCACAGACAGTTTGTCATTTAAATTGTCTGGAAAACGTGTGCATACTAAAAACACGATTTGTACAATAGGTTAGGTTGATTTTTGCATGCCTGAGTCATATATTAATGCGTTTCTATTTAAGCCGGTTTAAAGTGCCTCGAAAAATAAGTTTTCAAACTGTCTTAAAATCTTGATTTTCATTTCACTGCTTATAACACAGTGTTGAGATGTGTTGATGACAAATTTTTGTGGCTTAGTGTTGTCGTATATAATTGTATTATATTATGTAATTGTGGAACAATTTGTTATTTTCGTCAAGTTTTGCTTGGCAGTGATAAAATCTTGTAATTACCGTAACTAGCTATATTATCTGTCTCTCGTATATCTACTAAGGTTATGAAACGTGCGATACTCGAAATCGAGAATATTGTAGTCTATGAGCATGGAGAAAATGATTTACAATGTCGTCACTAACCTTTTGAACTTTTACAATGTGGCTTATGATGAAATGATAATGTCTGATCATTATATTTTATTTCCAATTTCTATCATATTTCACATGGAAGATATAACTGAGCCAGAATAGTTTGAAGTCAATGTTTCATGCTTGTAATGTAGGACATTTGCTACAAAGCGCAATTTAGAAGATGAATTCCTTATCTTTTTTAAATGTGCATAGAAATGAGATTGACGTCCGTAAAATCATCTGTACGTACACTGTTACGCGTGTATGGGGGATTTCTTAAGAATTATGATAGCGCAATTTTTTTAATTGGTCAACGTAACATGACCGACCGTCATTACTTACTGACTAATCGAGTTTGTTTATACTGAAGCAATTGAAAATTGATTCTCGCCAACGGTTTTTGAGTCTACGTGACACTTTTTAAAGTCATTTAACATGCGTATGGAAAATTTAGCAAGATACAACTCGACTATTATTGCATTTGTTTTGCCTTGTAAATCAAAATAAGTATATGTGGAGCAAATAACATGTTGACATAATGTTATGGCTCTTGTTCCGTCACTGATTGTGAGTGATACGAAGCCCGAGCTAAAATAAATATTGTTTTAAGACTACTTTAATTTCTGCAAAGGGTTACGTATTTTGTTACTTCTTTATGACATGAGCTCAAATTTATTGTTTAGATAAAAATGACAGACTTCTAGGCCATTCTATAATGTGCTTTTGTATTCGACAAGATATGGAACATGGTTAGTTGGTTTCTTCCAATAAATAATAATATATTGTAGTCAATGATGAAGGATAAAAAGACTACACCTGTGTAACTTGCTGCGCCATTTCATTCACTGCCCTAACTTACTTGTTAAACTAATATTTTGGCTGGCATAAAGCATGTGCGCCTAATTTACACATTGAGAGGAATATATGCCGGTTAAATTGGCAGCAAAAAATTGTTTACGAGTGGAATAAATTTGGTGGTTGCGGCTGGATTGTCATTCTGAGCAAGCAGAAAAAACGATCCCATTGTAACCCACTTAATTAAAGGAAGCTCTTTTGTCCCTACCATGGCAAAATGACTGGGCATGGTCGCCTGATGCGCCACTCGCATACTATTTATTTCATGACTTTAATGTGCTAGCATTGTGGAAGGGAATGAAAGTAATGGTTGGCTGTAGTAATTGTTTTCAAGATTTTTTTATCTCCCTTTTGAATGGAAATACATCAGAATGGATGGATTTGAGTGCCCAATGTGTATAATGGCAAACTGTGTCCTTGGGCTGTTTAACACTAACGTAGCAAGATGAGAAAGACGCTTTTTAAAAGAGCATAATGAGAGGATGTTTGTTTGTGCAGTTTTTTTTATCTCACTTCCTAAATTTCTCTAATTTTTTTCGCCCATAGTATTTTCTTTTATTGCTGACAATGTAAATCAAACTGTCTATTTGCTTTAAAGTTTCGATAATAATAATTATTATTATTCATGTAACGGCTTCATGCAATGCTAGCAGTATGATACTAACTAACTATAATGGAGGGCATAATGTATTTTTTATTTAGCCTTGTTGAATCCCTAATTTTCTTTCAGTCAGTCGATACATGGTGGATTTACCGTGGTAATACATGTGTGTTACGAATTGATAAGACGGGCGGTGTACTTGCTGTGAAACTGATGAGCTATTATCATGATTTGAATGTTGGTTAAAAGAACCTGATAGAATTAAAAGCTTATCTAGCGATAAATATTCATGAAAATGGTAAGAACACTCTTCTTGGCTATTAATATTGGCAAGCAAGTTAGCTATTTGGATAGTTTGTTACTTAGTTATATTTAGATTCCCAGTTCTGAACTTAGGACACAAACCAGGGTCCATGTTATCACAGCTTTTTGCAAGTGCGTACTAAATACATTATCGTATATGAAACTTTATTTGTTGGAAGCAAACACAGCAATATGGGAGAGCGAAAACTTGTCCAGTTGTTATCATGCTGTTTTTGTTTTTGTGCTTGATTTATGCGATTGTGCTCTCCATATAATATAGTGTGGAGGAGGAAAAACAAGTGGTTCTCTTTTACCTTTAAACAAGTGAGTCGGATTAAATCTGAAAGTACGTACCAAGGTCATCCCATATTTTTTATGCCATATATTATTGTAATGTTGTTATTGTGAACCGAAAGTAGTATAAGGAATGGCTTGAGGCAACCGTGATGAAATAATAATAAAGTTGCTGGATTGCTTGAGAATTCACTTTTTTACTGCAGTAGGCTGGTTGGTTAGTTTGTTGCAAACATAGAATGTTTTTTTTATCTTGCTCCGTTTGGTTGCAGGCTATAGTAATTCTTGAGTTGTGAATTTATATTAAAAGGATGACAGGCATTGTAATTTATTATATTTCTTATGGCCCTCTGTGCGGCGAAAAACCGTCTGTATGAGTGTGGGTAATCTATATTGCTAGTTACGATAAATGAGGAGATATGGATTGGGTGGAAGTGTGAGAATTTTATACAACTTTTTGTCTACTGGTCATCCATTATTATGTTTTCTAATTAATCCGTTTTCTAGGAATCTACTAGAAATCTCTCAGGCCCATCTTTTTTCGTCCAGAATAGATTGTACACTTTAGTCAACTACTATAACCGCAGCAAATAGTTCCCATCCAACCATATCCTATCTAAAAATCATTTTATGGAACTAACTACATCGTAATTTGTTTTCGCTGTTTGGTTCCCTTATTACCTAAACTGCCTAAGTGTAAGGCTGCTTTGTGCTATAAGATCATGCAAAAAACTTTGCATACATTTCAATTCTTTTAGAATTTTGTTGTTAACCAGAGTTGTTAGCTGAGTTTGTGACTGTATGGAGGACGTGTGTGAACAAAACACAACTGTATCAAATCATCGTGTACATTATCACTATACGAAGCCTATTTTTACATGGTTAAGCACTTGAAACGCTGTATTTCGCGTACATTAATGTTGCACTCTCAGCAGCTCAACAAATGGCATGAAGGTTTTATGTAGCTAAAGACCTTGGGAATGTGAGACAACGGCACGTGGAGCTGCATACTTACAGCTAAAAGTTGCAAAAGAGTGAATGCAATTTTGTTATGGCGTAAAGTAGAAGAGGAGAGATGATTTGTGATATTTAGAATCTTACAGTGGTACTTGCTATGCTTTATAAATAGGAAATTAATGTTGATGAGATTGAATTCATCAAGTTCTTAGACTTTTTATATGGAGATGCTAATGAGAGCTAAGGTGGAGCTGAGCATTCAGTAAATGAATTTACTGCCTGCGATATTAATTTTCTCAAGTCTCCAGTTTAATCTGGATAGAAAGTTGTTTCCAAACTTTTGTTTATTTTAGTCATAAAAGGACGATTGCTTGGGCACAGTTGATTGGGTTTATAAAGTTAATATGGTATTAGAACTTGCAGTTAGTTAGTTAGTTAGTTAGTTAGTCTCTGAGTGTCTTTTATATCAAAGAGTAATTCCAATTGATCGTTAGTTTAGTTTGTGCTATAGCCATGTATTATAATTTGCAGTGACTAGCTTTATGTATGCTTTACTAACTAACTATGCATAATTTGCCTTTGGTTAGCAAGTATGTACGGTTTATTTTATTGGCTGTCTTGAAGGATTCTTCTTATGTGTGATGTGCCTCTGCTTGGGCTGGCGATAGAGTATTACTTAATTGTTGATAATGCACAGAGAGATTTTGAGCAAATTTGAAATGTTATGCAGTTACCTAATGGATTCACAAAGCTTTTTGGATTCACAAAGCTTTTTAGGTAATGTGTGAAAATTTGTTGCCTGTGATTATATTTGTTTGCATTGGCATGCACACTTGAGAAGGATTCAAATAAGGAAGGGTTGAGTTCTTCTTTATGGCAAACAAGGTTAGGCAAGCAACTAAAAGACACTCATTAATCTTTATTTGTTTTTCGTGTGCAACCATGGGCTAAAAGTTTTTTTTACTTGTAATTGTAATGTTTGACTTTGGCTGACTGATTGATGAGATGATTTCATGTGTAAATGTGTTGGTTCAAGTGTTGCTTAGATTCCTCTAATCTAACATCTTTGCTTTTTTCGGATCATCAGCCAGTCGGTAGCAATAACTTTTGTAGTGCACAGATGGGCTTGTGTTTGTTATTTGTATTAGTGACTTAGTTTGTTCAATATTTTTTCGTAACGTTTTTACGTTTAATTTACTTTGGAGATAAATTATTAGAGTTTTGACGTTTTGCATAAGCGCGTAAACCGCAATGTATTTTAAATCTACTTTAGAATGATTTGTTTTGCTGTGCAATGGTTTTGCACTTATTTTTCTCAAGGTTAAACTTGCAGTAGATCAGGGTATGACTCATCATGCATATCCATTTTCTCACTTAATTTCCCAATCCCATTATTCTCTGGCTACTTTGTTTATTGGAAAAAGGAGCTAGCTAACAGATTATGCATGGATAGGTAGGCACAAGGTTTCTGAATAAATTGTCTTCTTTAGTGTGTATCATGCTGCGAGCCCAAAACTCTGTATAGTTAGTAAGTCGTGGAAAAATTAGTTACCCACCTGGTTGCATTCATGAAATTTGAATATTATATGCGTCAAAGTGGAAAATTCTGTATTTCCTATTTGTCCTTTATGGTTCAAAATTAGGAGCTGAATAGCAAGTTCCAGTAGCTTTTTTCATGCTTCTTAAAAATCTTTGAATCCCTGTTAATAGAATTGACTTGGATTTGGATAGTGTAGTGGTATACGTTCTGACTAACGCGTTGTTTTCTGCATGTTCTCTGACTGGGTTTTGTATTAGTTTAGTTGAAAGCCAAGGAAATAATAATCATCTGTGAGGATTTTAGGAGTACGGGTTATGGCAGAAGACACAGCTGGTGTATGGTGTTGGTTCAAAGACGTTAGCTTTTTAGAATGATATCTTGGCGTCAATGAGTTTTGCTAGAGTTATGAAATAGCAGAAGCGAGTTTTTTATCAAACGTAGGTAGGTAGATAAAGCTTAGCAGGCGACTATGGGAAGAGAGTTGAAGGCATGGAAAATAAGAGAAAGATGAAGTTATGGAAAATAAGAGAAAGATGAAGTTATGGAAGACACGAGTTTTTGAAGATGTCAGTCAATGTGAAATTTAAAAGAGGATTATTCCTTTGGACTTTCTCAGTATATTTATGTCTCGTTCAACTGCTAAATGTATGCTCCCGAATAATTTTTGTGGGCTTACAAAGTTGTGCATAACTTAGTTTTTCATTGTGATATATCGCTTTTTAATGACTATTTATTTAACCAAAAATGTTGAGTGCCTGCCACACAACTCGGCAGACCTGTGATCTATTTGTAAAGGTAGTAATAAACAAGACTCAGCCTATACAGGCTTCGTAATATGATGGAAGTGTGCAAGTATGTTTTACTACAATTTATTCGTATCATGGAATTATTTGCCGTGTAATATTTAGTATCTGACTGGATTTGTTAAATAGTTCTAGAAACAATCTTGGAAAGCACTTACTTTAAAAAAAGAATCGACGTTCACCTAAGGATTTTTTGTATACTAAAACTTGAAAAGCTACGTTTCTACAAAAATTCCTGACATGAAGTTTAATTAAAGTTTGAAGGATTTTTTTGAAAAATTAATATGGATTGTTTTATTTGCTTTTGTGTTGCCTGATAACATGCTCATCAAAGTTATGTAATAAACTATTCATTAGATTCAATTCCATCATTTCTATTTAAAGCTTTGTTTGCATGCGATCCCACAAATGTAATAAATTACTTAAAGTTTTCTCTCGCCTTTGGCAAACTCACATGTAGGAGACCTAATGATTCATTCTGAGAGGAAATTTTTTGATGTTACCCACGTTGTGTGGAAAAAT
>Ga0210040_10007729_pt1 | contig 12912 bp, 13 predicted proteins | sample CryGeyCG12114_NA_FD_185462 | JGI IMG/M metagenome (GOLD analysis project Ga0210040, IMG submission 185462) | Groundwater microbial communities from aquifer - Crystal Geyser CG19_WC_8/21/14_NA (SPAdes) (version 2) | ecosystem: Environmental > Aquatic > Deep subsurface > Groundwater | place: USA... | reverse complement strand
CGCGTCGTCGCGCGCCTGGCACTCCTCCGTCGTGAGTGCCAAGGGTACGCCCGCCTGCACGGCCGGCCGACGCCCGAGAGCGCCCGGCCCGGCACCCCGCCCCGCCGCGCGGGGGCGGCCGGACGGGGTGCCGCGCGGAGAGCGAGGAGCGCGTCAGCCGCGGACGGCGCCGAGGACCTTGTCGGCCAGCCCCGGGCCCTGCGCGCCGCCGCTCGGCGTCAGGGCGCGCAGCGGCTCCGCCAGCTCGCGCTGGAAGAAGTCGAGGAAGCCGTCCGGGTCGGGCCCGGCGTTCTGCGTGACGATGTGGTCGAAGCCGGCGTCGACGAACTGCTGGGCCACCTCGAGGTGCCGGGAGACGTCCGGGCCGCAGGCGAACTGCTGCCGGATCGCGTCCATCGAGACGCTCTGCGTCGCGGCGTCGAAGTTGACCGGGTTGGGCAGCTCGGACATGACCTTCCAGCCGGTGACCGCCCAGCGGGTCTTCTCCCACACGGCCTGGGCGGCCGTCTCGGCGTCCGGGGCCCACGCGAGGGGGACCTCCGCGTACGCCGGTCCGCTGCCGCCGAGGCGCTTCCACGTCGCGACCATGTCGCCCTTGGGCTCGGTGGCGAACAGCCCGCTGCCGAGCTCGGCGGCGATGCGGGCCGACGCGGGGCCGCTCGCGGCGACGGCGACGGCCGGCAGCTGCTCCGGCAGGTCGAAGACGCGGGCGTCCTCCAGGTGCAGGTGCTTGCCCTCGTAGGACCGGTACCCGCCCTGCCACAGCAGGTTGATGATCTCCAGCGCCTCGCGGAAGGCCTCGTGCCGCTCGCGGATGCCGGGGAAGTGGGGGGTGCCCACGACGTGCTCGTTGAGGCGCTCTCCCGCACCGACGCCGAGGGTGAAGCGGCCGTCGGAGATGATCTGCATCGTCGCCGCGGCCTGGGCGATGATCGCCGGGTGGTAGCGCACGGTCGGGCAGGTCACGCCGGTCGCGAGCTCGAGCGTCGTGGTCTTCGCGGCGATGTTCGCCAGGAGCGCCCACGTGAAGCCGCTGTGCCCCTGCACGTCGAGCCAGGGGTGGTAGTGGTCGCTCATCTCGACGAAGTCGAACCCCGCGCGCTCGGCCTCCACGGCCTGGCGGACGATCTCCTTCGGGTCGAATGACTCGGTGGCGAGCTTGTAGCCGATCTTCATCGGATCGTCCTCCCGTGCGGCGCCGGTGGGGCGCGGAGTGGATGGGGCGGCGGAGCGGCGGGGCGCGGCGCCGGACGGCGCGGGGACGACCCTCCGCGGGGAGCGTCCCGACGCCCCCCGCGGCTGCTCCCGGCGTCGGGTCCTCTCACGCTAGGAGCGGGGCCCCCCTCCCGCGACCCGGCTGCCGGCCGGCTGCCGGTCGTCGCGGCGACGGCGGCCGGGGCGCGGCGCCGGAGGACGGCGACGCCCCCGGGCTAGCGTCCCGGCGCATGAGCAGCACGACCCCCCGCCCGCGCTCGGGCCCGCTCCCGGGCGACCGCTACGGCACCGACGTCCTGGCCGGGGACTGGCGCGTCCCGAGGCGGGGGCGCAGCACCGAGCTGGCCGCCGAGCGCGGCGTCGTCGTCGAGGACGTCGAGACGGGCTGGACCGGCGCCGTCGTCCGCGTGGAGAAGGCCGGCGGCACCTTCGTCGTCCACCTGGAGGACCGCCGCGGGCGCACCCGCGGCTTCCCGATGGGCCCGGGCTTCCTCCTCGACGGGCGCCCCGTGGTGCTCGTGCCCCCTCGACCTGCGGCCCAGGGCACGGCGGCGGGGCGGGCCGGTGCCGGGCTGGCCGGTGGGGGGCTGGCCGGTGGGGGCGCGCGGCCCGGGCGCACGGCCAGCGGGTCGACCGCCGTCGTCGGGCAGCGGGCCCGCGTCGCCCGCGGCAGCCGGATCTGGGTCGAGGGCCGCCACGACGCCGAGCTCGTGGAGAAGGTCTGGGGCGACGACCTGCGCGTCGAGGGCGTGGTCGTCGAGCCGCTGGACGGCATCGACGACCTCTCCGGGGCGCTGGCGGAGTTCGGGCCCGGGCCCGGGCGCCGCGTGGGCGTCCTCGTGGACCACCTCGTCGCGGGCACCAAGGAGACGCGCCTCGTCGACGCCGTGCTCGCCGACCGCCGCTGGCGCGGCCTGGTGCACGTGGTCGGCCACCCGTACGTGGACGTGTGGGCGGCGGTGCGCCCGCGCGCCGTGGGCCTGGACGCGTGGCCCCAGGTCCCGCGAGGGCAGTCGTGGAAGCACGGCGTGCTCGCCGCCCTGGGCTGGCCGCACGCGGACCAGCGCGACGTCGCCCACGGCTGGAAGCGCATCCTCGCCTCGGTGACCACGATCGCCGACCTCGAGCCGTCGCTGTCCGGCCGCGTCGAGGAGCTCATCGACTTCGTCACCTCCCCGGAGGGGTGAGGCCGCGGGCAGCGGGGCCCGTGGACGCGCGGGGCGGTCGCTAGCCTGGGACCTCGGGCGCAGCGACCCGCGCCGCCCGAGGGAGGAGCACACCGGTGTCCGAGCAGCAGCCCCCCGGCTACCAGCCCCCGCCCGGGTACTCGTCCTCGCCGCAGCAGCCCTACGGCGACCAGCAGCGGTACGGCGGCGGCTCGCAGGGCCGACCCGGTGGCGGAGGCCCCCGGCCGACGGGCGCGGACGACCTGTCCCCGGCGGACCAGCGCCTGTGGGCCACGCTGACCCACATCGGCGGGATCTTCCTCTACATCGTCGCGCCGCTCGTCAGCCACCTGGTCCTCCGGGACCGGGGCCTGTTCGTGCGGGACCAGACGCGCGAGGCCCTCAACTTCCAGATCACCACGGTGATCGTCTGGGCGGTCGTCGGGTTCCTCTCCGTCGTGAGCCTCGGGCTGCTCTCCTTCCTGCTGCTGGTCGTGCCGCTGTACGTCGCCGTCTTCTCGATCGTGGCGGCCGTCAAGGCGAACGAGGGCGAGCGCTACCGCTACCCGCTGACGCTGCGCCTGGTGCGCTGACGCCCGCTCGACCTCGAGGGCCCGCTCGCCACCCGGCGAGCGGGCCCTCGCGCGTCCGGGCCCTCGCGCGTCCGGGCCCTCGCGCGTCCGGCCCTTGCAGGACGAGCAGCCCTCCGCGGCTACCAGCCGAGCAGGCGGCGCACGACGCCGTCGGCGAGCAGCCGCCCCCGCGGGGTCAGGACGACCCGCTCGGGCGCCGCGCCGGCGGGCCCCCCGACCACCAGCCCGTCGGCGACGACCCCGGTGAGCCGGTCCCGTCCCTCGTCGGGGAGCGCGGCGACGGGCAGCCCCTCCGCCAGGCGGACGCCGAGCAGCACCCGCTCGACGAGGCGGGCCTCGTCGTCCAGGACCTCCCGGCCGTGCGCGGGGGACGCGCCCCGCTCCAGCCGGGCGCTGTAGGCGCCCGGGTGCTTGACGTTCCACCAGCGCACGCCGCCGACGTGGCTGTGCGCGCCCGGGCCGACGCCCCACCAGTCGTCGGCGCGCCAGTAGGACAGGTTGTGCCGGCAGCGCGCGTCCGGACGGGCGGCCCAGTTGCTCACCTCGTACCAGTCCATGCCCGCGGCGGCGAGCGCCGCGTCGGCGTCCTCGTACTTGGCCGCGAGGTCGTCGGGGTCGGGGAGCGCGAGCTCGCCGCGGCGCACCTGGCCGGCCATCCGCGTGCCCGCCTCGACGACGAGGGCGTAGGCGGAGACGTGGTCGGGCTCGCACGCGAGCGCGGCGTCCAGGCTGGCTCGCCAGTCCTCGCGCGACTCCCCCGGCGCGCCGTAGATGAGGTCGAGGCTCACCTGCAGGCCCGCCTCGCGCGCCCAGCGGACGACGTCGGGCACGCGCTCGGGGTCGTGGGTGCGGTCGAGGGTGGCGAGCACGTGCGGCACGGCGGACTGCATGCCGAAGGACACGCGCGTGACGCCGCCGGCGGCCAGCTCGGCGAGCGAGCCCGGCGTGACCGAGTCCGGGTTCGCCTCGGTGGTCACCTCGGCGCCGGGGAGCAGGCCGTGGACGTCGCGGACGGCGTCGACCAGGCGCAGCAGGTCCCCGCTGGGCAGGAGCGTGGGGGTGCCGCCGCCGACGAAGACGGTCGAAACCGGCCGCGGCGGCAGGCCCGCCGCCGCGAGCACCCGGCCGGACATCTCCACCTCACGGGCGGCGACGGCGGCGTAGCCGGCCCGGGAGGACCCGCTGCCCGCGCCGCCGAGCTCCTCGGCCGTGTAGGTGGTGAAGTCGCAGTAGCCGCAGCGCACCCGGCAGAAGGGGACGTGGAGGTAGAACGCCAGGGCGCGGTCCTCGGCGCCCGCCGCGGCCGAGGCGGGCAGGGCGCCGTCCTCGGGCGCCGGGTCGCCGACGGGCAGGGCGGGGCTCACGCGTCCATGCTCCCCCGGCGCGGGCGGTGCCCCGACCACCACGGGCCTCGGGGCGGGCGGGCGGCGGGCGAGGATGGGGCCGTGGACCCCGCGAGCGCCCGGAGCGGCGCAGGACCGGGCGCCGCCGGGGCGGGCTCGCCGGTGCGGCTGCACCCGCTCGGCCCCGACGACGTCGCCCTGCGCGCCGCCGTGCTGCGGCTGGAGCCGGCGCCGCACCAGCTGGCCGACTCGGCCTGCGCGCGGCAGACGATGCCGGCGGCCGACGCCGATCCCCGGCGCGCGCCCTTCGCCGTCCTCGTCGGTGACGAGGCGGTCGGCTTCGGCGTCCTCGACCGCGGCGACCTCCTGGCCGCCGTCGTGGACGAGCCCGAGCGGGCCGTGCTGCTGCGCGGCTTCTACCTGGCGGCCGCCGCGCAGGGGCGCGGCTGGGGCCGACGGGCCGCCGCGGCCGTCCCGGCGCTCGCCGCGCGGGTGTGGGGACCCGTGGCCGCCGGCGGCCCGGCGGTCGTCGTCCTCACCGTGGGCGCGCACAACGCCGCGGCGCTGCGGGCCTACGCGGCCGCCGGCTTCGTCCCCACGGGCGTGCGGCAGGTCGGCGACGGGCACGGGCCCCAGCACGTGCTCGTCGCGGCCGTGCCGCAGCCCGGGCCCGGGCGAGCTCTCGGGCGGGGTCCCGAGCGCGGAGCCGGACGCGAGCGCGAGCGCGGACCCGGGCGCCCACGCCGCCGCGGGCGGTGAGCTCGGGCAGGGTCGCCAGGACGCTGTCGCGCCGCCGCCCCGCCCCAGCCTGCGCGGACGGGCACGCCGACCGGGCACCGACCCCCGGCTCCCCCCGCACCGCCGCACGCACCCGACCCGGCCACCGCGGCAGCCCGGCTCAGGCGCGCGCCAGTGCCCGGTCCACGTCGACGAGCAGGTCGCCGGCCAGCGCCAGCGCGCCGTCGTCGTGCGCCGCGCGGAGCACCCGCGCCTGCTCCGGCGACCTGCGGGCGAAGAAGGTCGACGCCGCGACGCCGTGCCCCGGCCGCGAGAGCACCACGACGGGGTCGCCGGCGCGCACCGGGCCGGGCGCGAGCACCCGCAGGTAGACGCCGGGCCGGCCCCGCTCGGCGAAGCGGCGCACCCACCGCTCCTCGCCCAGGTGGCGGGCGAAGGTCTGGCACGGGGTGCGCGCCATCGTGACCTCCACCTCGAGGCGCTCCCCGACGCGCCAGCGCTCCCCCACCTCGGCCTCGTCGACGTCCAGACCGGCCGTGCGCAGGTTCTCCCCGAAGAGCCCGGGCACCACGTCGCGCTGCAGCACCTCGGCCCAGTGGTCGGCCTCGTCCTGCGCGTAGACGTAGACGGCCTTGTCCGGCCCGCCGTGGTCCCCGCGGTCGGCCTGGACGTCGCCGCGCAGCCCGAGGGCACCGACGTCCACCGCGCCCTCGAGCGGGCGCTTGTCGATGGCGGTGACGTCGCCGCGGTCCCCGTCGGGGTGCAGCTCGTGGACGCGGCACACGGCGAGGACACGGCCCTGCCCGGGCGCGGGCGGTGGGGAGGGGGGCATGCGGCGCAGTAGAGCAGGTGCCGGGCGCACCGGGGCTCCTCCCGCGACCGGGCCCCAGGGCTCAAGGTCGGGCGGGCGGGGGCCGATGCGAGATCGTGACCACGAACAGCCCAGCCCCGGCAGCGTCGCCGTGCGAGCGGCCCTGCTCCCCCGCTCCCGCCTGCGAGGAGCTGCTCTCGATCCAGGACGCCGCCGCCGCCCGCTCGTGGGGCGCCGTCGACCGGCGCCGCGACCCGCGGCGGCGCCACCGCTGACCCGCCCGCGCCGGACGGCGCTCAGCCGGCGCGGCGCGCCCCGCCGGGCGTGCGGCGCAGCACCTCGCGCTTGACCCGCAGCCGCAGCCGCGTGCTGCGCGAGGACCGCAGCTGCTCGAGCCGGTCGCGCAGGCGCGAGCCCATCTGCTCCAGCAGCTGCGGGTCGAGCTTGTCGTCCACCTCGGTGAACATCTCGCTCTCCTCGTGGCCGGCGTGGTGCTCCACGGCCTCGTGCAGGACGCGCACCTCCTCGTCGAAGCCGGCGCCGCGCGGCCCGGTGCGCACCACGACGGCGACCTGGTCCTCCAGGTAGCGGTGCTCGGCGTGGGCGACCGCCACCATCGGGCTGGCCGCCGACACCGCGGGGTAGAAGATCTCGTCCTCGAGCTGCTCGTGCAGGCTCAGCTCGTCGACGAGGCGGTCGAGCACCCGCTGGCGCTCCTCGACGCGGTCGCCCGGCAGCGTCCGGAGCCGGGTCAGCAGCGAGCGCAGCTCCTCGTGGTGGGCGGTCAGGACCTCAGTGGCGCGCATCGGGAACCTCTCGCTCGTCCTCGCGCTGCTGCTCGAGGGTGGTGACGCTGCCGGGGGACGCCTCCGGCACGGGCGGCACCCGCCGCACCTGCACCCGGCCCCCGCGCAGCCGGGTCTCGAAGCGGGGCAGCGGTGCGGTGGCCGGGCCGTGGACCACGGAGCCGTCCTCGGGGGAGAAGCACGAGCCGTGCCACGGGCAGACCAGCCCCTCGCGCGTCACCCACCCCTCCGAGAGCGGGCCGGCCAGGTGCGGGCACATCTCGCCGAAGGCCCGCACCTCGCCGTCGCCGTCGCGCAGGACGACGAGGCGCACGCCCTCGACGTCCGCCCGCGTCGGGCGCCCCTCCCGGAGGTCGGCCAGCGGCAGGGCGTCGGTGAAGGTCCGCGGCGCGAGCGACCGGTCGGCGTGGTCGCCCCCGATGCCGTGGCGGTAGGTGAGGGCGCCGCCCAGGGTCGCGCTGGCGATGACGACGCCCCAGCCGACGAGGCCGAGGGCCCGGCCGCGGGCGGTCCGCCCGGAACGCCGCTCGTGCCAGGACGCCAGCTGGAGCCCCGTGGCCGCCGTGCTCATCAGGCCGTGGACGACGCCGACGCGGCGCGCGCCCTCGTGGGTGTGCTGCCAGTCGGACAGGCCGGTGGCCACGGCCGCCGCGGCCCCGACCAGGCCGACGGCGGTGCAGGTGCGCGACGCCGCGGCGAGCCCCGGCGTCCGGCGGCCCCTGCCGACGAGGTCGACGGCGTCGAGCGCGAGGGCCGCCGTCCAGGAGCCGATCGGGACGTCGGTGAGGGCGGGGTGCAGCGGGTGGCCGAGCCAGGTGCCGTGCAGGACGTCGACGACGGGCCCGCGGGCCCGGCCGAGGGCGTTGAAGGAGACGCCGAGGACGTGCTCGGCCCGGTAGGAGGGTCGGTCGAGCCGCTCCCAGGCCTCCGGGGCGGTGGTGGCGCGCTCGATCAGGTCGCGGACGAGGGAGGGCACCCGGCTATTGCGGGGGACCCCGGTGGCGGTCGCAACCCGGGCCGCGGCGCACCACCCGACCGTGGTGGCGGCGCGCGGCGCCCGGGAGCCGGGGGGCCGGGCCGCCTCGCGGACCGGCTGCGGACCTCCCCCGACGTCGGTGCGGGGTCGCCGCCCGAGACGCCCGTCGCGCGGTCAGCGCGCCGGGGCCGGCGCGGTCAACCGGGCCAGCGTGGCGACGAGGCGGTCGTCGATGCCCGGGGGCCACGGGAAGCCGGGGGCCACGGCGCGCTGGTGGGCCAGCCCGTGCAGGCCGACCCACAGGGCGACGGCATCGGTGGGGGCGTGCGCGCTGGTGGAGGCACCGGCGTCCACGCACGCCTGCAGCGCCTCGACGAGAACCACGAGGGCGTCCCGACCCAGCGCGGTGGCCTCCTCGGCGCTCAGCGCGGCCTCCTCGACGGCGCCCTGGGCGCTCCACAGCCCGCCGAACATGACCCGGTACCGCTGGGGGCGCTCGGCGGCGAAGGCGAGGTAGGCGCCGCAGACCGCGCGCAGGTGCGCCGCGGCCCGTGCGGCGCCCCCGCCGCCGGCCGCGTCGGCGTCGTCGGTCTCGGCGGGCGTCGTCGTCCCGGGCCCGTCGGGCGGGGGGCCGGCCGTGGCGAGGACCTGCGCGAGCTCGGCGAAGGCGCCGCGGACGACGGCGAGGAGGATCTCCTGGCGGTCGTCGAAGTGGGTGTAGAGGGCGGGGGCGCTGACGCCGACCCGGCGGGCCACGGCGCGCAGCGTCACCGCGCCCTCGTCCCCGGTCTCGTCGAGCAGCTCGGTGGCGGCGGTGAGGATCTCGGTGCGCAGGCGGCCGCCGTCGCCGCGGGCGGTGCGCCGGCGGGGCGGCGGGCCCGCAGGCGCCGCGGGCGGGGCGGTCACGGGAGGAGCACCACCTTGCCGACGACGGTGCGCGACTCGGCCAGCTCCACGGCCGCGCGGACCTCGGTCAGCGGCAGCCGGGCGGCCACCTGGGCGCGCAGCACCCCCGTGGCCAGCAGGTCGAGCACGCCGGCAAGGTCCTCGTGCAGGTGGGCGCGGAAGCGCCGGGGGCGCCGCACGGAGCCGCCCCAGACGTCGAAGAAGCCGGCCCGGCGCCCGTTCGGCAGGGCGTCCAGCCAGGCGAGGCGGGCGAGCAGGGCGAGGAACGCCGGGAGCATCGGCCCGGTGTCCTTGAGGAGGGAGTAGCTGACGAGCCGGCCGCCGCGGGCCAGCACCGCCCAGGAGCGGTCGATGCTCGCGCCGCCGACGTGGTCGAAGACGGCGTCCACGCCGTCGGGGGCGAGCTCGCGCACGCGGCCGACCAGGTCGGGGTCGTCGCGGTCGACGGGCAGCACGCCGAGCGCGCGCAGGGCCTCGTGGTGGCGGGGGGCGGCGGTGCCGACGACCCGGACGCCGGCGTGCAGCGCGAGCTGCACCAGGGTGGTGCCCACCCCGCCGTTGGCGCCGTGGACCAGGACGGTCTGGCCGGCGCGCACCCGGGCCGTGCGGTGCAGCATCTGGTGCGCGGTCAGGCCGTTGACGACGACGGTCTCCACCTCGGCCGGGTCCAGGCCGGCCGGGACGGGCACCGCCATGGCTGCCGGGACCAGGGCGTGGGTGGCCCACCCGCCGGTCTTCGTCATCACCGCGACGCGCCGGCCGACCAGGCCGGGGTCGACGTCGGCGCCCACCGCGGTGACGGTGCCGACGAGGTCGTAGCCGGGCACGAAGGGGAACCTCGGCTGGCCGGGGTAGCGGCCCAGGCGCATCGCGCGCTCGGCCATGGAGACGCCGGTGGCCTCCACGGCCACCAGCGCCTGCCCGCGCGCCGGGGCGGGCAGGTCGCGCTGGTGGACCTGGAGCCCGGCGGGCTCCACGCGGCCGGGCAGGACCACCTCGGTGACCTGCACGGTCGGGGCGGTGGGAGCGGTGGGGGTGGGGTCGGCGGTCATGGTCGTCTCCTGGGCCGGCGGCGCGCCGGGCCTGGACGGCCCCGGCTTCACGTGCGTGACGCTAGCCCGTAGGTAAACGGCTGTAAAGCGGAGGGGTGGTCGCGTCGTGCCGGCTGCCGCGGTGGAGGGCGCGCGCGCCCGGTGGGTGGGGCGCCGGGTGCCCGCCGGTGCGGGACCCGTCGCGCGGTCGCCGGCGCGCGACGCCGCGCTACTTCTTGGCGGCGTCCTTGGCGTCGGCGGCGTCCGCGGTCAGGGCGGCGATGAAGGCCTCCTGGGGCACCTCGACGCGGCCGACCATCTTCATCCGCTTCTTGCCCTCCTTCTGCTTCTCCAGCAGCTTGCGCTTGCGGGTGATGTCACCGCCGTAGCACTTGGAGAGGACGTCCTTGCGGATGGCGCGCACGGTCTCGCGCGCGATGACGCGCGCGCCGATGGCCGCCTGCACCGGCACCTCGAACTGCTGGCGCGGGATGAGCTTCTGCAGGCGACCCGCCATCAGCGTGCCGTAGGCGTACGCCTTGTCCTTGTGGACGATGGCGCTGAAGGCGTCGACCTTCTCGCCCTGCAGCAGCACGTCGACCTTGACGAGGTCCGCCGCCTGGTCGCCCGAGGGCTCGTAGTCCAGCGAGGCGTACCCCTTGGTGCGCGACTTCAGCTGGTCGAAGAAGTCGAAGACGATCTCGGCGAGGGGGAGCACGTAGCGCAGCTCGACGCGCTCGGGCGAGAGGTAGTCCATCCCCTGCAGCTCGCCGCGGCGGCCCTGGCAGAGCTCCATCACCGCGCCGATGAAGTCGCTCGGCGCCAGCACGGTGGCCTTGACCACCGGCTCGCGGACCTCCTTGACCTTCCCCTCGGGGAACTCGCTCGGGTTGGTCACCGTGGAGACCTCGCCGTCGTCCATGTGCACCTCGTAGACCACGCTCGGCGCCGTCGAGATGAGGTCGAGGTCGAACTCGCGCTCGAGCCGCTCGCGGACGATCTCCAGGTGCAGCAGGCCGAGGAAGCCGCAGCGGTAGCCGAAGCCCAGGGCCACCGACGTCTCGGGCTCGTACACCAGCGCGGCGTCGTTGAGCTTGAGCTTGTCGAGGGCGTCCCGCAGCACCGGGTAGTCCGACCCGTCGAGCGGGAAGAGCCCCGAGAACACCATGGGGCGCGGGTCGCGGTACCCGCCGAGGTCCTGCGTCGCCGGCTTCGCGGAGTCGGTGACCGTGTCCCCCACCCGGGACTGGCGCACGTCCTTCACCCCGGTGATGAGGTAGCCGACCTCCCCGACCCCGAGCCCCTGCGACGGTGTCGGCTCCGGCGAGCTGACGCCGATCTCGAGCAGCTCGTGCGTCGCGCGCGTCGACATCATGGCGATCTTCTGGCGCGGGTCGAGGTGGCCGTCGACGACGCGGACGTAGGTGATGACGCCGCGGTAGGTGTCGTAGACCGAGTCGAAGATCATCGCGCGCGCCGGGGCGTCCGCGTCGCCCACCGGCGCCGGCACCCGCTGCACGATGCGGTCGAGCAGCTCGGGGACGCCCTCGCCGGTCTTGCCGCTGACGCGCAGCACGTCCGACGGGTCGCACCCGACGAGGCCCGCGATCTCCTCCGCGTACTTCTCCGGCTGCGCGGCGGGCAGGTCGATCTTGTTGAGCACCGGGATGATCTCGAGGTCGCCCTCCATCGCCAGGTACAGGTTCGCGAGGGTCTGGGCCTCGATGCCCTGGGAGGCGTCGACGAGGAGGACGGCGCCCTCGCACGCGGCGAGGGACCGGGAGACCTCGTAGGTGAAGTCCACGTGGCCCGGCGTGTCGATCATGTTGAGCGCGTGGGCGGTCCCGTCGAGCGTCCACGGCATCCGCACCGCCTGGCTCTTGATGGTGATGCCGCGCTCGCGCTCGATGTCCATGCGGTCGAGGTACTGCGCCCGCATGGCCCGCTCGTCGACGACCCCCGTGATCTGCAGCATCCGGTCGGCCAGCGTCGACTTGCCGTGGTCGATGTGGGCGATGATCGAGAAGTTCCGCAGCAGGGCGGGAGCGGTCGTCGACGGCTCGATGCTGTCCTCCGCCCTCCCACGGGCGTGCGCGGCGTCGCTGCGGACCGGGGCGCTCACGGGCTCAGGCCACCTCCGTCGGGTTCCGTGCTGGGCGGGCGAAGGGCCATGGTCGCACGCCGCCGAGGGGTGGCTGGGCGGCGCGGGATCGGCCCGGCCCGCTCCCGCGGGGGCCCCCGCGGGCCGCCCGCGGAGGGTCTCGCAGGCGCCCCGGCCCGCCCGTGCCGCGCGGCGACGACCTCCGCGAGCACGCTCAGCGCCGTCCCCACGGGCCCGGCGCCGCCGAGGGCGCCCGGGGCGGGGGCCGCGCAGCTCCCGTCGAGCCGGGCGACGGCCGGCGGCTGCGCCGAGGAGGGAGCAGCGGGGTCGCGCTGGTAGCCTTGCTGGTCGCGCCCGAGGCGCGTCCCTCCCCCGGGGCGCCCGGGTGCTCCGGCACCGCCACCGCCGGGCTCAGAGCCCGGGTCGTGGCCGCCTCGCAGACCTTCGAGAACGAGCCCGACCCGACCCACCTGGAGCAGTCACCCGTGGCCAACATCAAGAGCCAGAAGAAGCGCATCCTCACCAACGAGAAGGCGCGCCTGCGCAACAAGGCCGTCAAGTCCGAGCTGAAGTCGGCCGTCCGCTCCGTCCGCGAGGCGGCGGACAGCGGCGACCGCAGCGCCGCCCAGGTCGCCCTCGCCCACGCCGCGCGCCGCCTGGACAAGGCCGTCAGCAAGGGCGTCATCCACAAGAACCAGGCGGCCAACCGCAAGCAGGCCCTCGCCAAGCGCGTCGCCTCGGTCTGAGGACCGACCGCCTCGGCGGTCCCCCTGCACGGCGCCGGAGGGCGCGTCCCGTCCGGGAAGCGCCCTCCGGCGTCTCCGCGGTCTCGGTCGGCGTGCGGGACGGCCGTCGGCCTCGGGTGGCTGCGGACGCCTCAGGCGCCGAAGACGACCGTCCACTCCCGCACCGACCGCACCTCGACGACGCCGTCGCGCCGGAAGGGGTCGGCCTCGAGCATCTCCCGGACCTCCCTCTCCTCCTGCGCGCGGTAGACGAGGCAGGCGCCCGTGCCGTCGGCCCAGGGCCCGGACATCACCAGCGCCCCTCGCGCGAGCAGCGAGGCCAGGTGCTCGCGGTGCGCGGGGCGGGAGGCCGCGACGGCCTCGGGGGCGGCGGTGTAGGCGATCTCGGCGACGTAGTGCTTCACGGGGCTCCTCCTGGGGCGGTGACGGGGTGGCTGGCGGGGCGTCAGCGCTCGTGCGCTGCGCAGAGGGCGAGGACGG
>Ga0210040_10007728_pt1 | contig 12914 bp, 9 predicted proteins | sample CryGeyCG12114_NA_FD_185462 | JGI IMG/M metagenome (GOLD analysis project Ga0210040, IMG submission 185462) | Groundwater microbial communities from aquifer - Crystal Geyser CG19_WC_8/21/14_NA (SPAdes) (version 2) | ecosystem: Environmental > Aquatic > Deep subsurface > Groundwater | place: USA... | reverse complement strand
TGAGGAAAAGAGTTTTCTACTTGAGCTCTTCCAGACTCTCTTTACACTGAGGTGTAAAATGAGAGAAGCAAAAACTTTATGCAGGCCAATTATCCTGACTACTAGGGTGAAAAAGTGGTTCAGATCCGATGGGCCTTATGTTAAAACTTGGAATTTACTTGGAAACTAAGAAATAGGCACACGAAACAATTAAAATCTTCAGTCAGTCCTCCCATACATCTTTTTCTCATGAAAAAACACCTCACAGTACATTCTAAGCTAATCATGGAATACTAACTGACACTACTATGTACACTAATCTATGGCATGTGCTTTAAATAAATGGAAATAAAGAAGCCAAATGTTGATAAACGAGAATCTATACAGTTAAAAAAAAATTTTTTCTTTGCAACAGTTTGAATGCTGCATTTTTGCTGTGCAGTTCAATATAAGAGGACTTTAAAAGCATTAGTTTAGCCAAAGAGTTAGTTAGTGGTAAAGATTCACTAGTACACTTGTCAGTACTCCTGAGAATGAGATAAGGCACGGCCTTGTGAAACTCAAACAAACTTTTGATTATCCCACCACTTTTTTTGTCAGCAAGTTTTTTGCCCAAAATTTACCCTTGAGGTCATTAATGCTAATCAGTTAAAACCATACACATAGACTAGAGATTCTTTTGAGCGAAATCAGGATACCACTCCTCCTGTTTGTTTAAACATGATAGAAACTGTAGATTGGAAAATTATCGTTAATCAATTAAAGTATGAGAAGGGAGTCTTGCACTGCATGTTGATATGTGTTAGTTAAATTGTAGAGTGAGTTCGCGAGTTCTATTTCATAGCAAATTTATGTTCCCTAGGATAAAACGGGAAATGATAGACTTGGCTATTGGACTGCGAGCTCATTATAATCCGCTTTGGGAGTTGCTAACTTGATAGAATGCACTCTGCTGGGACTTATATATGAATGGCATTAATTAATGAAGTATATGGAATTTAATTTTAGGACTGGGAGATTTAAGCGAAACATCTGGGATTTGTACTAGTTACTTTCAGCAACGAGTCAGTCAAATGTGTTGCAATAGTTGAAACTTTGTGTTTGGCTTCAAAACTGTTTAAGAATTTTAAGCTAGTGTAATATCAATCCTTTCAAATTATAAGATCATGTGTGGTATATCAGCATTCATGGAGATGAAAAAAATCGATTGCGTTGGGTTGTTCTTAACGAATGAAAGGAAAAAATGTCCTTTTATTGTGACTGCAGAACTGCAGTGAAAATCCGAATCAAAGTAAACTAGTACTTATAAAATTTACTTCACCCTCAAATGGGTTTTAAGCACAGATAAATTCTTCAAAAAGTCGAATAAAATTAAATCCTCATATGTGTAACTGACTATTATGTTCGGTACAAAATATCCGTTGTGATCGTCTTTCTTCTTCCGTTCAAGTACTGCAGCTTATACTTTGATATATTCTATTCGTGTAGTATTAAGGCTAGCACTATTGCAAAGAAGCAAGGATACCAGTCAATTACATCACTTCATTATTTGATTAAAATGTTTTAACTAACTAAGGCCCCTCACTTCATATCACGTTTCTATTACCGTAATGAATGAAATGTGTTGATTTCCAAAAAGTAATTATTAAAGTTAGCAAAGTAATAAGTAAGTTACGCTGCCGCTCTGTTATTTAAAACTATTGTTGAATGACTCAACCATGTTAGTCAAATTTCTTCTTCTGTTTTGTGTCCATAGGTTGCATGGGTCCACATAGGCAGAAGGATGATTCTAACTATCCACAAACATATAGTGACAAGAATCCCACGTTTTTCAGTCTCCTACGATAATCATAAGACATGGCTTCTCCACATTACTAATGTAGAAGAAGAAGACAGAGGTATATTACAAAACTATTCTAATCAACAATACTTAAAGCCGTGATTTCAAGCATAAGTTAGCATTGCCTAATTTGTATCGATAATTTTTCGCAGGGTATTATATGTGTCAAGTGAATACGGAGCCAATGATTTCTCAAGTCGGATATTTGCAAGTAGTTGGTAAGTGGTGATGCAGCCGCTCACTCACTAACAATAACTGCAACTACTAAACGATAACGCATTTAAACGTTGTGTGTAAATTTCCAGTCCCCCCTACAATTTTGGATGAAGAAAGTTCCGACTCACATGTTGCAGTTCGAGAGCATCAGAATCTCACACTGAATTGCAAGGCAGATGGATTTCCTGAACCTCGCATAACATGGAAACGTGAAGATGGACAACCTATAACTATTGATCGCCGCAAGAAAGGTATGTGTAGTATCTTAATAATAATCTTGTGACCTCCTCAGAATGCAAATCAATATATAGCTCAACAGTTGTCGTCACCTTATTTTGCATGGAAATCCCATTTTTTGTGTTGGTGCACTCATGCAAACTTTTTTGCTCCATTGCTTGAATTCAACATGTCCCGGCTTTCTCAAATTGGCTCACTACCCATAACCAAGTGCAAATGAGCTCTCCAGGAGTAGTGGTGCATTAGAAGACTGCACTTAAAAAGTAGTTGTAAAATCTCATTTATTACACATTTCCTTCTTAAATGTTCTCCTCCTCTTTGTTTTATGACTTCCTTGTGATAAAATCATATCTTGTTCGAACAATCGTTTCATAATAATAATAATAATCGGCTAACTTTATTATCAACTTTGGGAAGCCCTAACGTAAATGGAAACTACCTCATTATGGTGAATTTATGACTTTTTCATTTTTTATGCAGTCCGAAATATTTTCATGTACCGTATATAAGGTCCATAATGAAATCAAAACAGTATCTTCTTCAATCCAGTCGCATTCAATACATTTTGATTTATGAGACAACCTTCATGAGCAGCACGTGGCACGCTATTCCAATCATATCCAAGGCTGTGAAAATTGTGTTCAATGTGTGGTGCACAGCTGATTCTTATCCCTTTTTGTAAAAGACCTGCATCCATACTTGAAAACCTCCCTAGTCATCTTCCTTGTAATAATTATTTTATGCTCCCCTTCTCAACACAGTAGTAGTAACTAACTATAAACACCAGAGACTTTTGCTACAAACGCACATGGGGGGATTTCATCTGCAATGCACAAGTATCATCTATCTCTTTATCAATGAAGTCAATTTTGCAGCCCTATTTAAATGAGCTACACAACTCACACGCACACATGCTGCATTTTGTTTTTTGTTATAAAAAAAATCAATGCAATTTTGCATTTGCTTTAGAGTTTAGGGGGACTTTGAGCCGATTTCAGAATGATTGACAAAGTAGCTAGCTATTATTTACAACTAGCTACATACATGCATATGCACATACAGGGAGTAGCCAACAAGATGAATTGGGAGGATGGATCTCTGCATGGGTATATTATGCTTGCACTCCCCTCTTTAATGTACCCAAAAGTTTTGCATATTAACGCACATGGGCTCAAAAGACTAACTTAATCATCCGGTCAGTCAGTTTAGTAGTAAATTGGTGCACTGTACTGTTAGTTAGTAAGTGAGTCCTTCCCTCTGTCCGTAGAATTATAGGAGTATAGTTGTGGATACAGACAGACACAATACAAGGGTACAATTTCGGGTACATAGGGGAAAGTTAATAAACGAGCTTGTTGTGTCAAAATAAATAAATGTGAATGTTCGAAAACACATATATATGTAATGCCATGTACACAAGCAAATATATGGGATGCATCCATATCCATAGATTGAACTACATGTATTTTGTATGAAAAAATGCAGTATTGATGATAGACTGGGTATATTTACGAGATATTATGTTAGTTATTCCTACATTGTGTGTTGAATGTGTGATAACAATGGTATGAATAAGTAAATGGTCCAGAATAAATGAGGGAGTAGGTATCAAGAGTTATGCATGTCTGTGAAGCTTTCCCTAAATATTTTTCATGTTTTTATTCCTATCAGCACTTGTCGTAAGAGCAATCGGATTTCCTATGTTGTTATCTTTATAGAATGAAATGAGTCACAGGGTCGGTTAGTCAATAATAATGTGTAGTAACTAGAATAAGCCCTTTTGTATTGTTATTGCAATTATTGGTGTCGTGTATTAGAAAAACACTGTTTCCAATTCGATGCAGTTCCAATAAAAACAGTTATTGTTAGTCGCCGTCCCTTAAAATTGTATTCACATGATAAAAACAAGGGCGTTTTAAAAACTACTTTGGCTCATCCACCCTTTTCATTATTTCACGATGGAGTGGGTTAAAAGTATTCCCAGGGAGAAAGAATTTGATATCTACTTTTATCTATTTGTTTCCTCACCACGTAACACGAACACAAAATGCTATTTGTAACCAACCAGCTTTGATTTATATCTTGGACTGTGTCGTCTAAAACTGAAAAGTAAAAAGACTTTGGGATCGAACATGTGCACCATTTAAATGGACGTCACTTCTCCCTTTAACAACTCTATTGGGAATTTTACGTTAGACCAATGAACTCTGCTGTATATCCGTATTATTGGATGCATGATGCGTAAATCTTGCTCGCACATTAGTATCGTTCTATAAGCAACTAAAAATGGGGCTTTGAAAAAAAAGCCACTAGAAATTTAAAGCGTATTTGTTTTTTATCTTTACAAGGAGAAAACCGAAGGTAGCAAGGTTCCAAAATTTGTGAATTATTTATATTTGGTTGCATTTGCTCATACAAAATCCAAAATTCTGGTCGGATTCGAATTAAAATTAAAGATAATTGGCAATAATAGAAGGTGATCTTTAGTATTTTTTACTTTTTCGTCGTATCTTTTAGCTGTTTAACACAAAAATCAAATTCATTTCAAAATCTGGCTAGCTTATTTTTTCCTGGAGGCTTCATTGCAACCCATGATTTTATTCAACTAATCTATATACATAGTTCGGTTTGCAAAAGTAAATAACTCTGAATAACTTGAGTAGAAAAAGCTTTTAAAAACTACTTGAATAGCCACACAAGTGACACAAGTAGAACCCATTGCAATTCATCCTACAAAACATTTTTTTAGTATTTTCGGTATTTAGCTGTAACATAGTAATGAAATGACATCATCAAAGTCAACATTGTATAGTGCCATGCTGTACCCGGAGATAATGGTCGTGTGGAGAGCCTTTTCTCTCGAATTTTAGTGGAAAAGGAAGGATTTAAATGATACTGTGTGCACGTTCCTATATAGCTTTCTGACTGACTCGATACGCTGCTACTGTAGTGCAAAGATTTGCCCGCATTTAGCAACTATTCACGGCAAATCCGAGAGCTTATCTTGGGCACACGAGGGAGTACTGATCATCATGAAAACTATATGGCTCTATGCCTACCTATAAATGAGCATATGTGTGTGTACCGCTAGTGATAGTGAGCACAAATGGGAAATTATTATATAGCATGAGAAGTTTCCACATCTCTTTTGTATTCCATGTAGACAAAATGCTTGCATGGAGGTTATGAGACATAGGTTGTCTGGTGTGCTAGCTTGTCGTATGATTATCTTGCTGCTACATATGGATAGGGCAATATAATATAGATGCACTGACTATTGTGTACAACATTCCGGGTAATTAATGATAATACGTTTTTTGGGGGTATTTATTTCAGTGAACGTGTCAGATGGAGAGAGATTGCATCTTTATAAAATCAGTCGACTGGACATGGGAGCATATTTATGCATTGCGTCGAATAAAGTTCCTCCGTCGGTATCAAAAAGGTAAGAATAAACTTGACTGCATGTCATTAAATGCATTATTTTCATAGTCTCTTTGTGAATTTTCTCTGAATTCTAAAATCATATTTCCTCACTTTTGTTTTAGGATCACAGTGGATGTGGAATGTAAGTATTTGCTCAATTTTTTCTCACCCTGTGTTATCCCTATGTAGTGTTCCATTAAAATGTGGAGGAAAGTTGTTTTGCTTTCTTTGATGACAAATATGCTGTGAATAATTAATTGCCCAAATATGAGACAAAAAGTTGTGAAAACAGAAACATTTAATCTACAAAGCGACTCTTTCGTAAACATGAGTGTCACATCATGTTTTTATACATGCAGTAAATGTATAGCTCTATGATAATGTAAGTAGCTCAACAGACTTGACATTCTTGAGAAGACGACCTGACCTGTCACAGGGATTTAAGTATCTCAACTCCAGCTTGTCACTGTCTTGTCACGTTTACGTACTCTGTGTGTATATAAAAGGCGGCTTGTGAGCCATGTAAACATTTCAAACGAGCTCTCCTCTTTTCCCTATATGGTCTTTTCGTTTTGGCCTTTCTTTCACTCGACTTTTCCGTCTCCTCATCTCATTCCTCTAAGTTTCAACAAAAAAGAGATTAAACTAACTTACAGAAAAAAATGAGAAATCAAAATATAACCTAACTAACTAGATACATAGGTAATCATATCCTATATAATAGTTAGTAAACGATTCTTGGGAAAATGTTCATATGGTCTCAGAAGAAAAAACTAAATAACAACAAAAAATTTTAAAATGTACGGCTCTTTTTGTTCTACAGCTAAATATATATATATATATATATATATATATACTGTTCTTGCGCTCAAGTTGTCTTGTTGATTTTAAACAGACATGAAAAGCTCATTAAGCACCAAAAGGACGAGTAATAATGCTTGACTTGACTCGTACTATATATACAAACAATTGGTGGGATTCTGTAAGATGAGATGAGTTTTTTTTATAAAGTATGACTTTCACCTTTGTGTAGTCAGGTTACTTACACTGTATGCTCACATGCTCACTTTGCAATTATTTTCTTTTATTAATTCACAGGAGCGAAAAAAGGAAAGCTCTGTTTGTTTTCCAAAGAAACTTCAAATACACAAGTTTTAAAGTTATTTTTCTTTTTGCAGGCGTTAGTTACTTTCTAATGTATTCAGGAACGTTAGAACGATGCTAAACCCATTTAGCTTTATTTTTCCAAGGATTTTACTTGCTATACATTTTATTTTTTGATGCTCTAACTGACTAAAGAATGCATGCTATATTATGCTTATCAAGTTTTTGCAACGATGAGCAACCCTAAAAGTTGCCAGCATGTGAATTTCTCCAACATTTCCACCTTGACACTTTAGTTAGCAAGTAAAGGACAAAAAAAATTGCTATGCAGAAGGAAACCGACTATAGTATTAGTGTCACCTCTTGAAATTCTAGTTCACAAGTACGCACACAAAGGTGTGAATACAGATGTGGAACAAACTGCCAGTACATTGCCTAATCCATGTTTTCACACTTATCCACAAGCCATAAAGCACACAATTGGCTAGTGAGTGAGTTGTATTTTTTTCTACCAACTCTATATTATACATATATGTGTGTGTGCGTATAAATACTTATACCTACCACGCACACACTTGATTCCATTCATGATTTAGCTATTTTCTCTGTGTATCTAATAATAGGAGCCCAGGCTGGTGCAAACACAATGCTGAATTTTTTATGCCCCCGTCTTCATTCCTTTTTTACACATTTGATGCATGCCAAAGTAGTAACATGGAAGGCATGATGTGCACCAGCTTGGCTGTGCATAATGGCTTTGGTTTGTAGTCCACTATAGGAGGTACACTTTTTCTATGTACACACACAAAAGGACATACACGTATTAGATAGTTGAATGCTGTGTGTGTGTGTGTGTGATGCTTTCTCCTCTAATGTTCAATAAGCATGCATAGCAGCATAGGGCTGCCTAAAATGATGAACTCGATTACGTATTGATTCACTTCGGCAACAATATGTGGTGATACATGAAAAATTCGAAGAGGGGGGCTTGTTGTTACCAATATGAGTACGGAAGTTGTTCCTATATACAGTCGGTTTGTTCGTTTGTTAGATGGCATATATATATGTATGCTGTACAAGGGCAAGTCATAGTAGATGATGATGTTGATGCAATTTCCATGAACTCTGTACTGTCTTTTTTCCTTCCTTCCGATCTTTTTTCCCTTCACCAATTCACCCTTCAGATTAACCCCAAAAGACTTGGAGCCTTGTACGTTGTGGACAAACTCAATCTGTCTTGAGAGTATAACATGGTGTGTAGCACAATAGTAGGATTGAGCAAACACTTTGGTACATCTAAAACTCAATAATTCTGTACGTACGTGTATTTGGAGCCTGAGATTATAAGAATGCTCAAATTACCCTCCTCTCTTTGGTAGTTGTGCGGCGTTTCACCACTCAAAACCCTTATGAATAAATCGATCTATTCCTTGGTTAGTTGGTTAGTTACTTACTTACTGTAAGTATAAAGTAACAATTGGTTCAAAATTCATAGCTTTTTCCAATCTCTTTAAGCAGTATTGGTGGATTTGAAAAGCTTGGTGACAATTTGAAAGTAATCTAAAAAATTCTTATTTATTTTTCCATGCCATCTTCAACACGGATAGTTTCTCCAATGATTTGGGGTAAGCCGACAAAATAATATTACTCCTGTATATTTATATAGAAATAACAAATATTTGTTGACCTTATTGTCTATGGGTATTCTTGTGATCCATACGCGTGCGTCAGTGAGAGACAAAGCCTGTAAAAATGTAACTTTTATTTGCTCACTTCAGTGCCCTCTCAATTGGTGGGATCACCAAGGAATACAAATGTCACTATTGAGTGCCATACTGAAGCTTTCCCACGGTCAATTAGCTACTGGGTTTATGACAACATGATGATTCTCACTACGGGCAAGTACCATACGGAAACTGAAGAGAAAGGCTACCGAACCCATATGCGGCTCACTATTCGTAATCTACATGACAAGGACTTTGGCAAGTACAGGTGCTTGTCCAAAAACTCGTTGGGAGAGACCGAGGGAGCTATTCGCATTTATGGTTCGTTTTTGCTGTTTTTTTTAATTCTAGGAAAGATATTTAACGTCAGAAGCATTGTATAATACAATGAAAATGGTATACTTTTCAATAGAAATTCCATTGCCGTCATCCCCTCCTAAAGCTACCGAAGTCCGAAGACAAGATGAAGGTATGAAATCTATGGTTTTAAATTTTTATGATCTTCAGCTTGTGAATTACAATTTTGATATTATCAAAACGTAGTCAAGAAAACTGAAGTTTTTGTTACGATACAATGCTAATATACAACGCCAATTTGAGAAATTGTGGCTTCATGCGTGGTTTTAGTTAGAGAGAGACTACAATGGTAGCACTACAATACTAACTACTTACTATTGCAATTTTAAAAGGGCTTATAATACACACAGGGAATCACATTACCCTCAAAATGTTCCTATTTTTTCCTCTAGTCTTTTTTCTACAATAAAACTAGTGTAGTTTGAAACCCCCCAAAAAAGCAATCTTTTCTGCCTGCTTGTAAAGTGTAGTTTTGTAGACCATAACAGTAATGAAGCATGAAATATTTGCACTTGTGTAAACAACAGCAAAATGTAATGTGGCCAACAAAAACCTTTAGTATGTGCTCACATGAGTTTCTCTATTACGTAATGCATGTCATAAATGAAACGTATATATACAGTGGCACCACACTAATGTTATTGCTTCTTGTGGGAAAATTGTGGGATCTTTTTTTATTGCGGCTTCTGGCTGAACACAGAAACAAGAAATCATGATACATTTTTATTTACAAAAGAAACAACAAAATCCACGAATCAAGTCACACAGATTTGAGTTAGTTTCTTCATCTCTGTAATAAAGGCGTGAGCAGTATCTCATCTTAACTATACTTTATACTTAAAAATTTACTTTTTCCTCTCGTTGCGCAAAAAAAGTCACGTTCTTTCCATAACAGAATTGACAGTGGCTAAAAAATCGGTTCAGTTGTACACAAAAAACTTCATTCAGTTCATTTCAAACACTCTAACAAGTAACTACTACACTGTGAATTATTCTTTTAACAAATTATATGATTGCTAACATGAATGTTCCTAAAGCTCTCTTTACTTGCCCAAGAAATCATCATTTATGTCCTCTTGTACAATTCTATGGAGGCACACAATACCCACAAAAAGTCAAATTATTCAGCTCTCTGGGCATAACGAATGTGACTTTCTCCCAACATATGGGACTGTGCATGTAAACTCCATTCACAAATGAAGCGAACAAAGAGCAATGACAAAATCCACAATCACTTTAATTTGTGGTAATGTGCCGCCCTTTTGTACTGTGTGCTCAGAAAGCTAAAGATACTATATATTATGACCACTACTAACTACTTCCTCGTACTACATTCATGCAATAAATGTTGTTAGCAAAGACAGCCAGTCTTGTATAGAACATCTAGTGAAACGAGTAATGATGATGAAAGACATCTTTTCACATCCCAACCATTCATAAGTCATACAGTGGAATCTTTGGGGTGAAAAAGCTGCGGAAAATACGAGCTCACACAAATTTATAGTCTTTTTGTATCCCACAATTTGCTTTCTTTAGTCACTTATTCGCACACAAGGTTTGTGTTGGTCTAATTTTTGGCAAAATTCAACTAATTCAACTCTTTTGTGGAACAATATGGATCATTTTCAATAGATAGATACCGATTGGCATGAGTAGTTCGTTGTGTACAACTAGCTCATTAGATCCTATTGGGAGATGATAATACTGCAAATTATCCTCTGTGTTCAAGAAACCATAGTAAGTAAGTGAGTAACTAGTGGTACAATGCACTGATTTCCCCATGTAGTCTTTGTAAGGATTAACGGGAGCTTGACTTACCCGATGGTTATTAATGATGGGTGGATACAGCCTGTCAACTAACTACAAGTTTTTACATGACAAACAAGAGAAGTCTATATGATCCATGGGAGGCTCCCGTCCCCGTGAAATGAACACAAAACCCCGTGATCACCGCACTTTGCATGTTTCGTAGGGTTATGAATGCATTTCGAATCTCTCTCCCCTATAAGCTACTATCTAACTATAGGTTTGCTGCCGCATTTTGTGAGTTTTACACCCAAGATGTCTCTTTATTGCATTAGTTTTAGTTTAGTTAATTTTCTGTCTTTTTACTGTATGTTCACTTATATGACCGAATATATAGTTTTTATATGACATCATACATGAGGAGGGGAGGGAACCATTTTTGACAAAGATGAGTGTATCTAAGATTTGCAAGTCATGTGTAATGATTCTCAGAATTCTCATATGAGTTCGTCTTTATGGTAATGCAGAAGGATCAGTGGGCGGGTCCCGACTCAACAATAAAAAGCCTGGCTCTAAGACGGATGGGAAACGGAACAAAAGCAAAGGCCACTCAAGAGGGAAATCAAATTTGGCATCATCTTCACAGTCTGGGAATGACATGGCTCATCTTCCCAGCAGTAGTAGTAGTAATGGGGATGAGTTGCTTTCAGTGCCCGCTGTTCATTCCGCTGCCTCTTCGACTGACAAAGCAGGTATGAGGGTCTTATTAGTTAGTAAAATAGTTAGTTAGTTATTAAACTAATTATTATTTTTCCGGTGCACTGGTGATGAAATGAGCTTTTTTTTTCAACCCAGATTTGCTACCGCACTTCATTTTGTCAAGATCACGCACGGATGTGAAACAGTGTGCTACAATTTACCTGACTGTGGTACTTTCTACGTTTTGGGTGAACTTTTTTCTCTAAGTTAATTATTATCATACGGAGTTTATAAGGGTGGGTGAAATGTTTAATAACCTCATAATGTGGCTTTTTCCATTTAATAATGGGCTAGCAAGATTAATTTTATCCAGTCAGTGGTACCAAATAGTATTTAGTTGGGTTGATAGACACTGTTTTTTGTAGATACGAGTTTAACTTTGGATTGGAGTAGACTTGATTTTCGATGATAAGTACGGGTTTCGTTTTGATTTTTTACTTGGTAAACTGGCAAATCGAGTTTGCTAGTTTTCATTATTTAAAATATCAAACAGCATCCCAATTATAACCTAGTTAGTGTTGTGAGCTGTATTGTTTAGCAGTTAATTAGTTAGTTAGTAAATAACTTGATAAAGTTTGGTGCCAAAAAAAGTACGTTGCATAAATTATATATTCTACTGCATTCTATAATGTTTACACAATCAATCCAGTAAGTAATCAAGTGACACACACAAAAACCTCTGTAAGTCATGATAGGTAGTTTATATTTACTTAAAGCGTTGAAAAGGAATTTAAATAGTAATCAACTTTGTTGGGCTATTTATGCTCCTATTATTATTCGTGCCGATCTAAAAAAAAAACAGACTGACTGAATAAATATGCTATATTCATTGTAAATAAGGCATTGTGTATACAGAAACGTATAAAAATATTTCTGTTCTGTGAGCAAATGCCAATGATGACACAAGTATTGTTCACAGCTGTGTGGCAAAAAATTTTCTTTCCACACATGATACTAACTAACTAAACTATTCAAAAAACGTTTTCTACAATGTGACACTTTGTAAATAATATTTAGCTTTCTTAGAAAATCAAACTATACTTAAAGCGTGCATAAAAAACTATACGAGTGCACCATACATTTTGAGTACGTACATATACTACATTACTGCAGCACATGTTGGCTATCTAATGTATTTTCAATGGGATGTTAAAACAGTGATAAAACTTGTTTTCAATGTAACAAAACTACTTTGACAAAAAAAAACTAGCAGGGAAAATTCCCAAAGTTGTTTACTCCTTAAACTTTTCGTAAACATTAGATTATGTAAAGTTATGGGAAAATGATACATACACAAACTCCCCATCATTTTCGTTCGTGTATGTGTGATGAATGATTCAAGTTCATAGCCACTCTTGTTTTCCAGAATGCTTGAACAAATGTATTTTTAGCATGGAACTGAACTTTTTTTCCACGTTTTGGGGACAACATGTACCCCATTTCATTCAGCTTTGGGAAATCAAAAGCACTGAATATGCGACAAGTGTGCTGACCGTTTTTCCGCGTCTCTAGTCTGTATGGCATTA
>Ga0210040_10007727_pt1 | contig 12917 bp, 11 predicted proteins | sample CryGeyCG12114_NA_FD_185462 | JGI IMG/M metagenome (GOLD analysis project Ga0210040, IMG submission 185462) | Groundwater microbial communities from aquifer - Crystal Geyser CG19_WC_8/21/14_NA (SPAdes) (version 2) | ecosystem: Environmental > Aquatic > Deep subsurface > Groundwater | place: USA... | reverse complement strand
GCCTCACGCACGGCCCGGGGGGGCAACGGCGGGTGCAGGTCGGCGACGGCAGCCAGGGCGGCCAACACGTCGTCCGGTCGAACGGCGGGCGTTCCCTGCCGGACGACCATGTGCAGTATGGCACAACCCGCCCCGGCGGACGCCGACGCGCTGACCAGCGACGGGCGGGCGTCGATGTCCTTGAGGCCGTTCTTGGTGCGCTTGGCGACGATCACGACGTCCCGCGACAGGAGCTCCTCGACCGCCGGCTGGAGCTCCGCCAGCGTCATCCCGGGGAGCTCCACCCGCCAGACCGAGGTGTCGATGCGGTCGGCCAGGGAGCCGGTCCCCTCCCCCGCCTCCACGCACTCCAGGACGGCGACGTCCTCGGGCAGAGCGGCGTCCAGGGCCGCGCGCACGGCCTCGGGGTCGCACCGGACCGACAGGCCGATCTCGACGTACTCGGCCTCGCTGGCCGCGCCCGTCGGGGCGGCGCCCAGGTAGGAGATCTTGGGGTGCGGGCTGAACCCGGCCGAGAACGCCATCGGCACCCGGGCACGGCGCAGCGCCCGCTCCAGGGCGCGGGCGAGGTCGCGGTGCGAGGCGAACCGCAGCCGCCCGCGCTTGGCGTAGCGGATCCGCAGCTTCTGGACCGTGGGCGGTGGGGGCGGCCCGTCGGGCTGGCGGGCCATCAGACGACGGTCAGCGGGAGCAGACTGCGACCGGTGGGCCCGATCTGGATCTCGGTGCCCATGGTCGGGCAGACCCCGCAGTCGTAGCAGGGGGTCCACCGGCAGTCGGCGACCTCCTCCTCGCTCAGCGCGTCCTGCCAGTCGTCCCAGAGCCACTCCTTGTCCAGCCCGGAGTCCAGGTGGTCCCAGGGCAGGATCTCGTGCTCGGTGCGCTCGCGGGTGGTGTACCAGTCCAGGCCGACGCCGAAGGGCGCCAGCTCCTCGGTCGCGGCGGCCACCCAGCGGTCGTAGGAGAAGTGCTCGCTCCAGCCGTCGAACTTGCCGCCCTCGCGCCACACGCGCTCGATGACCCGGCCGACCCGGCGGTCCCCGCGGGACAGCAGGCCTTCGATCACGCCGGGCTTGCCGTCGTGGTACCGCAGGCCGATCGACCGGCCGATCCGCCGGTCCTCGTTGATCTTCGCCCGCAGCACCCGCAGCCGGTGGTCGATCGTCTCGGCGCTCGCCTGGGCGGCCCACTGGAACGGGGTGTGCGGCTTGGGCACGAAGCCACCGATGGAGACCGTGCAGCGGATGTCCTTGCGGCCGCTGGCCTCGCGGCCGGCGCGGATGACCTCGACCGCCAGCTCGGCGATCTCCAGGACGTCCTCGTCGGTCTCGGTCGGCAGACCACACATGAAGTAGAGCTTCACCTGCGTCCAGCCGTTGGCGTAGGCCGTGGTCACCGTGCGGACGAGGTCCTCCTTGGACACCGTCTTGTTGATGACCCGGCGGATCCGCTCGCTGCCGCCCTCGGGGGCGAAGGTGAGCCCGCTGCGCCGGCCGTTGCGGGACAGCTCGTTGGCCAGCGTCACGTTGAAGGCGTCGACGCGGGTGCTCGGCAGGCTCAGGCCGGTGTTCGTGCCCTCGTAGCGGTCGGCCAGCTCCTTGGCCAGCTGCCCGATCTCGGAGTGGTCGGCGCTGGACAGGCTCAGCAGGCCGACCTCCTCGTAGCCGGTCGCCTGGAGCCCCTGCTCCACCATCGAGCCGATGCCGGTGATCGTGCGCTCGCGCACCGGGCGGGTGATCATCCCGGCCTGGCAGAAGCGGCAGCCCCGGGTGCAGCCGCGGAAGATCTCCACGCTCATCCGCTCGTGCACGCTCTCGGCCAGCGGCACCAGCGGCTGCTTCGGGTAGGGCCACTCGTCGAGGTCCATGACGGTGCGCTTGCCGACCTTCCCCGGGACGTCGTCCCGGGTGCGGGCCACGCTCGCGATGGCACCGTCGTCGGCGTAGGAGACGGCGTAGAAGCGCGGCACGTAGACGCCGTCGACCCGGGCCAGCCGGGCGAGCAGCTCCTCGCGACCGCCGGGGCGGCCCTGGGCCTTCCACGCCTTGACGACGTCGGTGATGTCGCCGACGGCCTGCTCGCCGTCACCCAGGACGGCGCAGTCGACGAAGTCGGCGACCGGCTCGGGGTTGAAGGCGGCGTGCCCGCCGGCGACGACGACGGGGTGGCTCTCGTCGCGGGCGACGGCGTGCAGCGGGATGCCGGCGAGGTCGAGGGCCTCGAGCAGGTTCGTGTAGCCGAGCTCGGTGGCGAAGCTGACGCCGAGGACGTCGAAGTCGGTCACGGCGCGGTGCCCGTCGACGGTGAACTGCGGGACGCCGTTCGCGCGCATGAGCGCCGCGAGGTCGGGCCAGACCGCGTAGGTGCGCTCGGCCAGGGCGTCGGCCCGCTCGTTGAGCACCTCGTAGAGGATCATCAGCCCCTGGTTGGGCAGCCCGACCTCGTAGGCGTCGGGATACATCAGCGCCCAGTGCACGGCGGCGGCGTCCCAGGGCTTCACCTGGGCGTTGAGCTCACCGCCCACGTACTGGATGGGCTTCTGGATCTGGGCCAGCAGCGGCTCGAGTCGCGGGTAGAGCGACTCGCCGGCGGTCGTGCGGAGCTCTGCAGTCATGACCGGTCCAGGGTAGCCGCCGACCGCAGCGCGCTCGCGTCCGATGCACGACCACGACCGTCCGGGTTTGACATCTTTCGTAGCAATAATGCTACGCTCGATCGCATGGGACGACAGCCGAAGAGCGAGGCGGACCGCGTGCACGACCGCATCGCGGTCCTGCGGGCCGACCGTGGCGTGAGCCGGAAGCAGCTCGCCGACGCGGTCGGGGTCCACCCGCAGACGATCGGCTACGTGGAGCGCGGCGAGTACAGCCCCTCCCTGTCCCTGGCCCTGCGCATCGCCCGCTTCTTCGACCTGCCGGTCGAGGCGGTCTTCTCGCTGGACCCACTGCCCTCACTCAGCTCGGAGCTCCTCAGGAGGACGTCGTGAGCATCTCCCCCGACCAGACCTACCTCGCCCGCACCTTCGACGACGAGCGGTACGCCTGGGCCCGCACCCGGACGGTCCGCCGCCGCGCGGTCCTCGCCGAGGCCGCGCTCCTGGTGGCGCTGATCGCGGCGACCGTCGTCGCCGGCTCGACCGACGGGTGGTCGACGTGGTTCTTCGCCGCCTGGTCGGCCGGGATGCTCGCGTTCATCCCGCTGCACTCGGTGCTGAACCTCGGCATCCGCGGCGTCCTCGACCGGGACGAGGGATCGCTGGACGAGCACCAGCGGCGGCTGGGCGAGCGGTCGCACAGCGCCATGAGCCGCCCGGCCGCGGCGCTCACCCTCGCGGCGATCGCCGGCGCGGTCGCCGTCGTCGCCCTGAACGAGCACGTGGCGCCGGCGCTCTGCCTCGGCTTCCTGCTGTGGTTCACCAGCGGCCTGCTGACCTACTGGCACCTGGCCTGGACGGCACCGGTGGAGCCGGACGACGGCGACCTCTGAGCAGCACCGTCCGGGATCCCGTGATCCCGGCGCACCAGGGCGCCGGAACCGCCGGGATCACGCGATCCCGGCGGTTCCTCGCGCTGTCAGACCAGGTTCGGGAAGAAGAGCGCCACCTCGCGCGCGGCGGACTCGGGCGAGTCGGAGCCGTGCACGATGTTGTTCTGCACCTCGAGGGCGAAGTCGCCGCGGACGGTGCCGGGCGCGGCCTTCACCGGGTCGGTGGCGCCGGCCAGGGCGCGGAACGCCTCGATCGCCCGGGGCCCCTCGACCACCAGGGCCATGAGCGGGCCGCTGGTGATGAACTCGACCAGGGAGCCGAAGAACGGCCGCTCGCGGTGCTCGGCGTAGTGCGTCTCGGCGATCTCGGCGGTCAGCGTGCGCAGCTCGGCGGCCACCAGGCGCAGCCCCTTGCGCTCCAGCCGGGTGATCACCTCGCCGACCAGGCCGCGGGCGACGCCGTCGGGCTTGACGAGGACGAGGGTACGAACGGGCGTGGGTGCTGACACGGCTGCGCAGCTTACGGGTGCCGGCCACCGGCCCGGCGCCCGCGGCAGGTTTCCCTCCTGCGGGTGATCAACCGGCGCGTCGATCCCGTCGATGGGAACACGTGAGAACCGGATCCCGACGGCTGCTGGCCGTCTCTGCTGCCTCCTTCGTCCTCGTGTGCTCGGCCGGTCCTGCGACGGCCGAGGAACCCGTGAGCGACGAGGTGGCCGAGCTCCCCACCGTGCTGGTGGACGACCTCGCGCGAACCGAGCAGCAGACGCTGACCGACCTGACCGAGGGCGAGGGCGTCCAGCTGGAGGCGTTCGTCCTCACGCCGGACGGTCCGGAGATCGTCACCCTGGACGCCGGCCGACGCGCCGACGCAGCGGCGGCCGCGCGGCTCCTGGAGGGGCAGGACTCGGTCGTGGCCGCGGACCTGACGGTCATCGCGCGGGCGACGGGCGGTTCGTACGCGCAGTGGGGCAACACCGCCATCCGGTCGGAGACCGCTCGGGCGGAGGTCCCCGCCGCAGCGCTCGCCGACGTCGTCGTCGCCGTCCTGGACACCGGGGTGTCCCCGCACGGCGAGCTCGGCAGCTCCTTGCTCCCGGGCCAGAACCTGACCTCCGCCCCCGGTGGGGCGACCGACACCACCGACCGGCAGGGGCACGGCACGCATGTCGCCGGCACCGTGGCCGCGGACGCCGGCTCGGGGGTCGAGGGCATCGCCGCCGGGGCCAAGGTCCTCCCGGTCAAGGTCCTGGGGGACGACGGGTACGGCACCTCGTCGTGGATCAGCGGCGGCATCATCTGGGCCACCGACCGGGGCGCCGACGTCATCAACATGTCGCTGGGCGGCCAGTACAGCTCGACGGTCTACGACGCCGCCGTCGCGTACGCCCGCTCGAAGGGCGCCACCGTGGTCGCCGCCGCGGGGAACTCCAACACCTCGGCCGTCTTCATGCCGGCTGCCGCGCCCGGAGTCATCGGCGTCGCGGCCACCGACCAGAACGGTGCGAAGGCCTCCTTCTCCAACTACGGCAGCTACGTCGACGTCGCCGCCCCGGGCGTCGGCATCGTGTCGATCTACCCCGGGAACGGCTATGCCGGGATGAGCGGCACCTCGATGGCCTCGCCGCACGTGGCGGGCGTCGTGGCGCTGATGGTGGCCGCTGCGCCGGCGATCACGCCGGACCAGGTCGAGCAGGCGCTGACCACGTCGGCCACCGACCTCGGTGCCGTCGGGCGCGACGACCTCTTCGGCCACGGCCAGGTCGACGCCGTCCGGGCGGTGCGCAGCGCGAAGGTCCTGGCCGGGCCGGCCAACCGGGCCCCGGTCGCCGCCGCGGACGCGTTCTCGCTGCCCTACAACCCGGGTACCCGCACGCTCGCGGTGACGGCGAACGACACCGACGCCGACGGCGATCCGCTGACGATCGCCTCCGCCACGCAGGGGGCCGGCGGCAAGGTGGCGAAGACGGCCACGTCGCTGACCTACACGCCCACCCGGTCGGGTCCCTTCGTGGACACGGTCACCTACACGGTGAGCGACGGCCGTGGCGGAACCGCGGTCGGACGGGTCACGGTCTCGGTCGCCGGACCGCCCAAGCCGGTCGTGCGGAAGCCCTCCGCACCTCGGATCGGCACGCCGGCCGCCCTGCCCGCCGGCGTCCGGCTGACCTGGGCCGCACCGGTCGACAACGGCGGAGCCGCGATCACCGGCTACCGGGTGAACGCCTACCGCGGCACCACCCTGGTCAAGTCGGTGGTGGTCACCGGTCGCACGACCACGGCGACGGTCACCGGTCTGGCCAACGGGACCGCCTACCGGCTGGGCGTCGAGGCGCTGAACACCGCCGGCTACGGCCCCCGGTCGGCGCTGGCCACCGCCACCCCGCGCACCAAGCCGAGCGCCCCCCGGATCGGGTCGGTCACGGCCCAGAAGAAGGCGGCCACGGTGCGCTGGGCCAAGCCGGCGAGCACCGGCGGCGCACCGGTCACCGGCTACGTGGTGCGGGTGTACTCCGGCGGGAAGCTGGTGAAGACCGTGACCGCCGGGGCCACCAGGACCAGCGTGACCGTCTCCGGGCTGAAGGCGGGCGCGGGGTACACGTTCCGCGTGCTGGCGAAGAACGTGGCGGGCACCGGTGCGGTGTCGGCGACGAGCAAGGTGGCGCGCCCGCGCTGACGAACGCACCCCGACGGGGCCGTCCGGCTAGGTGCCGGCCGCCCCGTCGGCGTCGTCCGGACCCGGAACCGCGACCGGGGCGAACATCGACCCGAGCAGCTCCTTGCGGATCTGCAGCAGGTACAGCCAGATCAGGACGAAGGCCCCGCCGACGAACCACATCGCACCGGTCATCAGGCCGGTGGCGAGCAGCGGCACCTGGAGCGCGGTGCCGATGACCAGGCCGCGCTCGCGGCGCTGGATGCCGCTGGCCAGGACCAGCAGCAGGGCGAGCGCGAGCAGCACGGTCAGCCGGAAGGCGCCCAGGCCCTCGGTCGGGGCGATGCCGCGGGGCACGAAGAGGACGGCGATGCCCTCCAGGACGAGGATCGCGGCGGCGGCCCCACCCAGCGCCCGGCCGGCGCGGACCGGGTCGGCCGCTCTCACGGACGGCGTCCCGACAGGAGCGTGCGGGCCTCCCCCGCGGTGATCACGCTGCCGGTGACCAGGACGCCGGAGCCGCCGAGCGCGTCGTCGGGGCCCGCCTCGGCCAGCTCGATCGCCTCGCCGATGGCCTCCTCCAGCCGCGGGGAGACGCTCACCCGGTCGCCGCCGAACACGTCGACGGCCAGGGCGCCCAGCTCGTCGGCGGGCAGCGCGCGCTCCGAGGAGTTCTGCGTGACGACGAGCTCGGCGCAGATCTCCTCGAGCGCGGCCAGCATCCCGGCGACGTCCTTGCCGCGGACGGCGCCGACCACGCCGACCAGGCGGGTGAAGTCGAAGGACTCCCGGATCGCCTCGACCGTCGCGGTCATGCCGGCCGGGTTGTGCGCGGCGTCGATGAGCACGGTCGGGCTGGTGCGCACCTTCTCCAGGCGCCCCGGCGAGCGGACCGCGCCGAAGGCGGCGCGCACGGTCTCCTGCTCGATCGGCCCGGTGGCGGCGCCCGCGCCCAGGAACGCCTCGACCGCGGCCAGCGCCGTGGCTGCGTTCTGCGCCTGGTGCGCGCCGAACAGCGGGAGGTAGACCTCGTCGTACTCGCCGCCCAGGCCCTGCAGGCGCACCTGCTGCCCACCGACGGCCACCCGGCGCTCCAGCACCCCGAACTCGGTGCCCTCGCGCGCCACGACCACATCCACCTCGACGGCCCGCCGGATCAGCGCGTCCAGGGCGCCCGGCTGCTGGTGGGCGAGCACCGCGATGGAATCGGGCTTGATGATCCCGGCCTTCTCGCCGGCGATCGTGGCGACGTCGTCCCCGAGGTACTCGGCGTGGTCCATGGCGACGGGGGTGACGACGGCGACCCGCGCGTCCGCAACGTTGGTGGCGTCCCACGTGCCCCCCATGCCCACCTCGATGACGGCGACGTCGACCGGCGCATCGGCGAACAGCGCGTACGCCATGCCCACCATCACCTCGAAGAAGCTCATCGGGTGCTGCCCGCCGGCGTCGACCATCTGCACGTAGGGCGCGATGTCGTCGTAGGTCTCGATGAACCGCTCGGGGCTCACCGGCTCGCCGTCGAGGACGATCCGCTCCCGCATCGACTCCAGGTGCGGGCTGGTGAAGCGGCCCACGCGCAGGCCGAAGCCGCGCAGCAGCTCGTCGATCATCCGCGCCGTCGTCGTCTTGCCGTTGGTGCCCGCCACCTGGATCACCTGCATCGCGCGGTGCGGGGACCCGAGGAGGTCGACGAGCGCGGAGATGCGGGTCAGGGAGGGCTCGAGACGGCTCTCCGGCCAGCGGGCCAGCAGCTCCTGCTCGGCCCGGGCAAGCTCACCGGTGCTGCTGCTGCTCATCCTGATCAGGATGCCAGTCGACGACACCGGACCGACTGCGCGCCCCGGTCCGCTCCTCCCCCGTTCCTCCTCCGATGCTCCCGCGGCTGTCGTCGGTCTCCCGGTTCCTAGACTGAGGCACATGGTTCCCGACATCGCGACCCCGGCCACTCCTGCCCCGGCTGCGACCGTCGACGTACCCGAGAAGCCGACGATCGACGGCCTCGAGGACAAGTGGGTCCAGCGGTGGGCCGACGAGGACACCTACGCCTTCGACCGGGCCACCGCGCTGGACCCGGCGACGACGCGGGAGCAGATCTACTCGATCGACACCCCGCCGCCGACCGCCTCGGGCTCGCTGCACGTCGGGCACGTCTTCAGCTACACCCACACCGACTTCATCGCCCGCTACCAGCGCATGCGCGGCAAGCACGTCTTCTACCCGATGGGCTGGGACGACAACGGCCTGCCCACCGAGCGCCGGGTGCAGAACTACTACGGCGTCCGCTGCGACCCCTCGCTCCCCTACGACTCCTCGTTCGAGCCGCCCGCGAAGCCGGACAAGAACCAGGTGCCGATCTCCCGGCGCAACTTCGTCGAGCTGTGCATGCAGCTCACCGAGGCCGACGAGGCGGAGTTCGAGAAGCTCTGGCGCCGCGTGGGGCTCTCGGTGGACTGGTCGAACGTCTACCGGACGATCTCGGAGACCTCCCGCGCCACCGCGCAGCGGATGTTCCTCAAGAACCTGGCCCGCGGCGAGGCCTACGCCCAGGAGGCCCCGACCCTCTGGGACGTCACCTTCCGCACCGCCGTCGCCCAGGCCGAGCTGGAGGACCGGGAGCGCCCCGGCGCCTACCACCGCATCGCCTTCGCCGGCCCGTCCGGTCCGGTCTTCATCGAGACCACCCGCCCCGAGCTGCTGCCGGCCTGCGTCGCGCTGGTCGCCCACCCCGACGACGAGCGCTACCAGCCGCTGTTCGGGACGACCGTGACGACGCCGCTGTTCGGCGTCGAGGTGCCCGTGGTGGCGCACCGCCTGGCCGAGCCGGACAAGGGCTCGGGCATCGCCATGATCTGCACCTTCGGCGACCTCAACGACGTCACCTGGTGGCGGGAGCTGCAGCTGCCCACCCGGGCGATCGTGGGCTGGGACGGCCGGCTGCTCCCGGACGCGCCGGCCGGCGTCCCCGCCGGGCCGTACGCCGAGCTCGCCGGCAAGACGGTGTTCAGCGCCCAGCAGCGCATCGTCGAGCTGCTGCGGGAGTCCGGCGACCTGCAGGGCGACCCCAAGCCGATCACCCACCCGGTGAAGTTCTTCGAGAAGGGCGAGCGCCCGCTGGAGATCGTCACCACGCGGCAGTGGTACATCCGCAACGGTGGCCGGGACACCGACCTGCGGGAGGCCCTGGTCGCCCGGGGCCGGGAGATCCAGTGGGTGCCCGAGCACATGCGGCACCGCTACGACAACTGGGTCGAGGGGCTCAACGGCGACTGGCTGATCAGCCGGCAGCGCTTCTTCGGCGTCCCCTTCCCGGTCTGGTACCGCCTGGACTCCGCGGGCGAGCCGGTCCACGACGAGCCGATCCTGGCCGACGAGGCGTCGCTGCCGGTCGACCCGTCCTCCGACGTCCCTCCGGGGTTCACCGAGGACCAGCGCGGCGTGCCGGGCGGGTTCATGGCCGACCCCGACGTCATGGACACCTGGGCGACGTCGTCGCTGTCCCCCCAGGTCGCCTCGGGCTGGGACACCGACCCCGACCTGTTCGCCAAGGTCTTCCCGATGGACCAGCGGCCGCAGGCGCACGACATCATCCGCACCTGGCTGTTCTCCACCGTCGTCCGGGCGCACTACGAGCACGGGACCGTGCCGTGGACCCACGCCACGATCTCCGGCTTCGTCGTCGACCCCGACCGCAAGAAGATGTCCAAGTCCAAGGGCAACGCGACGACGCCGATCGACGTGCTGGAGCGGTACGGCACCGACGCCGTGCGCTGGCGGGCCGCCGGTGCGCGCCCGGGAGCCGACTCGCCGTTCGACGAGACGCAGATGAAGGTCGGCCGCCGGCTGGCGATGAAGATCCTCAACGTCGGCAAGTTCGTGCTGGGGCTGGGCGCCTCGGCGTCCTCCACCGCCGACCAGGTGACCGAGCCGATCGACCTGGGGTTGCTCACCGCGCTGGCCCGGGTGGTCGACGAGGCGACGGCGGCTCTGGAGTCCTACAACTACACCCGCGCGCTCGAGGTCACCGAGACCTTCTTCTGGTCCTTCTGCGACGACTACGTGGAGCTGGTGAAGTCGCGCGCCTACGGGACGGGCCCGGCGGCGGCCTCCGCGCAGGCGGCGCTGGCGGTGGCGCTCGAGGTGCAGCTCCGGCTGTTCGCGCCGGTGCTGCCGTTCGTCACCGAGGAGGTCTGGTCCTGGTGGCAGGCCGGATCGGTGCACCGCGCGGCGTGGCCGGTGGCCTCCGAGCTGCCCACGACCGGCGACCCGGCCGTGGTGACGGCGACCGCCGCCGCGCTGGCCGGGGTGCGCAAGGCCAAGTCCGACGCCAAGGTCTCCATGCGGGCCGACGTCGAGACGGCGACCGTGACCGCGCCGGCCACCCAGGTCGCGCTGATCGAGGCCGGACGCGCCGACCTGGTCGATGCCGGCCGCATCGCCACCCTGGCGGTGCAGCCGGGTGAGGGCGAGCTGACCGTCGCCGTCGTCCTCGCCCCGCCCGCCGACGCCTGAGTGGACCGGTGAACCCGGGCGACCCACCTCCGGCCTCCCCGTGGGTCGCGGGGGTTCAGCGGTCGGAGATCGGTTCGGCGCTGATCGCGGAGCTGGCGGGGCGCGTGCCCGACCGAGGCGACGCACCCGTGCTGCTCGCCGTCGTCGACATCACCGACTGGGCGGCGCCGCGCCTCCTGGAGCGGCCGCCCCTCGTCAGCGGTTGAGGCCGACGTGGGGCTCAGCCGGCCATCTCGGCGAGCTTGCGCACCGTGTTCCAGTTGCGGGCGGTCCCGGCCACGCCCAGCAGCCGCTCCCACTTCCACGTCCCCATCGGGCTCTGCAGGACGCCGTCGGGCAGCCAGAGGTAGAGCTCGCGTCCCCGCACCGCGTATGTCCCGCCGTCGGCCGGGGGCAGCGCTGCGACCCGCTCGGGGTCCGGGACGGCGGGGAAGAACGTGACCGAGTAGCGGGAGGGGTCGGTCGCCACCTCGCCCACGGGGTCCGCCGCCACGACGTCGGCCAGCTCCGCTCCGGTCCGCACCACCACCGGGACGTCGAGGGCGAACTCATCCCGGATGATCACGGTGAGCTGCCCCGCGAGTTCCGCCTCCCCCAGCGCGCTGTCGAGCAGCACGTTCCCGCTGGCCAGGTGGGTGCGCACCGCGCCGAAGCCCTGGGCGGTGAGCACCTCGCGCAGGCGTGGCATGGACACCCGGCGCTTCGCACCGAGGTTGATCGCCCGCAGCAGCGCGACGTACCGGGTGGTCACCCGCCGAACGTAGCGCCGGGCGAGCCGCCGTCCGAGCGCTGGACCCGGACGACCCACGACCGGGGCGCTCCTGGGCCGTCCGGGTTCAGCGGTCGCCGTCGTCCACAGGCGGTCTGCGGCGGGCGCAACGGATCGGCGAGCCTGTCGGCGTGCCCCGGCCGGACGACGTCCTCCTCCCCCACGGCGTCGCCCGCCGGGTGGACGTCGCCGCGGCCACCAGCACCAGCACCGTGGGCCGCTGGCTGGCGCGCGGGCAGCTGCTCGTGGTGGCGCCAGGTGTGGTCGCGCTGCCCGACCGCGCCGCACGGTGGGCCGATCGCGCACGGGCGGCGACGCTGTACGCGGGCGCTCCGCTCAGCCACCTGTCGGCGCTCATTGCCGCCGGTCTCGCCCGCCCGACGGCGGGACCACTGCACGTGACCGTCGGGTTCGAACGCTGCCTCCGCGATGCCCCGGACGTTCGGGTGCACCGCTCGGGACGGCGTCTCGCGACGATCCGCTGCGACGGGCTGGACGCCGTCGAGCCGTCGCGGAGCCTCGTGGATGCGTGGTCCTGGGCCTGGTCGCCGGTGCGGAACGTGCGCGCCCCCGCCGAGCAGCCCGTGGTGCGGCAGGCGGTCATCGAGGCGGTGCGGACGCGGATGGTGCGGGCTCCGGAGGTGCGGCGGACGTCGGCCCGGTTCGGACGTCACGCCGGGCGGGCCGAGCTCGCCCTGCTGCTCGAGCTGGTGGAGCGCGGGTGCCAGAGCGAGCTGGAGGTCTTCGGCGTGCAGCACGTGCTCCCGGGGCCACCCGCGCTGCCGGCCTACGTGCAGCAGCACCGCGTCGTCCTGCCGGACGGGCGGGCCGCGGAGCTGGACGCGGCCTGGCCCGAGGCCCAGGTGGCCGTCGAGCTGGACGGTGCGGCGTTCCACGGCAGCCGCGCAGCCCGGGAGCGCGACCTGCGCCGCGACAGCGCGCTCGCCGCCCTGGGCTGGGTGGTGCTGCGGTTCAGCTACGAACGGCTCATCAGCGACCCGGACGGTTGCCGACGCGAGATCGAGGCCGTCGTTCGCCACCGGCTGGCCGACCGGTGAACCGTGACGACCCACCACGCCGGCCGAGGTGGGTCGTCCGGGTTCACCGGTGCGGCCGGCCCGGAGAACGAGCGAGCCCGCCCCCGAGACGGGGACGGGCTCACTCGATGCGTCGGGTCAGCGCGTCAGGCGGACTTCTCGCGGCGCTCGCGGGTGGGCTTGCGCGGCACGATGGTCGGGTTCACGTGCTCCAGCACGACCTCCTTGGTGATGACCACGGAGGCGACGTCCTCACGGCTGGGGATGTCGTACATGACCGACTGGAGCACCTCCTCCATGATCGCGCGGAGCCCTCGGGCGCCGGTGCCGCGGAGGATGGCCTGGTCGGCGATCGCCTCGAGCGCGTCGTCGGTGAACTCCAGCTCCACGCCGTCGAGCTCGAAGAGCTTCCGGTACTGGCGCACCAGGGCGTTCTTCGGCTCGGTGAGGATGTTGA
>Ga0210040_10007726_pt1 | contig 12921 bp, 12 predicted proteins | sample CryGeyCG12114_NA_FD_185462 | JGI IMG/M metagenome (GOLD analysis project Ga0210040, IMG submission 185462) | Groundwater microbial communities from aquifer - Crystal Geyser CG19_WC_8/21/14_NA (SPAdes) (version 2) | ecosystem: Environmental > Aquatic > Deep subsurface > Groundwater | place: USA... | reverse complement strand
ATCGTAAATCTTTACATCCAGTACTACTCTAGTTTTAAAAAATCATGTAAGGAACAAACTTAAAAATGCAAGTTACTTTAAGCAATAAGGAATGCTATTTACTGCCATTTGGATTGAGTGTTATTATCTGAATCACTTGCTTTGGATCTACATGCGACACTTATCATGTATCGTTGTTTTCAAAAGATTCCATAGCTCAAGTGCATATTTTTTGTGTAGCAGCATACAGATTTATGAAAGTAACTTTGAAGGGGCTGGACTCTCCTTATATTGTTGCTGGAGATTGGAAAGATTGTGAGCGAGGTTTTGAAGGGATGGAAAAGGCAGGATTCAATTTAAGGAAGGCACAGTTGGGTTGTTGTTGTTGGGTACATGAAGCTCATTTTTCAGTGGTGACTTTTTTACACTCATAATAATACCGGTAGTCTCTATACTTTTCTACACCTAGCGCAATTGGGGGTGAGCAGCACTATTGTGTAGAATGATATCTTTTAACGTCTTAACCTATGTACCCTGAAAACGTGGAAGGAGCTCAGTAGTCAGTCATACTGATTTAGTTGTTTGCTGCCCGTTATCCTTATGCTTTATATGCTGTGTAGTTGTTGAACGGACGACTACATTTTTCTTAAGGTATAAAAAATTGAAGTACTTAAAGCTCGGAAATGTAGTTGCTGGTAAGGCTTGCTGACAACAGAAATCACAGTGCATATAAAGCTGTATTTATTTCTGATGAAGAAAAAAAGTTCTCCAGTTACCTGAGATGACGGTCGGGGGAGGTTAACAATAGCTAATCGCAAAGACCAAAGCGAATAATGATACAATTTAGACGATAGGAGGAAATGGTGTATGAGAAAGAGATTTTAAAATGTATTTGGATTTGTCAGATTGATCATTTACTTTCCAAAAAATATCAAAAAGGAATTTATAACTGTATAGCATACTTCATAGAATTTCTGTTTTATTTTTTGTTTACGTTTGTACGAATTTTTCAACAACGATTCAATTTGGGGACCAAAATTGTTCTAAATCATGCATCTGCATAGTGTTCGCTTGGCAGCTAGCATTTTGATAATCAAAACCTTGTGCGCAACGAATCATTAAAAACTTCTTAGCGCCATTTACCTCTATTTAAAATATCATTTTTAATGATAAACATTTGTTGTTACTTGGTCCGCTTAATGCTCGGGTCTTTCATGATTTTTAGCCAGTTATCCAGTTTGTTAAAGCATGTTCATTCTAATGGCCTGGGCCTCTATTCCATCTTATCTGATCCTAATGTAAATATACTGTTTTTTTAAGTTGGCTCTACTTGTTTACCTTTTGCTTTGATATTAAAACTTGAGCGAAACTTGGACCCAATCTTGTTTGAATCCACTCAGAAATTATCATTGGCTTAATCGGAAGCTCGATTTCGGTTTTAAAAAGGTGAGTACAATTTCCCAATGCTATTTTTCTCCTTACCATAGCTAATCATAGTTTATGAATTAGAGATGAAAGATTGATTGTGATTCTCGGTTTGCAAGCCGCAGTAAAACATCTAAAAGACTTCTCAAACAAAACCAGAACAAAGAAAGAGCTGTTAACCAAAACTAAAATTTAATTTGTTAAATGATCCTCTCTCATTTCTCCAAGTTTCATCTTGCGAAACAAATTTAAGCATTTGTCTCTTCAATTAAAGGGTTAAGTGCATTTGTAGCATCCTTTCAGGGTTGTGTGTTTAAACATTGCAGTAAAAACAAAGACAATGGTGTCTCTTGAAGAAATTTTGCTTCTGATATTAACCCCCCCCCCCTTCGGCTAACTTTGCGGAAATGGCGGTCCGAGTTCGGTATGTAGTATGTGGGGCAAAATTTTTTTTCAAAGTTCACCACAGACAGGGTGTAAATGCTACGCTCGTGGCTGGACAACCTAACCTAACTGGAAAGGAAGCTCAGCGCACCTTTTTTTGCCCCACATACTGAATGCGGATCAAAATCTCTTCGAATTAAAATGGGCCAGCGCACTTTTTTTCATATTGCCAATGTATGCAACAAGTTGCCTCGCCCGAAAGGGCCGGACAAAGTAAACTCGATTTCTCGATCGAGGGGCCACATAACTTTTTCTATCTATCAAATGCAAAATCTTTGCAGCTTTTTTCAAGGCTTTTTATGACAAAAAAAAAGAGTTTAGAACCTTCATTTTCGTATCCTGTTATTTTCACTTGCCACCACAGATTTAGTTCATGTCAGGCTCGCGTTTAGTTTTTCAGAAAATTCCCGGATTTCATTATTTACGATAAGAGATGGAAGAATATCCTCTCTTCTAAGCACTTAATTATGGTGGACAGTTTCTGTTTCATGCATCATACTTGTACTTTATCCAGGCCACAATGAATGAGCGAGGTCAGTTTAAGTCAATGCAAAATATTTTATATCAACTGTAATAGCCTGGTCAGAATGTTTTATTTTTCCTCTTTTTGTGATTGATTGTGATGATTGGAGATTGGATAGACTTTATCGAAGCACAAGGGTTTGAAGGATTGGATGTAACCATGAAACTTCTGCTAAAACTTTACTAAAAACCAGCATTTGTGATTATTTTGCAAATGTTCCATGTTCACTCTCATCTTGCATAAAGGCTTGCGGATTGACGGGTGCTCTTGGGTCATTCAAGTTCAAGTTTTAATTTAGATTTTCTAGTTGTGCCGCACAGTACGTAACGTAGTATTATTGAGGACAGCATTATGTTCGTTTTTATAATTTATTGTATTAGTTAATTAGCTCTGATAGGATTGGACTAGGCATTTGGTGTATGGTTCTTTTGTTTTTACAAGTTGAGTATCAGCAGAGGCCACATAAGTAAATAAATAAAATTAGCCAGACATTTTAAGGATTATGCTGTTATGCTATTATCTATTGTTCTATTACTCTAGCATTTGTCAAATAGCTGATAAATAATAATATTTCATATTTATTTTTAATTTGCTCCTAATTTGTGTTCCGTGTTGACATCTTCTGAGATTATGTCTGTTATATATATAGACCATCAGTTCACGTGTCTGTTATATATATAGACCATCAGTTCACGTTATATTATTTTCACAACAGCTATTTATTGGTAGATTACTTTTACGACTATGTTAATTTCCTACAGCATGGATGTAAAGATAAAGATAAATGTCCGCGATGCATAGCATATAGTGCATTGGTGCATGAATAAAGTTGGAGGAATTGGTTGTTCATGTAGCGAATTCCAAATACGCTAGATTATTTGAATTTGAGGATTAGAGCTGGTCTGTCTGTTAGTAAGCAAGATGATAATCAAATATTGAAGTAGCCCGTAATGAAGAGACGAAGTATTGCTTATCTGAATTTGGAAAAAGGAAGGATATTTACACACCGTGATTTTCTTTTACACGCTGCGGCCACCGCTAGGTCATGAAATTTATGTACAAAGATTATTGCCTAACAATTTTGATTATGAGGCTTAAGATTATAATTATTTTGTTGTGTTTTCACATGCGTATTGTAATGAAATTGGGATCATGGAAATGTAAAGTTTTTCAGTCATCTCCTTGACCAACCTTTGCATATGCCATTGCTCTATTTTGTACGGTGTTTGAATAGCTCTCTTAATCTTTTCTATATATTTAGCGATTAATGTTTCCTATACAACCAATTTGGTCCATTTGACTATCAATTAATTTATACTACAGGGGAGAATGTCAAAGGTCTTTTATATGGTTCAATTTATGCTGTGACATAAGTTAAGTATGCCTGTATGTGTAGTGTAGCAAGATTTGATGGACGTGAGTTATCCTCCATTCAAGTCGCCAGCAAACATAAATACAGTTGGAAAAAATTTGTTTTCGGGTATATTTACAACTGGCATTTGTTCTTGTTCAAGTTCAATTTGTTTTCTTTGTCTTAGGCTGTCAGTCAGTTTTTCACATGGTCTGTTTGAAGCGTCCTCATGGTGGCTTACATAACGTCTTCAGCTGGGCCTTTCCCACCCATAGCTGTTAATTTGAAGGCAGAATTTCGACGATTTACTGTAAATAGCGTTCAATTGAGAAGGCTATACTCTGAAACTCTAAAAGCGTTGGACGACATTTCTTCTAGTGGTGTTATACCTAGAGGTTGGTCACATTATTAATCAATATTATTAGTTGAACTATAGAATTAGATCACTATATATAACAATCAACTTCCAACTACCGTTTAACTCTACTTTCGCTGCATAAAAGTGTACGGTAAATGTTTGTATCTTGATGTGTTTTGTTCCTTTTAGAATCTGTCAAAAATTTAGATTTGCGCGTTCAAGACGTGCAGCGTCAGCGATGCTGTGTTGGGAAGCCTCCGTGTGTGATTGTTTTAGGGCAGACTTGTCGCGTAAAAGCTATACTCGTCAATGAATTGTTCGGTCGAGCTCATTTGCCGATTTTAGGTTCCGCTGAGTCTTTGAGTTGGCGAATGGTTAGGTTCAAATACAGCAAAAAAAGCCAGGTTGGTGATTGATTATGGGGTTCGTTGGTTTTTGGCTACAATTTTTGAGCGCTTCCATGTACATAACAAAAATGTTTTTGTTGTATGCAAAAGGTGCTTCTAACTCTTGGTACTAGTTACGAACTGGTTGAAGATCTACCTGACAATCATTGGAAATCTTTATCTGCTGAGATACGAAATGCAGATCTTGTTGCCCCAGAAACAGAAACTGATGTAATGCTTTCACTTGAGTTGATTTTTTAAAAATTATTTGTCGTTTCACTTTGCTTTATAAATCTCTGTTTATTGTTCTAGGGATCAGTGGATGACTGTGCTGTGGTTGAGATGCAGTTGGATCATCCTCTGTTGTTTGATAACACACAAGTCGTAGTGCCGCCCACAAGAAATCGTGATAATTTTTCACAAATTGCTAAATCCATATTTGACGGGACCACTCCAGTAGTCTTATATGGAATAAATGGAGAAATCTTGTCCAATGACGTAATTTTTCTAGCATGATTTAATTAATTATTATTGATCTCAGTAAGTTTTGTTGTGCTAATCTTTTTTTTTTCGTCTGCTTGTCCGGTTCAGGATATATCAATACTCCAAACGTTGCGTTCCCTGTGCCCAACACTTCCAATATTTTTCGTTCACATGTCAACTTCTGTGGACACTATGAATCTACCCGAAGTAGACCGGAATGAAGTATTAAATCATGGAACTCTCAACTTTACTTCAGAAAATGAACGCAGAAACTCTGGTCTCGAAGCTAACAAAGAAAATGCAAAATCATCGTCTGACATTTTGAGCCAACTGTCGCAGTTGGGTAAGTTATGTATTTTAAAGTCTGACGGGAAAGTCTTTCTCCTTTTTTCTGTTTCCAGTAAATCTAAAAAAAAATTCTTTCGTAGGACTGATTTCTGTAGAATCCGGCTCCCGTAGTAAAGAAAAAACTTCTCGACTTATTTCTAACTTTACTGCAAAAGGAACTTTCTGGCTTGAGCCCGAAAAGTCATGTAATAGTTTTCACGTATCTAGTGAATACATTCAGTGTCTTGATGAGCTTTCCAAATTGTCTGGTTTCGTGAGAAATTACCTCCAATCACAACTTATTGTTGCTGCCACTCATCTTCACCAGGTACTCTATTTGCCTTGCCTGACGGCATATATTCTTATTTTATGTAATATTACTTGCCTCTTGTGCTTTTTAAACCAACTAACCTTAGAGAGAATGATAAATCCCTTTAGTTCGTAATTTTTAATATACGATGTAAGCCAGAGCCAGGAATCCAAACCGGGTGGTTTGCCTAACATGGTTACTCCGCAGAACCATCCCTCCACCGTGTCTCCATTACGGAGTTAACATTTTTACACTGTTATATTTTATTGCTTTTTAACCGAGAATTTAAATACTACCATAGAAACGAGCAAGGATAACTGCTCTTCACATTTCGGTAATTCTCTCAAGCCCTAAAGCTCTTTCTTGTTTGTCAGATTCACAGTAGCTGTCTGCAAATGTTCATTATGTCAGCGTTTGATATGGCTCGTGAAATGCAAATCACTCCAAAACGACTAGAATACGCCAGAATGAAGGAGAGTGAATTGTTTGAAAATCTCATGAAAATAGCAGAAAAGAAGCAAGGAGAAATGTGCAGTTTGATTGCTGAAACCATTTCGGAACGTAGGGAGGACATATTATTGAAAGCTCAACTACATACGTTTAGGGGTAAGGAAATACATTCAGACTTTATTTATGATGTTGGATCACTTTTAGGTTTTTTGTGTTTGTTTCTGTTTGATATGATTATGATCATGTAATATTAATTTTTATATGCTTTCAAACAGACCACACAGTAAGTGAGAACTCTGGAATGCTCTCTGGAAAATCCGTCAAACTTTGTATGGATGAAATCAGGGATCTTGTAGTCTTGGACCTTAATAACATTATAGCCCAAAAACTGATCAGTTCAGTGTATTGTCTTCATGATACATTTTTGGGAACACTGGAAAGATGTATTCGCAGCTTGGAAAAAAATATTAGAGATGTTGAGGGCGGAAATTCTCTAGCAAGCGTAGCATTAAAACAGGTAATTAGACCCTTAGAAGACTTAAAATACTTGTTTACTGCTAATTTAATTTAATCTCCCTTTTCCACTTCGATGTATGTACAGCTTTGACATAATCTTGAGTTTATTAGTATTAGTTGTTAATGCTGCTTATAGCAGTTAATTGCTTACCACTAAATACTGTCATCCTCATTTCCTCCTTTTTCAAACCTCGGCCTCATTTATATATACAAAGGGATGTACTACGACTCATACCATATCAAGCTCATTTTTGTATTGCTTCTTATGTAGATACTCACAGCGGCTTACCAAGTAGAAGTCTCAAATCATCATTCCTCATCGTTGCTACGCGGCTTATTTGACAAAATGAAACAATTAGTTCATTATCTCCCGTGGTCAACTGTACCGGCAGTTGATGAACAATGGCGACGACTTGTTGCTGGTGATATGCTCGACTCTCTGTGTCAATCTCGACTTGCCAAAGTGGTCTGTGCTCAGCTGCGTGAGCGTTTGAAATCTGCCCATGACTCCTTTGCAAATGCTTTACGAAATCTTGAAGCCCATCATAATGAGCGACTGGAGAAGACAGAAGAGCAAGGATTTCGTTTGCGAAAAGTTCACGCACCGAGGCTTGCGCGATTGGCTTTGGAGACGAGCTCTATCATAGACTGTTTGCTTTACTGCAAGTTTTCTCGTTTTTATTTTTTTCTTATTACTTATTCCACAATAATTTCCTTCTTACATAAGGTTTTTCAATGGACGATAACTATATACGCAGATTCCATTAAAATTAAAAATATTTGTGTAAATTATTCTACTGTGTCAATAATACGTTGTTAAAATTAAAGTACTCAGTCCTCATTCGAATTCACTCTTTGATGTTTACAGGGATGCCTAAATGCGGAAAAGAGATTGGGAGAGGACAATACGGGGTAGTTTTTGCATGCGAAAGCTGGGGAGGTCATACAACTCCATTGGCTTTGAAGAGTGTTGTACCCATGGATGATAAGGTATTTTAGTTTTAGTTAGTTTTCTCGTTCGTTCTCATATTTGAAACATCATATTCATAATGTCCCAGTTTTAACTAATTATTTGTGTTATGTGCAGCACTGGAATGATTTGGCTATGGAGTTTTACTATATGAGGTAAGATAAGATTCATACATTATTATCTAGATTTAATGGTACAAATTCGGTAGTTTCTTGTTTTCTATGAATAATGACACTTAAGTTTAATCATTCCAACTTTATTTAATTAAAATTTTAGAAGCATCCCTGAGCATGAAAGGATCGTGAGGGTCCGGGGTTCTGTGATAGATCATAGTTATGGTGGCGGCACGATGCCAGCAGTACTTATTGTAATGGATCGTCTTTCTAGGGATCTTTACTGTGCATTGAAGTTAGGATTATCTTGGATTGGACGGTTACAGGTATGTGTGAAGTGAAGTAGCTACGTTTTTCCGTTTTTCTCGGTTTAATATGTCAAGAATAAGCTGTCATTGATACGGGTTGATAGGTTGCACTCGATGTTGTGGCTGGAATTCGATATCTACATTCACAAGGATTGGTTCACCGGGATATAAAACTAAAAAATATATTAGTAAGTTATATCTAAGATTCCTGTTGTTTGATTTGAGTTTTCATTGCTCAATTAAATAGTCCATTGTTTCTTTTTAGCTCGATTCAAACAATAGGGCTAAACTTACAGACCTTGGATTTTGCAAACCTGAAGCAATGATGTCTGGAAGTATTGTGGGAACACCAATACATATGGCACCAGAGCTATTCTCTGGTCAGTACGACAGCAGTGTTGATGTTTATGCTTTTGGGATACTTTTTTGGTATGATAATAGATATATACACAATCCAGATCCAGAGCCAAAGTGACAGTTTTAATACCGGTGATTAATAACATGATGCACTGCTAATGTTGCCCTATCAACAGGTATTTGTGTTCTGGTAAAGTTAAGCTACCTCAGGCTTTTGAACAGTGCCAAAATAAAGAACATCTGTGGACAAGTGTGAAAAAAGGTTAGCTATTGATACACTATATTAATTTTCCGGGCTGTTGTGCATATGACATGAGTAATTCATTGAAATAGAATGAATGCGATAAAGCATGAGTTAATTTGCTCTGTATGTTTATTCATGTTCAGGAACTCGACCTGAACGACTTCCTTATTTTGATGGAGAGTGCTGGAGTTTGATGGAAAGTTGCTGGGCCAAGGAACCTGGTGATAGACCTCTGTTAGGAGTTGTAGAACCCATGTTAAAATCCATAATGGAGAGGTTCCAAAAAATCGAAAGTGAATCTAGAGACTACTCACTCTCCGAAAAATCGACTCATGGTTAGTCTCGTTTTCTTACTTCCATTTTCTCAGTCGACCTCTAGATAATGTTCTAAATTATTTGTTTTATGTTTTGTTGACAACAGACACTTTTATCACAGAAGTGGCTTCAGACATGGAGCACGGAAGTCCATACTTGAATATTGAGTACGGAGCAATGGACAACTGCTCTTAACTAATTGGATAATAAATGTAAGGCTTTCATCTGTGCTATTACTAGATTATGTTTACATTTATTCCTTGTTTCCACTATGGTCTTGTCGAATAGCTGTCAAAATAATATAGTCTAAATGTGGTGGTGGTGACTAATTTAGTTCATGTAATTTGTTATTTGATCTCTTCCCAGACCACAGATACTTCCTAAAGTACAATTTGACCGAGACATACCAAAGACTTACCGTCAGAGGAACAATGCTTGTATACTTAAGATTACTAGAAGATTACATTGTATGTTGCAGACTGTAGACTGGTTACCTAATTATGTGGGGGATATGTACGTAACAACGTAACTGTCACTCCCTTATCCTTCCTATTTCGTTTTCTTGAGTAAACGACTTCATGCACTTTTATGTTGAAATAACAATGTTAATGGCTATATTTCTAGGCTGCCTATTGCCACGTCGTTCTCATTAAGTCGCCCAATGCTACGTCGCGGTTTTTACGTCACGAGTCGCGATCTCATTAAGGTGCGGTATCGTTACGGTGCCGAGGAGGAAATGAGGATGCCAGAGCAAACTAAATATACCAATTAAAAAGTAATCATAAATGAATAAAATTTCTGCTTTAATTACGAGTTCGGAAGATTCGGCGGCACAGCATAAGGCGACCTGACGAGAACGACGTCGCGATGCGCAACGACATTTCTATACTTGCATGTTGATAATGTCATTCTATTTTTTCTGATATTCTTTTCTTCTTATTGTTCAAATTTATAATAACTTCACTACCGAAGGTGCATGTATGAAGGTGATATCAACAAATGACGTCAAGATACTCGCAATGTATGTTATCGCGTTGCGCATTTAAACAGTTAATAAATATTATACGAAAAATATTGTTTATTAGCGCTTACATGTGTTTCTTTGCGAAAGTAATATAAATGTAATTTTATAATACAAAAAATCATAGTTTCAATCTTTAATGTTGCGATTCGCGTTTCGAATATATTCTGATATACTAGCTGAATTTTATAAGCAACCATAATAGGGTGAAAAACACTAGGGAGAATAAAAACAGGTACAAAATTATATGATTCTGACTTCCGGTGGCAAGTCGTTTCACACCTTTCATGGCTTTGTCCAAAAATCCTCCTGATCTATCAAAGTCGTCGTCCTAAAAGGCAAAAATGTTCAAAAGTATTTAGTTATTGTTTATTTGACATGGGGAAGAAAATATAATGGTATTTTTAGTGATTGATTACCATTTCGCGAAGATATTTACTTTGGTCACGAACTTCAGACCCAATATCAATTGATATCTGAAAACAACGAAAGAGAAGAAAATTTGTACTGTTTCGTTACTAATTTCTGGAAACCCTGTACCCTACCTACCTACCTACCAGAACTACTCTGTAGCAATGCAACCAATATAAGATGGAAATCGCATTATCATTATTATTATATCATAAACAATAAAATATCTGTGTATGCACGTGGCTCCATTATTATATGGAAGCATAATTTTTCGAACTATAGAATCAAGACTGCGATTCGGAGAGAAATCCAGGCTTAAAATTCAGCTCATACTCCCATATCCATTGGGGAGACTAAGCAGAATTGCAGAATACACAGGCGTCATCGTGTCATAATTAGCTAATCCAATATGGATAGTTAGCAAAAAATATTGGCAAATTACCGCTTTCAATGCTTTCACCTTCTCCTTAAGCTTCGATTCCATATCCTCATTTTCTGATTCCAACACAGCAACATCTCCATGTTTTGAATGGTGAGCTGTAGAAAATTTAAGATGTTTCAATTTTTCAAATAATTGGTACAAGATGTATTTAAATCCGTTTACGCTACCGTCATTTCTGTGGGTTAAGTTGTGGTCGGCGCCTAACCAACGATTAGATGAATTATTGTTCATTTTTTAAAATTTGAAATTTAGTGTGAATTTTAAGTATCAAATTCGAGTCTACTACTTAAATTTTGCAGTCACTCATTACTTTTACTCTTAATTACTGACGGATACTGGATACGGATACACACAACATATTTATTTTCCATCTTTTCTTGAGGGAGCAACAAGACGGCCTACAGCCCACAATAAAAAGTATACGGATTTCCTCCTTACTTATCACTCATCGCTGATGTTTGGTCTGCCCTTGATGATACTACTACTAACTACTAACATCATGCATGACTTGATTTTAAAAAAATTGCTTTTAATTCATGAAGATTTATTTTCTTTAGGTGAAATACTGCTTTTCACACGCACTGTATAAAACTATTAGCATCATCAAAAACCAGTTCCACACTAAATCTATCATAAAAATCATAAAAATCTCAGGCCCGGATGCCCGGAAGATGTGGTATATTGATGATGAAGACATATTGAGGGTAATAAAATATTGTATTATGAGATTGATTGATTATGAAACATGCGATTGAATGCAGTAATTTATAAAAACCAGTTTGCAAAGAAGTTGATTCAGACCTCATCAGAGCCGAGGTATGTGTTCTTTTTGTTATGGGCTTGTCTTGTGCGTTGTGGGCTGTCTTGTTGCTCCCGTCCCGTTTTCTTATCGAGTCTCTGACGTATATTTGTATAGATTTAAATTTGAAGAAATTTCGCGGGCTTTATACATAAACAGGTTAGCCTGTTAGGAAATAAAAAAAAACTACTACGGTCTCGAAACCACCCGACCACCCGACTTTCTCTTTGCTGCAGTGTTAGGTTAGGTTAGGTTAGGTTTCTAGTGTGTGCAGCAAAGAGAAAGTCGGGTGCTCGGGTGGTTTCGAGACCGTAGTAAAAAAACTGATGATGTGAGATGTGAGATGTGAAGCAAGTTTGCTGGGTGCGAAAGTTAATTAAGAAATTACATTAAACCGTCGTTATACTGTTAAAATTTAATAGTGGGCTTCGGCTTCATCCTGTGTTAGTTCATCGATCTACTCTGCACTCTGTATTTTGTTTTAACTATAGAAGTAGATTACTATAATCTACTTATCTACTTACTTACTATATAATTTTAACTCCCATAAATAAATTCTGCAGGATTCTTCGCAAAGGCCATACTCGTTGGACAGTGGGGAGTAAAATTTTTAATTGATATTGCTGATAAAACTGGTATATTACTGCCTCAAGAATGTCAGCTGCTAGCTCTGCCAAAAATATGGACGTACGAAGACCAGACAAGATTCGAAGGTACAAAATTTTATGCGATCAGCGATATGTTATGTGCATCGTAAACAATTAAGCAAAAAATAAGTTATGTCTAGTTTGCTTGTTGATCTCCTTATATTTTTCGTTCATTTGATAAAGATTTCGAATGACTGGCCTAACCTTTGAAGACTATACATCAGATTATATGAGTGTCATCGGAATGCTTTTTAGCATGTTTGGGTTGATGATGCGGGTAAGTGTACCATCTAGAGAAATAAATTCTTGAATATTTTGTATTTGATCATCTCGTTAAAGGAAGAACACTACAAGTTAAGTACAACATGTGTTTTTCATCTAGATGAAATGGTGTGCCTGGATAGCCATGTACTGTTCATGCATAGGATTTGCATCTTCTAGGCTACAAGACGATGCGAAACAAATATTTAGTAGTTTCATGTTAGTGAAAATATCTTTATTATCAAGTGCAAATGTTTAATTTTTTTGTATGTACGTTTGGCCTATCCTCATGTTCTGTCGTTTGCAGGCTCAGCATTTCAGCCGTAGTGATGTCCTATTTGCAAAATCCATCCCCAATGACAATGCCGTTCAGCAGTTAACTCGAGACCAGCTATGTTTTCTCAGAATCGCTTAATTTAAGTAGCAGTATGAATTTTTTTCAATTCAAGTTGAACTAAGCAGAAATTTTTTAATCCTTAAA
>Ga0210040_10007725_pt1 | contig 12923 bp, 6 predicted proteins | sample CryGeyCG12114_NA_FD_185462 | JGI IMG/M metagenome (GOLD analysis project Ga0210040, IMG submission 185462) | Groundwater microbial communities from aquifer - Crystal Geyser CG19_WC_8/21/14_NA (SPAdes) (version 2) | ecosystem: Environmental > Aquatic > Deep subsurface > Groundwater | place: USA... | reverse complement strand
AGTTCGAGGGCGGCAAGGCCAAGGTGCTGCTCACCGCGATGCTCGACCTCATCGGCTATGAGGAGCCTGCGGGAACGCGGCGGCCTGCCGGGGTCGAGCACAAGGCCTCGCCGGGGCGCAAGACCTGGGCCGACCACCGCGACGAGCGTGCGTCCCGGCTCGGCCGCACCGAGCAGCCCTATTGCCTGATCGTGGGCGGAGGGCAGAACGGCCTCCAGCTCGCCGCGCGACTGAAGCGCCTCGATGTGCCCACGCTGGTGATCGATGCGCTGGAAAAGCCGGGGGATTGCTGGCGCGTGCGCTACCCTTCGCTCCATTTGCACGATCCGATCTTCCTCGATCATTTCCCGTACATGCCATTCCCCGATCACTGGCCGCTTTACACGCACAAGGACAAGATGGCGGACTGGCTGGAGATCTACGCCAAGGCGATGGAGATCGATTTCTGGGGGCACACGATGTGCACCTCGGCGAAATACGATCAGCAAAGCGGCGAATGGACCGTCACGCTGCAGCGCGAGGGAGAGGAGATCGAGCTTCGCCCCAAGCAGCTGGTTCTGGCGACGGGCCTCTCGGGCGCCAAGTACGTGCCGCAAGTCCAGGGTGCCGACACGTTCGCAGGGACCCAGTACCATTCGGCGGACCACCGCGACAGCGCCCGGTTCTCGGGCAAGAACTGCGTCGTGATCGGCTCCAACAACTCGGCGCACGACATCTGCGTGGATTTGTGGGAAGCGGGCGCCAAGGTGACGATGGTGCAGCGATCGCCGACGATCGTGGTCCGTGCGGACACGATGCGGCAGTTCGCGCAGCACCTGCCCTACGCCGATCCTGCCATACCCAGCGAATTTGCCGACCTGATCAGCGCCGCGGTGCCGTTCCGCATGCGCTACGAGCCCGAGACCGGAATGACCGAGGCGCTCAAGGAGATCGATGCCGATTTCTACGCGCGGCTCGAAGCTTCGGGTTTCCAGCTCAGCCACGGTGAGGACGGCACGGGCTTCCTGATGGCATATAATCGCCGGGCAGCAGGCTATTACATCGATGTGGGCGCTTCCGAGCTGATCGCGAATGGCGAGATTTCCCTGGCGCAAGGGGAGATTGCCCAGATCACGCCCGATGCCGTGCGCATGGCGGACGGCACCACCCTTCCTGCCGACCTGATTGTCTACGCCACCGGCTATCGGCCCATGACCGAATTCGTCGCCAGGCTCATCTCGCCCGAAGTGGCGCAGAAGGTCGGCCCATGCTGGGGCCTGGGCTCAGATACGGCCGGCGATCCGGGGCCGTGGGAGGGCGAACTGCGCAACATGTGGAAGCCCACAGCGCAGGAGGGGCTCTGGTTCCAGGCCGGCAATCTCATGCAATCCCGCTTCCACTCGCTGCACCTCGCCCTGCAGTTGAAGGCGCGAATGGAGGGTCTTGAAACCCCGGTCTTCTCCGCTGGCGAAGCGAGCGAGAAACTGCGCGACCCGGAGCTCGCCACAACCACCTAGGTTTGGCATCGTCGTCTCCGTCGACAGCAGCCTGGTATCGGGCAGCCGTAACGGCGTGTAACGCCTTCCCAAGCACGTCATTGCCCGGGGAGCGGCTACTCGTTAGCACATACCGTGCGAAGACGAGGACGGGTGCGGTTCGTACTCGCCGATCTGATGTCAGCGGGACGCGGAGAGAACTAGCCCATGGCGAGTGCACCATCGATCGACCTTGGTGCCATCATCGAGGGGCAGGCACGCAATCCGTTCGTGCTGCGGCTCGTCCTGTTGTCGGTGTTGATCACCTTCTTCGACGGCTTCGACATGATGGTGATCTCCTACCTCGCCGCCTATCTCACCGAGGATTTCGGCTTCAGCGCTGTTCAGATGGGCAACGTGTTCGCCGCCGGCACGTTCGGCGCGATGGTCGGGGGATTGCTCTTCGGGTTCCTGGGTGACCGGTTCGGCCGCCGCCCCGCGATCGTGGCGGCGGTCTTTGCCTCGGGCGTGCTGTCGCTCGCGCTGTTTTTCGCCCGATCCTACGAGGTGCTGATGATCCTGCGCTTCCTGAACGGCATCGCGCTGGGCGGTGCGCTGCCTTTGTGCTGGGCGCTGAATATCGAGTACGTGCCCTCGTCCTACAGAGCGACGGTCGTCACGATCGTGATGCTGGGCTACACTGCGGGCAGCAGCCTGGGCGCGCCGGTCACGATCTGGCTCGCGCCGCAATTCGGGTGGGAGGCTGTATTCGCCTTCAGCGGTGCCACCACGCTGGTCGTGGCACTGGTGCTGGCGCGGTGGCTGCCCGAATCCGCGCGGTATCTGGTGAACCGGAACGGGTCGCCTGAGCGAATCGCGCGCTATGCCACCGCCATCAGCCCCGCGTCGGAGATCCCGCCAGGCGCGCGCTTTCACCTGGCCGACGAAGGGCCGAAGAACGACAGCAAGTTCCGCCTCGGATCGCTGTTCGAGGGTAAGTTGCGCTTCGTGACCCCGCTCCTGTGGTCCGCTTACATCGCCAGTTCCACGGCCGTGTTCTTCAAGGCCAACTGGACGCCGCTGGTGCTCGAATATCTGCATTACAGCCGCACGATGGCCGCCGGCTATTCGTCGATCAGCTCGCTTGGCTCGGCGCTCGGCGGATTGCTGCTGATGCGCTTCACCGACAAGTACGGCGCGGGTGCGGTGGGCATCATGGCGCTGATCTCGGTGCCGGTGCTGCTGTTCGTCGGGCTGGGGCCGACCGGATACTGGACGTTCCTGATCCTCAACTTCTTCGTGAACATTGCGATGGGCGGGGCCCATTACGGCATGCACAGCATCTCCGGCATCTTCTATCCAAGCGCCTGGCGGGCGAACGGTGCGGGCTGGGCCACCTCGATCGCCAAGTTCGGCTCGATCGCAGGCCCGCTGGTGGGTGGATTCATCCTTGCGACCCAATTTCCCGTGCGGCACATCTTCGCGCTGCTGGCTATCAGTCCGGCGCTGGTCGCCATGTCGCTGTTCAGCCTCGAATACCTGCGCCGCCGCAACGCGCCGGAGCAATTGGCGGCGGCGCCTTCCTGAACAGCGGGACGGCGGGCCTATGAATTGTCGTGCAGCAGCCTGGCGTTAGGGGCGCGGCTTCAACCGGATCGCCCGGTCAGCTTTCTTGACAGCGATCGCCAGGACCGCAATGGCACCCCCGATTTCGCGGTCCAGGCCTGCGGAAAAATGGGATTGCGAACCACGCAACCCAAACAGGGAGACCGACACATGGGTTCAAGACAGATGCACCGTCGCGGCCGATCTGCGGCAGCACGGTTGGGAACCCTCCTGCTGACCGCGACGGCCGTTCTGGCCTGCCAGCCCGCCCTCGCGCAAGACCCTGCCCAGAATCCCGACGAGCAGGAGGCGCTGCAGGACACGGATGCGGATCCGCAGATCGTCGTCACCGGCACGCGCATCCAGAACGCGGGCCTCGCCGCGCCGTCTCCGGTCACCTCGGTCGGGCGCGACCGGCTCGATGCGCTTGCCGCAACCAATGTGGGCGAAGTGCTGAGCCAGCTTCCAAGCTTCCGCGCCTCGACCGGTCCCTCGGCCACGCAGACCAATCCGGGCAATACGGTAGGCTCGCGCGTCCTCGAACTGCGCGGGCTGGGTCCCGAGCGCACCCTGCTGCTGGTCGACGGGCGCCGCTTCGTGCCGACCACGGCGCAGGGCACGGTGGACGCCAATTACATCCCCTCGATCCTGCTCGACCGGGTCGAGGTGGTGACCGGCGGCGCCTCCGCCGCCTATGGTTCGGATGCGGTGGCCGGCGTCGTCAACTTCCTTCTCGACACCGATCTGCAGGGGATTCGCGCCGAGGTGCAGGCGGGCATTTCCGAGCGCGGCGACGATGCCACGCGCTTTGCCTCGCTCGCGGGCGGGCTCGATTTCGCGGATGGTCGCGGCCACGTGATGATCGCGGGCGAGTACGAGGACAATGGCGGGCTGGGCGAATGCTACACCGCGCGCGACCTGTGCGCCGAGGAATATTCGCTCCTGGGCAACACCACGCCAGGCTCGGGCGGCTACGCGGCGCTCAACCGGCTCAGCGATATTCACACTGCGCTGACCGCTCCTGGCGGCGTGATCAATTCAGGGCCGCTGCGGGGCACCCAGTTCGACGAGAGCGGCAACCCGGTGCCGTTCCAGTACGGGGTGTTGCCCGGGCTCTTCCAGCAGGGCGGCAGCGGCGACGGCGAGAACGCTTTCCTGTCGGGCCTGCTGCTCAAGGTCCCGGTGGAGCGCTGGAGCGTGTTCGGCGATGCGCGCTTCGACATCAGTGACGGGTTGAGCGCCACGGTCCAGGCGTCCTACGGCGAGGTGAGCGCCTATTCGGTCACCGCGAACCTGCGCGACACCGGCTCCGTGGTGGGCAATATCAAGCGCGACAACGCCTTTCTGCCCGCCTCGATCGGATCGCGGATGGATGCTGCGGGCATCACCACCTTCGTGCTGGGCCGCTCCGGGATCGACATCGGCAATGCGCAGGGGCCGTCCCAGAGCACCGCCTGGCGCATCGTGGGTGCGCTGAAAGGTGACATTACCGAGCGCTGGAGGTGGGACGCTTATTACCAATATGGACGCAGCACCTACTATCAAGAGGCCAACAACAACGTCATCCGCGCCAATATCGCGCAGGCGGTGGACGCGGTGCGGGCGCCCGATGGCTCCATCGTGTGCCGCTCGACCCTGGCGGCGCCGGGCAATGGCTGCCAGCCGTTCAATATCTTCGGCGAAAACCAGTTCTCGCCGCAAGCGCTCGATTACATAACCGGCACGTCGTTCCTCGACCTGCAGATCGAGCAGCACGTGGCCGCGCTCAACGTGCAGGGCGAATTGTTCGATCTGTGGGCCGGCCCGCTGTCGGTGGCGGCGGGGTACGAGTTTCGCAACAATTCGGTCGCCGGCACTTCCGACCCGCGCTCGCAAACCGGCGGTTTCTACGTCTCGAACTATGCCGCCTCGGACGGCGCGATCGAGGTCCACGAAGGCTACGTGGAAACGGTCGTCCCGCTGCTTTCCGACAGTGCCGTGGGAGACCTGGAGCTAAACGGCGCGGTCCGCCGCACGGATTACAGCACCAGCGGCGCAGTCACCACGTGGAAGGTGGGCGCGGTCTACGAGCCGATCCCCGAATTCCGCCTGCGCGCCACTCGTTCGCGCGACATCCGCGCACCCAACGTCACCGAATTGTTCGGCTCGGTCACGCGCAGCTTCTCCTCGTTTACCGATCCGGTCGACAGTACGCAGAGCCTGATCGAAATCGTCTCGGGCGCCAGTGCCGAGCTCCAGCCCGAGACCGCCGACACATGGACGGTGGGCGCGGTGTTCCAGCCGGGCGGGTTCATCTCGGGCGCCAGCCTCACGGTGGATTATTACGACATCGCGGTGGATGGGGCGATCGGGCAGGTGGGGGCGCAGACCATCGCCAATCGCTGTGCTGCCGGTGCAATCGAGTTCTGCCCGCTGATCACCCGCAACGATGCGGGGCAGGTGTCGCTGATCAACGACGTGTTGCAGAACGTGAACGGCCTGAAGACCCGCGGGCTCGATATCGAGGCGAGCTATCGCACCGGCATCGCGATCGGAACCGATCTCGACCTGCGGCTGCTGGCCACCAAGGTATTCGAACTGACAACCGTGGACAGTGCAGGTTCGACCGACCGCGCAGGGCAGACCGGCTTCCGCGCAAGCACGACGCCCGGCGTGCCGGACTGGATCGTGGACGGCATCGTCACGCTGGATTCGGGCCCATTCTCGATCAGCACGCATGGCCGCTACATTCCCGAGGGCAGCTACAACGTGGACTTCGTCGGCCCGCAGGATGAAGGCTTCGACATCACGCTGCCCAACAGCATCAACGACAACCGCGTGGGCGATCGCTTCTACACCGACCTGACGCTCACCTGGCGGGTCGAGGACGGGCCATCGCAGGCGGAGTTCTTCCTCGCGGCCAACAATCTGTTCGACGTCGACCCGCCGCCCGCGCCCAGTGCGCTGGGCATGACCAATCAGGTCCTGTTCGACCAGATCGGCCGCCGCTATCGCGTGGGTGTGCGCCTGCGCCGCTAAGGCCGGCCGGGTATGCCGGGTGCTTGGCGCGAGATAATGGCGAGCTGAGCCGATCGCTGGCGAAGCCGCACGCCGGGCGCGCTATCGGCGCGGGCGCAGCGGCTCCAGCGCCATGGCTTCTTCATAGACGCTGGTGTCGATCAGGCGGGCGAGTTCTTCGCGTCCGCGCGGTTGCCGGTTCTCCTGCTGCGCCAGCCAGATCTCCTGTTCGACGAGGACGTCGAGCATGTCGTCGGGGAGCGCCGCGGTAAACGCGTGGTGCTTCCAGGATTTGCGTATGTCCTCGAGCGCGAAGCCCGATGCCTCGGAAAGCAAGCGCTGGGCGCGGTCGGGGTCGCCCCTGAGCTCGGCCGCCGCATCGATGATCGCGCGGGTCATCAGCACGATCCGCGAGCGCATCGCCGGATCGGCAAGGTTCTCGGCCGTGGTGTTGAAGTTGAACAACTCGCGATAGACACCCGCGCCCTCGAATTCGATGATGTCGTCCCCCAGCGCCTGCTAACCGAACGATAAGTCTCGGCCAACACTGTGAGCTAGTGCGCCGGCAATCTGGCAGATTGCCAAGACGCTTCCAACTGCTCTTGGCTGCCATGCGCGGTGTGGCCACCGTTTGCGCAACTGATTGTTAAAGTATCCGCATGATAGCGGGGCAGCGCCGCGTCGCTTCGTACGCAATCATGCTGTTCAGCAACGATGCGGCTGGCAGGACGAAGCCGCATGGCGGACGTGATCAAGAAGCGCGACAGAGATTGGTGGCCAGGAGAGCTCAGCCATCGCTCAGCTTTGCGAGGAACGGCCGCCCTCAAGCCAACCTCATGGCAAAGCCGTTCTGATGCTCGCGGCCGGTGGCGACGTGTGCTCTTCAAAAGCGTGCGATATGGCCGGGGAGGGCGGCTCGAAACGCCTGCCCTTTGAGCCGCCCGCGGAAACGCAGGTGCAGCAAACACGCTGTCGGGCTGAAAAAAATCTTTCACGGCGTCGAGATTCACCTTCGTGCAAGCTCGAACCGCCTCTATTCGGCCTTACCGGGTTGAGCCTGCGCCGTCTCTGGCATAGGCGCTTCCGGTCCGCTCGGTTCGAGGGGCATTGAACTAGGGTCGCGTCGCAACACCACATCCGGTTGCGGATTTTAACCAGGGACAGCTACGGACTTGCTGAACTTTGCTTCTACTCGAGCCGAGTCTGATCGAAATGTGACCGGGGGACCAAAGTGAGGGTTGCGATCTTCGGGCTCGGCTATGTCGGCTGTACGGCTGCGGGCTGCGTTGCCAAACAAGGTCACGACGTGGTCGGCATCGATGTCAGCGTCGGCAAGGTCGAGGCCATCAATGCAGGCAGGTCCCCGGCATTCGAGCCGGGCCTCGATGAGCTGATCCAGGACGCGATCGGCAAAGGGCGCCTTCGCGCCACCACGACAATCGGGTCCGAACTCGACGATTGCGACATCGCCTTCGTCTGCGTGGGAACGCCGAGCGGGGTCGATGGCGCGCACGACATGAGCTTCATCGCGCAGGTTACCCGCTCGATCGTCGCGGCGTTGAAGCCGGACAGGAACACGCCGCTGACTCTGGCTTACCGGTCAACCATGCGGCCAGGAAGCATCGACGAGATTATCGAGCCTATCTTCCGCGCCCGCTTCGGCGACCGGACCGAGAGCGTTGTAGAGCTGGTCTACAATCCGGAGTTCCTGCGCGAGGCGACCGCGATCGAGGATTATTTCAACCCTCCCAAGGTCGTGCTCGGCACGCGCAACGGCGCGCCCTCGCAGAACATGACGAAGCTTCACGCGGGCATCGATGCGCCGATCTTTCATATCGGCTTCCGCGAGGCGGAGATCACGAAATTCGTCGATAACACCTGGCACGCCGTGAAGGTCGCGTTCGCCAACGAGATCGGACGGGTGTGCCAGAAGCTCGATATCTCCGCGCGGCAGGTGCACGAGATCTTCAAGGCGGACACCAAGCTCAACATCTCGGCCTATTATACCCAGCCGGGCGGCCCGTTCGGTGGATCGTGTCTGCCCAAGGACGTGCGCGCTTTGCAGCACATCGCGGGCGAGATCGGGGCGCAGACGCACATGGTGAACGCGCTCCTCGTCAGCAACGACGCGCACAAGCACCATCAGTTCGTCACGGCGACGCAAGGGCTCGAAGCCGGCGCCAAGGTGCTGCTTGTCGGCCTGTCGTTCAAGGCGGACACCGACGACCTGCGCGAGAGCCCGGCGGTCGAGCTGGCGCGCAAGCTCATTGAGACAGGCTATGAGCTCAATATCTATGACCCGGGGCTGAAACTGCAGAATCTGGTAGGTCAAAACCTCAACTACGCTTACGCTATCCTGCCGGGCATAGAGGGATTGCTGGTGGACAAGGCGACAGCCGAGAGCGGGGAATATGCCCGTGTCATTGCGACGAACCGGCTGATCCAGACGCTGGACCTAGGCGATGCACAGATCGTCGATACGAGCGTGATCCCCTGAAAATGCTTACCGTGACGACAGGTGCCGAACATGTCGCCGAGAGCTTCGCGCTGTCGCGATCGATCGAAGGCCAGCCGCTTGCCGGCAAGAGCATCCTGATCATCGTGGAGAACCTGCCGCTGCCATTCGACCGCCGGGTCTGGCAGGAGGCACGCACCCTGGCGGCGGCCGGTGCGACGGTGTCCGTCATCTGTCCCACCGGCAAGGGGCACGAGGCCCGCTACGAGAATATCGAGGGTGTGCACATCCATCGCCACCCGCTGCCGATCGAGGCCAGCGGGGCGCTTGGTTTCGCTCTCGAATACGGCTGGGCTCTGTTCTGGGAAACGGTGCTCGCCTGGAAGATCTTCTTCAAGCGCGGCGTTGACGTGATCCAGGGCTGTAATCCCCCCGATCTTGTCTTCCTGGTGGCATTGCCATTCAAGCTGATGGGCAAGAAGTACATCTTCGATCATCACGACATCAATCCCGAACTCTACGAAGCCAAGTTCAACAAGCGGGGGCCCTTCTGGAAGTTGATGAACTTCCTCGAGAAGCTGACCTTCATGACCGCGGATGTGTCCATCGCCACCAACCACAGCTATCGCGCCATCGCGATCGAGCGGGGCGGCATGGCGCCCGAGGACGTGTTCGTGGTGCGTTCCGGCCCCGATCTCAGCCGCCTGAAGCTGGTGCCCGCGCAGCACAGCTGGAAGAACGGCAAGCGCTATCTGGTCGGCTACGTGGGCGTGATGGGCGACCAGGAGGGTATCGACCTGCTGATCGAAGCGGTCGACATCATCGTGCACGAGCGGGGCCGGACCGATATCCGGTTCTGCCTGGTGGGGGGCGGGCCCAGCCTGGCCAAGCTGCGGCGGCTGGTCGCGCAACGCAGCCTCGACGATTACATCCACTTCACCGGCCGTGCGCCCGACGAGGACCTGTTCGAGGTCCTTTCCACCATGGACATCGGGGTCAACCCGGACCGGGTGAATGCGATGAACGACAAGTCGACCATGAACAAGGTCATGGAATACATGGCCGTGGGCAAGCCCATGGTGCAGTTCGACGTGACCGAGGGGCGCTATTCGGCGCAGGAGGCCTCGCTCTACGCCAAGCCGAACGATCCTGTGGACTTCGCCGACAAGATCCTTGAACTGATCGATGACGAGAAGCGGCGGTGCGTGATGGGCGAGTATGGCCGCAGGCGGGTGATCGAGGACCTGAACTGGGTGCATCAGGTCACGCCGCTGATCGAGGCCTATCGCCGAGCATTGAAGCCCGGCTGAGTTACGTCCGACCGACGAAACACCCTGGTTGCCGCCCGGATCAACGACATGCAGCGCGAGCCCGTCATCTGGATCGTTTTGACGCATGAAGCGGGAAGCGCGTTGCAGATCGCCGCAGGTGCCGCTTCCTTCACAAGGTATTAACCCGCGTGCGCCAAGAGAATGCCTGGGCAGACGGCCTGCATCAGGTCGGCACATGGTGCGCCGCAAAATTGAAATGACGTCCAATGCTTGGTATGGCTTGCCGCGGCGGGTGACCGTGATAATGCAGCGCCGGCTCCATGTGGCGATGGGCTTGTAAGGGTGGATCGGATAATGAGGCAAGGCGCGCTGCGCAGAAGTGCATCTGCGGTGATGATCGCGTCGGTGCTGAGTGCTCTTGGCGCTTGCTCTTCCGGTCCGAACCCCAAGCCGGGGCTTGTTCCGGTCGCGCCGGTGGTGGAGCTTGGCCAGGCGGGTTTTTCGCCGCAACTGCCCAGCACCTACGTGCTGCGCCCGGCGGACGTGATTTCCGTCTCTGTCTTCAGGGAAGAAGGTTTGACCTTGAGCTCCGTACCGGTTTCCGCATCGGGAGAAATCTCCTTTCCGCTGGTCGGGCCGATGCAGGTCGCGGGCCTGACGGCCGACCAGCTGGAAACGCGATTGGAAGATCAGCTCAACGCACGCTTCCTGCGCAATCCCGATGTTACCGTGAACATCCTGGAGTATTCGTCGCACCGGGTGACGGTGGAAGGGTCGGTAACCAATCCGGGCCTGTTCAGCTTCCTGCCGGGAACACGGCTGTCGGGCGGGATCGCGCTCGCCAACGGCGTCTCGCGCGCCGGTGATGAGGAGAACGTGGCGATATTCCGCGATACGGCCGAAGGTGTGACCGTGGCCAAGTTCGACTACCAATCGGTGCAGGACGGCACGGCGATGGATCCGGTGCTCCAGCCGGGCGACCGGGTCGTGGTCGGCCTCGATAATCTCGCCCAATTGTGGGAGGATGTCCTCCAGACGCTTCCGACCTTCGGGTTCTTCTATCGCCTCGTTGACAGCAACTGATCATGCAAGAAAACCGCAACACTGGCCGCCCCAACTCCACCGGCGAGGCCCTCGATCACCGGACGGCTGCGCTTGCGCCGGTTATGCAGCAGCCCCCGCCACCGCCCAACATGCTCAATATGGCGGCGGTGCGCGCTTTTCTGTGGCGGCAGCGGCTCATTCTTGTAGGCATCACGCTGCTGGCGCTGATCGCGGGCCTCATCGTGACGCTGCTCATGACGCCAAAGTACATGGCTACCTCGAGCTTGCGCATCGATGCGTACGAAACACCTATCGTCGCCGGTCAGGAAATCGCCGATCCCGGGATTCCCACAGCCGAGACCGATCGCTACATGCGCACGGTCGAAACGCTCTTCCACAGCCGCAGCATGGCTGACGAGATCGTCAACACGCTCAACCTGCAGAACAACGACACCATCGTCGGCGACCTCGACGAGGATGCGATGGAAGGCCTGAGCCCCGAAGTGGCCGAGCAAGTGCGGCGGCAGCTGGCGGCCACCGAATTGATGGAATCCGTCTCGGTCGTGATCCCGGCGAATAATCGGATCATGCAGATCGGCTATGAATCGGAAGATCCGGTGCTCTCCGCCAGGATCGCGAATGCCTATGTCGATTCCTTCATCGAAGGGCGCGCTTCGGAGGCCACGGGCGCCAATTCCTATGCGTTGACCTATCTTGAGGATCAGATTGGGCAGGTCCGCACTCGGCTGCAGGATGCCGAGCGACAGGCCATCGACTATGCGCGCGCTAATCGCATCGTGGGTGAACCCATCACGGGCCCTGCGCCGCTCTCGGACGATGCGGGACAGGCCGGAGGCACGGCTTCGAGCGTATCGGTCTCCAACCTCGCCAGCGTCAGCCAGACCTATGCGCAGGCGCGTGCCAACCGGATCGCCGCCGAGCAACGCTGGCGCGCCATCGCCAATGTTCCGGCCACACAGCTACCCGAAGTGCAGGCCAGCCCCCTGGTGCAGTCACTCCGCGGGCAGCAGGCGCAATTGCGCGGCACCCTCTCCGATCTTCAGGAGCGCTACAGGGAAGACTATCCTGAAGTGAGGGAGATCAACGCGCAGATCGCCGAACTGCAGCAGCAGGTGGATCGCGAGAGCAGCCTGATCAAGGAAGGGATCCGGCGTTCGTTCGAGATCACGCAGCGTCAGGAGCAGGCGTTGAGCAACGAGGTCGATCGGGTGTCGAACGAGACGCTCGACGAGCAGGACCGGCGTGTGCAGTACAACATCATCGACCGCGATGTGGACGCGCTGCGCGCGCAGCTAGCAGCCCTGCTGGACCGCTACAACAACATCTCGACGGCGTCGAACGTGCAGGCAACCAATGTAACCAAGATCGATCCCGCGGTCGTGCCGCTGGTGCCTTCTTCGCCCAACCTCCTGACGAACATGCTGATCTCGCTGCTGTTGGGGACCGGCCTTGCTACCGGCCTGGCGATCCTGCGAGAGAGCTTCGACGATCGGGTTCGCACCACGCACGAGTTGGAGCGCAAGCTGCAATTGCCGGCATTGGGCAGGACTCCCTTCGTCACCGAGGAAATTCCCGAGGAGATCGAAGACCCGTTCAGCCCCATCAGCGAGGCCTATGCGTCGATCCGCGCTTCTCTCGACCACGCCATGCAGCGGGACCATCCGGTCATCCAGCTGACGAGCAGCGAGGCGGGGGAGGGCAAGACCACCTCCGCAGCCGCCTTGGCGCGCAAGTATGCCTCGATTGGCCGACGCGTTCTGCTGGTGGACCTCGATCTGCGCCGGCCGGGCCTGGCGAAGATGTTCGGCGACGAGAAACCGGAACATGGCGTTGTGGACGTGCTGTTCTCGCGGCTCCCCCTTGAGCGGGCGCTTCTTTCCCGCAAGATCGAGAACCTGGATATCCTTCCTGTGGCGGAGATTCCCGCCAACCCGGTCGAGATCATGTCATCGGGCCTGATCTACGAGTTCATCGAGCGGTATCGCCGTCAATACGACGTCATGCTTCTCGACAGCTCGCCGGTCATGGGGATCGCGGACGCACCGCTGCTGTCGCGTCATTCGGATGGCGTCGTCT
>Ga0210040_10007724_pt1 | contig 12924 bp, 12 predicted proteins | sample CryGeyCG12114_NA_FD_185462 | JGI IMG/M metagenome (GOLD analysis project Ga0210040, IMG submission 185462) | Groundwater microbial communities from aquifer - Crystal Geyser CG19_WC_8/21/14_NA (SPAdes) (version 2) | ecosystem: Environmental > Aquatic > Deep subsurface > Groundwater | place: USA... | reverse complement strand
TATTACTACGGTTAGTTTCTTGTTTAATACTTTTCCGGCCGCGTTAAAATCCCATCCATAGGTCTTTTCGGTTTTCCGAATTAATTTTTTTCAACATTTTGGATTTAACTCGTATTTACCTTTGTTTAATGAATTGTAATGCACTTTCTGCAGAGCGTACAGTCACGAATGGTAAAACTGGGCCGAAAATTTCTTCATCCATTAAAGAGTCATCTTCCAATACGTCAACTAAAAATTTGATAGCACAATTCAATGAAATTAACTCGATGTTCATTTTTACGGAACATGAACATAGTACAATAACTAATGGCGTCATTGGCGTCTAAAAATATACGTATGACATTGCCTACCGACAATGGTAGGAGCAATCCAAAGATCATCTTCATCTTTATCCCCTCCAATTACAATATTGCCTTTAGTAGTTTCCATTAATTTGGAAATACGATTAAAATGGTTTTTGTTCACAATGCGCACTAAGTCGGAGCTGCTTTGCCAGTCATTTCCATACCATTCTTGCAAAATTGTTTTTGCATGTGCGACAAATCCATCCTGGATTTTTTTCGAGCACAAGATGTAATCCGGGGCAATGCAAGTTTGTCCCTATATTGCAAAGAAATCGTAAATTAGTTAATACAGTCACTGGGGAAAACTGAGCCAGTTGGACGTTAACATACAAGATTTATCATTTTGCCCCACAAAATTCTTTTTGTAGCAATCAGCAAATCCACATCGTCATCAATATAAACTGGGCTAAATATGAGAATAAGTCATTTATTTACCATTAAAACTATTCCGAACAGACTTAGTTAGTCGCACCAAATTTTATAAATGCTGAAGCTATGTACCTCTTTCCTCCCAGTTCTAATGTAACCGGAGTCAAATGCTTGGCAGCAGCAGACATGATGGATCTACCAATGCGAGGACTAGATGTTGCAAATAGGTAGTCGAATTGTATCTCCAAAAGCTCCAATGTTTCTTTCACTTCACCCAAAATGACCTTATAGCACTCCTACAAAATATACATTTAGTATATTATTAAACCCGCATTTTCAAAGTGCGCTAACCTTGAAAAAATGTCAATGGCTATAATACCGTATCTAAATATCTTGGAATCAATTCAGCAATTTTCGCTGCAGTTTGTGGAGAATTTTCGGAGGGTTTGACTACAGCGCAATTGCCCCCACTTATGGCACCCAGTAATGGTTTTAAAGTGAGCAGAAACGGATAGTTCCATGCCCCGATAATCAGTGCTACTCCATATGGCTCCTTGTGAATGAAAGCTTTGTCAAATGGCACCAACATATTTCTTGAAACGGTTTCTGGCTCCATCCATTTCTGCAGCTCACGGAGAATGCCGGCAATTTCGTTTTGCATGTTTGTTAACTCATAGCTTCCACCTTCAAAAACATGTTTCATAAATCCACCATAATAATCACATTCATGAAAAATTGTTTTGGGTTTTTTTGTTACCCTCATGCCTAGTTTTCTTCATGTCTTTGAACAGTGCATCTAAAATGCTGTCATAATTTTCTTCAATTAATCTGTTTACATTTTGCAATTGTTTCACTCGATATTCGAGTGGTCGAGTCCTACCAGCGTTGAAAGTAGTTCTCATGTCATCCACCAACTAAAAAAAAGTTGCAGTTTTAGTGTAAATTTTCCTCTGGGGGTTCCTCTATAATATTATTAGCATTGAAAATACGGAATACCTCTTGGTAAACTTCCTTTTTGCTAGCTGGCTCCATGTTGGATAAAAATTGTACTGAATTGAATTCCAGCAGAAAAAGTTAAAGCATACACGTACTAAAAGTTCAAACTACAAACTGGCCAAGACTTAGATGAAACAAAATTATTTATCTCACAACCCACCCGTAGTACTCATCTACTTAATGATGAAACAATGAGATATGATTCCATCAATCTAGTTATGAGAAGTTTAAACAAGGTGCAAAGATTCCATAAAATTGTGGGAAAATTGCAATGTCAATCAATTTGATTGAAGGACAGTTATGAGCTGAAGGAGAAAAATAATTTTACTTTAGTGCAGAGTCCATGAGAAAGAGATAAGATACAAAAATTTTGTGCACTCATCGTATCCTATATCATGTGGAATGAAAATTGAAGTTATCTGTGTCAAATGTAGTATTTACAACACTATAACATTCATATTCATTCATATTACTAACTGTTTGGTTGATTTCTTTATAACCTCAAAATGCATCTATTCAATATTTGACAGCAGATTATTTTTATTTCCTTTAACTTAGCAACATTTCATTATACCACTATGTATTACATTATAGAGGCCCTAATTATGAATGATATTATTTTATTTAAATGGACTACAACCGTTGATATGTACGTGAAGTTTTAAGGTGTGGTAAATCTCAAAATGATTTATTTTTTCAGGGCGTTCATTTTACATACAATCTAAATTCAGAATAATAGTATCGGACATCGAAATCACAGAAATATATGTGTGTCCCAGAAGGTATGTATTTCGGCGTGGAAGCGTCTACTTCAGTAATCAACAAACATGGTGGCTAAAAATTATCTAATTGGTTTGAAAATTAGCGTCTATCTATGTAAAATGTGAAAGGAGCAACCCAATAAGAAATCGTTCATGAAAGAAAAATAATGTTTTGACTAATGTAATTTTGAACCAATTGCGATATAATGGCCTCTAAAAGGAGGATGTCTGCAATAAATTCAAATTCAAAGATAAAAAAGACCACGAAGTTTCAGTTAAAAAAAGAGACCTCAAGTTTGGATGTGATCTCAAGAAGCCCCAAATAACGTGCAGAAATTTTTTTTTAAACTATGATGCGATTAATGCGTCCATGATAATGCGTCTACGTTTCCACATCTGAAAATATTTTGAATACATAATTATAAATTAATGAATCCAGCATCAATAGGGGAAAATAAACCCATCGACTCAATTATCAGCCAGCATGTTTATGAACGCGCGAATATTATATATGTGTATTTTACACTAAACCATGAAAGTAGATTTGATTTAGAAATAACATTTAAAGTTACATATAACGTTAAATATTTTAACAACTTTTTAATTTAACTGACTGAATAAGTTAAGCGAGCCTATTGGTGTATTCGCAATGAGAAAATCGGCTATATTTTTCGACCCTTTATTGAGAAACCGTAATAGTTGGTTTCCATTTTTAAGAAGCTCGACGAATCATTTTGGACGCTCTATGAAGGACTCGAAACGATATTCATCAGCTACTGCAAATGAAGAAGAATTCGATGACAACATCTCAGACGACGAGAAAAAATTAGCTGTAAATCTATAACAATAGCAAAAAGTAGCAAAAGTTTTTATAGTCAACTTTTCTGATAAATGTGTTGGCTTACAGACGGGGGATGCTCCAGTTGGCACTGGAAAAGCTCATCGAATAAACGTGGAGATTTCGAAATCGGTTAAATTATTAATGGAAACTGAAAATCTCGAGGCCAAAAATCATCCAGGAATCATGAGGGCTAAAAATATAAAGCTCCCGCAAGATTTTATTCTGGCAGTTGAAAAAATTTTGCAGAGTAAGAAATATATTGCTTCATGAATCCATCTATTTAGCTTTTTCTGACAAAAGTTATACCACCTATGTATATTATTCACTCAGATGAAAATGTGATACGATTGCGAGACGAGGCTAAAGATTTGGAAAATCACTTATGGATGCGACAACTTCCCGTCGATGACGAAGAGTACAAGCAAAAAGTACTAAAAGTAGAGTCTAAATTGTCAAAAAAAGGTCTGTAAAGATTTTAATGAGCACGCGAAAATTCTAATAAATTTTTCATAAATACATTTAAATTTCAATTGGTGAACATGGTTTTCTATTTTAGATGATGTCATCAAACCATTTTTGAGTGAAAAGGAGCTCCGAGATATTGAAAATAGTCGGGACTCTAAAATACGTAGCAAGCTAAAACGAATGATTTATCATTGGCAGCCAATAGAATTTGATCGAAACAAAGGACTGACATATATGATAGCTAAATCGGCTGGAGAATACGCCTCCCTCATAAGGATCCTAAACGAAATCGTCAAAAGACAACCAAAATTTACTCCTAAAAGTGTGTTTGACTTTGGATCTGGAATCGGAATTGTTCCTTGGTAAGCAATCTCATTTTCAATTTACTGCTGGTAATGTGAGTCACTTTGTCGCAAAACTCCAAGAACCATAAGACCGCTCTTCAACTAACAGGGCTGTCAATAATTTTTGGCCTAAATCTGTTGCCGAATACTTTTGCGTGGATAAGTCCAGAGAAATTAATGAACTATCAGAATTGATTTTTCGGAAGGGATCTCCAAAATTCGAAGTCCAGTTGCCTATTTATCATCGTCAATTTTTTCCTGCTTCTAACAAGGTATATGCAAGGTACCTACTATATTTCGTCTTTAAATCGTTCTGCATAATTTTTAATACAATGTGTCTTTTTAGAAACGCTATGACTTAGTGTTCAGCAGCCACTCTATGATGGAATTACCATCCATGTCCGACAGATTAGAAATAGTGTCCAATTTGTGGAAAAGAACTGTGCCTGGTGGTTATCTAATTCTTGTGGAAAATGGTACCAATGCTGGATTTCAGGTAATTATTATTATAGCAAGAACCTTCGGTATTTGTCCATGTGAAACTGATTTTTTGAATTGCAGACCATCATTGAAGCCAGAGATTTCATATTGTATTTGGAGTCGAAAGCCGGATCTAAATGTCATGTATTCAGCCCGGTATGCTAAAGTTGAGATACGACCAACTAATTTTATGTCTATAATCTACTATCATTCGTTACATTTTTTGCAGTGCCCTCATGAAAAAATCTGTCCTCGCTATGCTTTAGATTCTATTCCATGCAATTTCATTGTCCCGTACAAAACATTACTCCCATTTTCTAAGGAGATTATCAAGTTGGAGAAATATTCGTATGTAGTCATTAAAAAAGGTAAAATTTTGTGGAATCTCAAGCAATGTGAACGTGTCCTTACTAGACTAACTAATTAATTGCTACTTAGCATTCAGGGCTAAACATGACGAGCAATGGCCAAGATTAGTTAGGAATCCAATGAAACGAGGTGGGCATACAATTTGCAGATTGTGTACAAAGAAGGGAGAGCTATCAGAAATTGTTCTTACTAAATTTCAAACTCCAGGGTATGCATTTAAATGTCATATACTGTTAGATTATAAAAATGTGGTTGTCGGTTGTGGTAACATTATGATACAAGTGAGTACTGTGTATATTCTAGGGCCCTTCCACTAATTGGACGAAGAAGTAGATGTGGAGATCTATTACCTGTCACAGAAATACCATCTAGTGCAATGGCTTCGGAAAAATTAAACGATAACCAAAAGGATACTTTTCACATCAATAAAACTTCAATCTAATTCAATTTTTTCGTATGAGTTTTTTGCAAATAATAAATTACAAATCGATATCTAGTCAGTTCCTAGTTTTTGTAAAATTCCTTTATTAGTTAATGATTAAAGTACGAGACGAGTAAAGAACAAGTCGCGCTCAATTCATATTTAAAAAATGACACAGAACTTTTTAATACGAATACATCCGTGAGAACGTTGGACAAAGTTAAATCACGATTAAAAACTGGTATTTTAAAAACATAAACATTATAACGGTCACACACGTTGCTACAAAAAAAGACAAAAAGAGGTAAAAAGTTGATTTGTTGATTTGATTCGTCAATGATTAAAATTAAGGGTAAGTAAGTAAAAAAAACTTGTTTAAATACGGGAACGTAACAATAATTATTGTTAAAATTATGCGTTTGTGACGGCACCGAACAAAGTTAAATCACGAAATTGTCTTTAAAAAACTACTGTTGTAAATAAATACAAGTAAATAGTCCACAGTTTATATATTGTATACGCCATTTAGCAACACACGACAACATTACCTTAAACGGTTTGGTTACGCTTTTTTTTATTTCTTGAATACTTTTTTTGCAGTTGCTTTAGCTTTCATAGAACGTCGAGGAGTTACCATTGGAGGTGCACCCGGAATATTTCCACAAAACCGAAACGCACGATTCTAGTTGGAAAAAAATCAAGCTATGTAATCACCTATACAAATTACTTTGCTGAAAATTGTATTTTTTAAATCTTACAGAATCGAAATCGTCTTCATCAGAGCTACAAATGTTTATAGTCCCGTTCATTCCATCGGTTGTCTTTGATTCTACCTTTTTTTTCTTTTTTCGTAAACGTAAACGACTAGAAGTTGCATTACGATTAATTACTAAGCTTGGTAACTGGGAACGTTTCGTTGCTTTTTTATGAAAAGCTGGCATTAAATCAACTTCAGTATCTAAAGCAAAACCTTCCGAGTCTAATTTAGATCTCTTGTTCATAAAAGAGGGTTTCAGTTTGGCAGCAAGAGGAGAGCTGCTACTACTACTACTGGGTCCATCCAACACATTTTCATTAGGGCTTGTATTTATCAGTCTTAAGCCAATGGAAGGATCTGTTGGAGCAGGCGACTGCAAACAAACAGAACAGCATTTAATATTTTATTAGTCAATCAACAGTATTATCATACACAAACAGACCCTAAGACGCATACCTGTTGATTTTGGAATGATTTTTCCAATGTGCTTTCATATACAATTCGCAATTGATCTAACTCCTTCTTGTACTTGTCTCTTTGGGCTTCTGATTTCATAATTTGTTGCCGCATTCTTTCAAATCTTTGTTGCAATGTTTTGAGCTCAGCAGATGTAGATTTAAGTTGACTACAAGATGAAGAAACATTATTTACAATATTGCGGTTATATTACGTACAAACTTTTACAGTTGGAGACGTGGCATATAATACTTACTTAGACAACAGTTTTTTCACTTCAACAAGTGATCTTATAGATTCAGCTGAACCTGAAATTTGAGCAGCTTCATCATCAACCGAGCTAGAAATTCCTTTCAGAGCGTCTTCAATCCTGTTACGTGCATATACAATGTATAAACTGATCTATTCTTGTACGGAGGAAAGAAACAAAGAACTATTCGAATGAATGAACGTCCAGTCAACAAACCTTTTGTATTTATGAATTTTCTCTTCTAAATCTCTGTACTTTTGTTCCCACATTTCTGCAGTGTCTCTATAGCTTTCGAATGTTTTTGCACGCATCGTCCAAATCTCCGTGTTTTTTCTTTGCATTTCGTGTTTTGTTTCCAAAACTTGAAAATCTTCACTGCAATATTCAATAAATTTTTTTAACACGATTTAATACTATAGCTAGTATTAGATCAAATCTAGCTCCTACCACTGTAATCGATACAAATCTTTGAACTCTTGCAGCTCTGCATTCAATTTCTTAATATCATTTTTGAGTTGAATAACTTCTTCGTCATTACTGGACCCCAATCCTATTTGAGAGTCGTTTAGAATACTGTTTTCATAAGTATCAGGGAACAGGGGAGTACATTTAGCCTTAGGAATTGCTTTTCGACAGCAAGGGCATTCAGGTGAAGATTGCTTGTTAGCTTGCAACGGTCCCCTAAAAATATTAACTCGTAATGATATTTCTTCTTTCTCGAAAGCTGTTTGATCCCTTTTATTGAGGAGATATTTACGGTGACAGAAGACTTACGTCATCCATTTTTGAATGCAATATACATGGAAAATGTGTCCACAAGGGGTAGCAGCAATACTAACATCTTGGGGTCGTACTGGAACTCCGTTTATTTGAGCTGCTTCTGCAGGAAGTTTATGAAGACCCTCCGTGCAAATCGGACATCCAAAGCTCATTTTATAGTTTTATTTCCGACAAACTATCCCAGCCTTACATATAAACTAGAAAAAACGGAAAAAATTACCATAAGCACATAACTCATGAGCATGTGCTTTAAGCAAATGCAAATTACCACTTCAAGAAGGTTCTAAAGCTCACCGATTTTAAAGTTCTCCCTCAAAAAAGTTTCCTCAATCTTTGAGTCCTTAAATCGTTTCGCTTCATACAAGAGTGTTCCGCTTATGTTATTTTCTTACCAACATGTCTGTAAGTTTCCACCTAATAATTACACAAATTAAAATATAATTAAAATGAAGAAATTGAACGATAAAAACAAAACCAACACAACAAACGACTGCGAGGTTTGTTGTCAAGCTATCTTCTGAATGGCGCGTAATTCACACAAATTCTGACAACATTGCTCTATTATTTGACTCGATGGCTTTCGAAGTACTGAAATCGAAATCCACCATGTTTTATGGAAAATCATAAAGTAAACCAAGCCATAGTATAGATTCTAAACCAACGTTCAACCAAATAATCAATAGATGGCATAAAAGATAGATTGAAGCTAATGGTCCTCAGCAGGATTTAAATGTTGAGAATTTGAGAAGAAGTATTTGAAACACATTTAACACATGAAGTGAAAAAATGTATGAAATCCTTTCCAATAAACAAAGTTTATTCAATACTACTACTATATGTTCATTTGTCTGAGAAGTCTCAATTGGTCTAGGCAGCATTGAGATAATTTAATGGATTGCTTTGGATGGTCTAAAACCTACCTTGTTTCATCCAATGTTCAATATTCGTGCAATGAATGAGACGATTCATTAGATAATGTTGTATATTAACTATATAAATACCGTAACTGTAACATTGTGCTATCTACATGTCTGCGGATGTCATTGTGAAGGCCAAGGTCCATATGGTATGAATGAAATCAAAATGAAGGTTCTTCTACATCAGAAAAACACGAACACTCGATATATTGAGTAAACAAAGTTGATTTTTCCAAGCGTATTTTTTATCCGAAAGCAATCACCTAAAACAAAATAATGATTGATTCGCTCGAAAATTTTGATTTTTCTTATTGGAAAAAATGGATGCCGGAGAATTTCTTCATCCCGGTAGTCATATCTATCATCTACTTATTTGTGATTTTCAGTGTTCAAAGTTTTATGAAGAATCGCTCACCATATAGGCTGAAAAGTGTACTAGTCGTCTGGAATTTAGTATTTTCAATTTTTTCCATAGTAGCTTCACTTAGGACTTTGCCTGATGTCATATCCACATTAAACCAGCCAAATGGATTTCATGTTTCTGTGTGTTCTAGGTAAGGAACTGAAGTCGTAACGAATTTACAGATTGCATTTAGTATTTCAAGAATTTTTGTAAGTTCTTTTTTTAACTTTTGAAATTTTTACAGCGAAGGTATGTCAAATCGTTTTGCATTTTGGACATGGATTGGGACTTTATCAAAAATCGCCGAATTAGGAGACACCATTTTTATTGTTGCTCGTAAGCAGCCTCTAATACTTCTTCATTGGTAAAAATGGGCACTCCTTAATAGATTTTGTGCATGAAGGAAAGTGAATAATTGAGAATACAAATACAAATTTTGCAGGTATCATCATATTGCAACAATGCTGTACACTTGGTTCATTTTTGATGAACAAGAACCTTGTCATAGATGGCTAGTAACAATGAATTTTGTAATACATTCTGTCATGTACACTTATTTTGCATTGAGGGTAAAATACATTTAGTATTAATCCAAGGTTATAAAATGTATTTAAAACTCCAGCTGCTCAGGTTCCATGCATTTTATAAACTTTACAGGCGGCAGGTATCAGAGTACCTAGAATGATTGCAATGATGATCACGTCTGCACAAATTTTGCAAATGTTCATTGGAATCTATGTGAACTGGTACACGTGGAAAGTCTTGGGTTCGAAAAATTTCACATTTTCAAAAAAATTGGCCGCAGGCATGCATGCATGTAATAACATGTTTTTCGTTTACAGATGAAGGCGGACCATGCCACCGAATAAGGAGGAATCTATATTTATCTATAGGAATGTATGTCTCATATTTAGTCCTGTTTTTGCATTTCTTTTATGAATCCTACATAAAAGAGAAATCCAGGCCGAAAAAAGAGTAGAAAAAAATACATATGAAGGAGAGTGAATTAAAGTAATACATGCAAGTGATTTATATAGCATTTATTATATTTGCTAAAACATGAAAACGGGATATAACATTTAACAGTTTTCTTGCACAACAGACCATGTATCAGACTTAACTAACTATTAACTAACTATGCCATACAGATAAATCAGACCTTTTGAAACATGACTATACATTCACATTGTCGCTAATTACTGTAAAATGCATTATAGGACGGGGTTAGCCTTTCTATTATCAAAAATTACCTTGGGAAAAAAATAAAGATTACAAAAGAGTTCAGTATTAAAAACCAAATAAAAAACATTCAGTTAAACTATTAGTCAGTGATAAAGTGCTCTTTTGTACTATGTACTTACTTAGGGTTATTATAGACTACTTAAACCACTGTGAATCCATCATATTCTAGTAATATAAAGCTTTGAATGAGGACTTCTTACTTGTACAAGAATACCACAAAAACTTAACTTTTTGATTTCCGAAAAAAGTATGTATATTTATAGTGGGTTCACATTTTTCCATTGGAATCCATTTGAGTAGGCTCTAGTGATGGGTCGTTTATAACAAGTTCAGGTTGCTCTCCATCTGTATTTATAGTGATCATCATTTCATTCGTATCCTGATCTCCATCTTCCCCTTCTTCTCCGTCGTCATCCAATTCTTCCTCTTCTTCCATTTCACCTTCTTCTTTTACTTCTTCCAGACCTTCGTCTACCTCCTGTATAAACACATAAAGCAAGCAAGTTATCAACTTTCTTAATTCACATTTTCGTTCATTCGATTAATCAGATAATCCAGAAAATAGAGCAGATGACTTACAGTTTTAATAAGCTTAGCATCCAACTCTATCTTAGCAGACGTAACTGCAGTCAATCCGGGCTCTAGCACACGATTCTTTGAATGTGTTTTGATGTGCTTCGAAAGATGGTCACTGCGCATGAATTTTTTCATACACTCAGAACATTGAAATCTTTTCTCCCCTGTATGCGTTCTTCGGTGCCGCTGAAGTTCATCTGACCTAGTAAATCTTTTGCCACAGAAAAGCCATTGACACACAAATGGCCGTTCACCAGCATGCCACCGGAGATGCGCTCGCAAATGCGATGTTTTCCCGTATACTTTCCCACAGCCCGGAATATGACACAAATGTTGCTTTTTCTTTTCTCCATTGTTTCTAAAAGTCACACGATGCACATTAATTTACACCGTCCACGCTAAGCAAAAAGCCTTGCCAAAATATCGAAAAAATTCTCATACCTGGCGTCAATATCAGTACAATTGGGACAAGTACAAGCCACCCTTCGTAGCCTCGTCTTAGGTTTATCTAAATCCGTTTTTATTGTAGTCACACCGCCTTGATTAGATAATGTGGTAACTACAATAGGTGACTGGTTCACTACTTGCCATTTAGTCGGATCCAATGGATCTTGTTGGATCTGTTGTCCTCCATCTGTGAGCAAAAGTTTGAGGTTTAGTATTCTAGCTTCACACTCTGGTTCTGGTCAAATTTAAATATCCTTCATCTTCTAAGCAAACTTACTAAATCCGGTAACAAGAGGAGATCCTTGAATAGCTTGAAATAGTTGCTGTGCATTCGTTCCTTGTTGAATTAGTTGTTGACCTTGACCTCCAAGTAGTGTTCCCGCAGGTATTAATTGTACATTTCCCAACCCTGGAATATTCTGTTAACCAGAAACGGCAAAAAACGATTCATTTTACTACTGCTTCAAACTACAAGTCTCAGTCTCTTTCACAAGCTTGAATTCGCTTTTCACTAACTAACTAACTATTAGTTAGATGGCACTATTTTACGAACGAATAAAATGTAGCATTAGTGTTGGTTGGTGTTAAAAAATACCTGCGTCAAAGTTTGACCCAAAGAATTTCCCGGCATAACAGTGAACTGTTGATTAGAACCCTGAATTGTGATTTGCTGTGGCTGTTGAGTAGGTTGCTGCTGCTGCACCTGCGCGGTAACGACAGTTGCATTGGACGCCGATGTGACAACATTAGAGGATTGAGCAGCCGTAGCTACTTGCAACTGTTGTTGTACTCCACCATTGTTATTATTTGCTACGCTTGAATTGTTTGCATTATTGGTTGCATTATTATTAGCAGCTCCAGTGTTATCATTAGGGACATTGTTGGTCTATAAAGAGTGAAAACATTAGTTATTTGTTGCGTTGTAGAATGATTTGCCGACTAGATGTTATTTGAGATTTTTACCTGGATTGTGATAGTGCCATTAGCATTAGTACTCCAACTTTGTGTTTGAGATGTGGCAGGTTGAATTTGGGCTAATTGGATTTGACCAGAAGGGGTAATGACTTGAGCTAGCTGCTGTTGAGGAAGCTACAAATGTTTCAGTCAGAATGACGAATGGTTAGTTAAAGATTTGAATGGTTATTATGTTTATGGATTATTCGAATTGCCAAAACGAAGGAGACATACCTGAGCCATTTGGGGTTGGATAATCTGAAGCTGTCCTCCTTGAATCAACCCTCCAGCATTAGGCATAGCAGTGGCAAGGGTTTGAATAGGAATATGCACAGTTTGAATGATGGTCTGTCCATTTGAGGTGGCTATTGGAATTTGGACTGGGATAGACTGTTGGATTGGGAATTGTAGTAATTGTTGCTGCATTCCTCCAGCTGTGCGGACCATATTTTGTCCAGGGGCTAATGACAATGATAGTTTCAATGTTATTTCATAAAGTTCTGGGATCGCAAGTACCTTGCATAGATGTTTAATTGTAAATAAAACCTACCTGCCGTCATAATTGTATTTCCATTTTGCAAAATACTTGCACCCTGGACAATATTTGAGGAGCGAATGAATTGGCCATTTTGAGTGATGATAGCCTGCTGTCCGGCTATCTGCAACGTTTGCTGACCGGCCATCATTACGGTGGATTGATTTGATATGATTTAATCTGCGGAAATTAATTTTGAGAGTATAAGGTTTCCATG
>Ga0210040_10007723_pt1 | contig 12924 bp, 23 predicted proteins | sample CryGeyCG12114_NA_FD_185462 | JGI IMG/M metagenome (GOLD analysis project Ga0210040, IMG submission 185462) | Groundwater microbial communities from aquifer - Crystal Geyser CG19_WC_8/21/14_NA (SPAdes) (version 2) | ecosystem: Environmental > Aquatic > Deep subsurface > Groundwater | place: USA... | reverse complement strand
CGCTCCGGCGCCCGTCACCGACGGTGCGACCGAGCCGGCAGCCACCACCGCGACGACGACCGGGGAGGCCTGATCCCATGTTGATGCCCCGCAGGGTCAAGCACCGCAAGCAGCACCACCCCCGCCGCACGGGCGCCGCCAAGGGCGGCACCGAGCTGGCGTTCGGTGACTTCGGGATCCAGGCCACCGAGCCCGCCTACGTCACCAACCGGCAGATCGAGTCCGCGCGTATCGCGATGACCCGTCACATCAAGCGCGGCGGCAAGGTCTGGATCAACATCTACCCCGACCGCCCGCTGACCAAGAAGCCGGCCGAGACCCGGATGGGGTCCGGCAAGGGATCCCCCGAGTGGTGGGTCGCCAACGTCAAGCCCGGACGGATGATGTTCGAGCTGTCCGGTGTCTCCGAGGACGTGGCCCGCGAGGCCATGCGCCGCGCGATCCACAAGCTGCCCATGAAGTGCAAGTTCGTGACCCGTGAGAGTGGTGAGTTCTGATGGCGACGACTGCCCACGAGCTCGACGACCTGACCAACGTGGACCTCGAGACCAAGCTGCGCGAGTCCAAGGAAGAGCTGTTCAACCTGCGCTTCCAGGCGGCGACCGGCCAGCTCGAGAGCCACGGGCGGCTGCGGACGGTCAAGCGCGACATCGCCCGCATCTACACCGTGGTGCGGGAGCGGGAGCTCGGCATCCGTCCGGCGCCCGGCAGCGACGCGGACGCCGGCAGCACCGACACGAGCACCAGCAGCAGCACCGAGGACGGTGCCGCATGAGCGAGGGAACCGACGTGAGCGACCAGACCACCGCGACGAGCCCGGCGACGAGCACCGACCAGGCTCGCCCCTACCGCAAGATCCGCGAGGGTCTCGTGGTGAGCGACAAGATGCAGAAGACCGTTGTCGTCTCGGTCGAGGACCGCGTCAAGCACGCGCTGTACGGCAAGGTCCTGCGACGCACGAGCAAGCTCAAGGCGCACGACGAGCAGAACCAGTGCGGCATCGGCGACCGGGTCCGGATCCAGGAGACCCGCCCGATGTCGGCGACCAAGCGCTGGCGCGTCGTCGAGGTGCTCGAGAAAGCCAAGTAGGCCGCCGAACCGTCGAGCGCACAGCGAGCTCGGCCCGGTGGAACAGAAGACAGCCCGGCAGAGCCGGTCAACGCAGTGAGGCGGCGCAGCCGCCCAGGGAGTTCCCCCAGGCTCACCGGAAGGTGAGAACCAGGGCGACAAGGAGAAATCGATGATCCAGCAGGAGTCGCGGCTCAAGGTCGCCGACAACACGGGTGCCAAGGAGATCCTCTGCATCCGTGTCCTCGGTGGCTCGGGCCGACGCTACGCCGGCATCGGCGACGTCATCGTCGCCACCGTGAAGGACGCGATCCCCGGTGGCAACGTCAAGAAGGGTGACGTGGTCAAGGCCGTCGTGGTCCGCACCGTCAAGGAGCGTCGTCGTCCCGACGGTTCCTACATCCGCTTCGACGAGAACGCAGCGGTGATCCTCAGGGCCGACGGCGAGCCGCGTGGCACCCGCATCTTCGGCCCCGTGGGCCGCGAGCTGCGTGAGAAGAAGTTCATGAGGATCATCTCGCTGGCGCCGGAGGTGCTCTGAGCCATGGCCGCGAAGAACCCAGACAAGAAGAAGAACTTGAAGATCAAGAAGGGCGACACGGTCCGCGTGATCGCCGGCAAGGACAAGGGCGCCGAGGGCCGGGTCATCTCCGTCCTCTCGGAGCAGGACCGCGTCGTCGTCGAGGGTGTCAACCGCATCAAGCGGCACACCAAGGTCGTCAACCAGGGCGGTCGCGCCGGCACCACCGGCGGGATCATCACCCAGGAGGCTGCGATCCACGTGTCGAACGTGATGCTGCTCGTCGACGCCTCCCAGGGCGAGAAGGGCAAGGTCACCACCCGCGTCGGCTACCGACGCGACGAGGTCACCAAGCGCCGTCCGGACGGCTCGACGTACCCCGCGCTGCGCAGCACCCGCGTCTCGCGCAAGTCCGGTGAGGAGATCTGATGACCACCACGTCCGAGACCGCCGTGGAGGCCGCGCCGTCCGCGCGGACCACGCCCCGGCTCAAGACCCGCTACCGCGAGGAGATCGTCCCCGCGCTGCAGGAGCAGTTCCACCACGCCAACATCATGACCGTTCCCGGCCTGACCAAGGTCGTGGTCAACATGGGTGTGGGCGAGGCCGCCCGTGACTCCAAGCTGATCGAGGGCGCCGTGCGTGACCTCACCGCGATCACCGGCCAGAAGCCGCAGGTCACCAAGGCCCGCAAGTCGATCGCGCAGTTCAAGCTCCGCGAGGGCATGCCGATCGGTGCGCACGTCACGCTGCGCGGCGACCGCATGTGGGAGTTCATGGACCGGCTGCTCTCGCTGGCCCTGCCCCGCATCCGCGACTTCCGCGGACTGTCGTCCCGCCAGTTCGACGGCCGGGGCAACTACACCTTCGGTCTCACCGAGCAGGTCATGTTCCACGAGATCGACCAGGACAGGATCGACCGCTCGCGCGGCATGGACATCACGGTCGTGACGACCGCGACCAACGACGACGAGGGTCGCGCGCTGCTCAAGCAGCTCGGGTTCCCGTTCAAGGAGCAGTGACCATGGCCAAGACGTCCCTCAAGGTGAAGGCGGCGCGCACGCCGAAGTTCAAGGTGCGCGGCTACACCCGCTGCCAGCGCTGCGGCCGCCCCAAGTCCGTCTACCGCAAGTTCGGCCTGTGCCGCATCTGCCTGCGGGAGATGGCACACCGCGGCGAGCTGCCCGGTGTCACCAAGAGCTCCTGGTAGACCTCCACTTCCACACGAACGCCACAGGTCGTCCCACACGGGGCGAAACCAGGTGAGAAAGGGCCGGATGAGGCCATGACGATGACAGACCCGATCGCGGACATGCTCACCCGTCTGCGGAACGCCAACCAGGCGTACCACGACGAGGTGACCATGCCCTACAGCAAGTTGAAGCAGGGAGTCGCCGAGATCCTGCAGCAGGAGGGGTACATCACCTCCTGGACCGTGCACGAGCCCGCCGAGGGCGAGGTCGGCAAGCTCCTCGAGGTGACCCTCAAGTACGGCCAGAACCGTGAGCGCTCCATCGCCGGGATCCGGCGCATCTCCAAGCCCGGCCTGCGCGTCTACGCCAAGCACACGGGCCTGCCCAAGGTGCTCGGCGGCCTCGGCGTGGCGATCATCTCCACGAGCCAGGGCCTGCTGACCGACCGCCAGGCGAACAAGAAGGGCGTGGGTGGGGAAGTCCTCGCCTACGTCTGGTAGCCACGAGACCGAGAGGAAGAAGCACATGTCCCGCATCGGCAAGTTGCCCATCCCGGTCCCGTCCGGCGTCGACGTCGCCGTCGACGACCGCCTGGTCACGGTGAAGGGTCCCAAGGGCACCCTGAGTCACCGCGTCGCCGCCCCGATCACGGTCGGCCGCGGTGAGGACGGCGTCATCGAGGTCGTCCGTCCCGACGACGAGCGCCAGAGCAAGTCGCTCCACGGTCTCTCGCGCACCCTGATCGCCAACATGGTCCAGGGCGTCACCGAGGGCTACGAGAAGCGCCTGGAGATCGTCGGCGTCGGCTACCGCGTCCTGTCCAAGGGCCCCACCCAGCTCGAGTTCCAGCTGGGCTACTCCCACTCCATCACCTTCGACGCCCCGGAGGGCATCACCTTCACCGTGGACGGCACCACCCGTCTCGGTGTCCAGGGCATCGACAAGCAACTGGTCGGCGAGGTCGCTGCCAACATCCGCAAGCTGCGCAAGCCGGAGCCCTACAAGGGCAAGGGCGTGCGGTACGCGGGGGAGCAGATCCGTCGCAAGGTCGGAAAGGCTGGTAAGTGACGATGGCCATCGCACTCAAGTCCGGCAAGCACACCAGCGCACGTGTGGCCTCGCGCCTGCGTCGCCAGGTGCGCGGCCGCAAGAAGGTCTCGGGCACCGCGGAGCGTCCTCGCCTCGTCGTCACCCGGTCCTCCAAGCACATCAGCGTCCAGGTGGTCGACGACCTCGTCGGTCGCACGCTGGCCTCGGCCAGCACGATGGAGCCCGACGTGCGGTCCACCTCCGGTGACAAGTCGGCCAAGGCCCGCCGGGTCGGCGAGCTCGTGGCCGAGCGCGCCAAGGCCGCCGGCATCGACGGCGTGGTCTTCGACCGCGCCGGCAACAAGTACCACGGGCGCGTTGCCGCCCTCGCCGACGCCGCCCGTGAGGGCGGTCTGGCGTTCTGATCGCGAAGACCGATAGGAAGGTAGTTCGAACATGAGCGGACAACAGCGCCGTTCCGGTGGCGCGGGAGGCGGCCGTGGAGGCCGTGACAACCGTGGTGGCCAGGGCACGGACAAGACCGCCTACATCGAGCGCGTCGTCGCGATCAACCGGGTCGCCAAGGTCGTCAAGGGTGGTCGTCGCTTCAGCTTCACCGCCCTGGTGATCGTCGGTGACGGCGACGGCATGGTCGGTGTCGGCTACGGCAAGGCCAAGGAGGTGCCGGCCGCGATCGCCAAGGGCGTCGAGGAGGCGAAGAAGAACTTCTTCCGCGTCCCCCGCAGCCAGGGCACCATCCCGCACCCGGTCCAGGGCGAGAAGGCCGCAGGCGTCGTGATGCTGCGTCCGGCCGCTCCCGGTACCGGTGTGATCGCCGGTGGCCCGGTGCGCGCCGTGCTCGAGTGCGCCGGGATCCACGACGTGCTCAGCAAGTCGCTGGGCTCCTCGAACCAGATCAACATCGTGCACGCGACCGTCGAGGCGCTGCGCTCGCTCGAGGAGCCCGAGGCCATCGCGGCCCGGCGGGGTCTGCGGGTCGAAGACGTGGCTCCCGCGGCGCTGCTGCGGGCCCGGGCGGAGGTGCCTCAGTAGTGGCACGCCTCAAGGTTTCCCAGCAGCGGTCGACGATCGGCTGCAAGCAGAACCAGCGGGACACCCTCCGCACGCTCGGTCTCAAGCGCATCGGCGACGTCGTCGTCAAGGAGGACCGTCCCGAGATCCGTGGAATGCTCCTGGCGGTCAGGCACCTGGTCGCCGTCGAAGAGGTGGACTGACATGACGCTCAAGCTGCACCATCTGCGTCCCGCTCCTGGCGCCAAGACCGCCAAGACCCGCGTCGGCCGCGGTGAGGGCTCCAAGGGCAAGACCGCCGGTCGCGGCACCAAGGGCACCGGCGCCCGCTACCAGGTGCCGGCCGGCTTCGAGGGTGGCCAGATGCCCATCCACATGCGGCTGCCCAAGCTCAAGGGGTTCAAGAACCCGTTCAAGGTCGAGTTCCAGGTCGTGAACCTGGACCGGATCTCGTCGCTGTTCCCCGAGGGCGGCAGCATCGGTGTCGCTGACCTCGTCGCGCGCGGCGCGGTCCGCGACGGTCACCCGGTCAAGGTGCTCGGCTCCGGTGACATCTCCGTGGCGGTCCAGGTGAGCGCGAACGCGTTCTCCGGCTCAGCCAAGGAGAAGATCGCCGCTGCCGGTGGCAGCACCACCGAGGTCTGACCACACGGACCAGGCCCGACAGGGGCCCGAGTGTCTCGACCGGCTGTCCCAGGGCAGCCGCGAGCCGCTCGGGCCCCTGTTAGGCTTCCCGGGTCCGTCCACACGGGGGCTGTTCGCCCCCTCATGCCCGGCCGGGTCCGGCGGGCCGAGACTGCACACGAGCCGTCCGTGGTCGGACACGAGCGGCAGGTGAGGGAGAAGAGGACGAGGTGCTAGGCGCTTTCGCCAACGCGTTCCGTACGCCGGACCTGCGCAAGAAGCTGCTGTTCGTGCTGCTGATCGTGGTGATCTTCCGGCTCGGGTCGCAGATCCCGACGCCCGGTGTCAACGTCGGCAACGTGCAGGCCTGCTTCGACGCCTCGAAGGACGATGGCGTCTACAGCCTGATCAACCTCTTTTCCGGAGGTGCACTGCTGCGGCTGACGATCTTCGCGCTGGGGATCATGCCCTACATCACCGCGAGCATCATCCTGCAGCTGCTGGTGGTGGTGATCCCGCGCCTGGAGGCCCTCAAGAAGGAGGGCCAGTCCGGGCAGACCAAGATCACCCAGTACACCCGCTACCTCACTCTGGCCCTCGCGATCCTGCAGGCCACCGGCATCGTCGCGCTGGCCCGCAGCAGGCAGCTGCTGCAGGGCTGCGCCGAGCCACTCCTGTACAAGGAGAACTCGCTGATGACGATGCTGGTCATGGTGATCACCATGACCGCCGGCACCGCGGTGATCATGTGGCTCGGTGAGCTGATCACCGACCGCGGCATCGGCAACGGCATGTCGATCCTGATCTTCACCACCGTGGTCGCGTCGTTCCCGTCCAACCTCTGGGCCGTCAAGGTCGCGAAGGGCTGGTGGGTCTTCACGATGATCCTGGTGATCGGGCTCGTGCTCGTCGCTGCGGTCATCTTCATGGAACAGGGGCAGCGACGCATCCCGGTGCAGTACGCCCGGCGGATGGTCGGCCGCAAGATGTTCGGCGGCTCGTCGACGTACATCCCGCTCAAGGTGAACCAGGCCGGCGTGATCCCGGTGATCTTCGCCTCGAGCCTGCTCTACCTGCCGGCGATGGCGGCCCAGTTCAGCGGCAACGCGACCTGGTCGGCGTGGATCTCGACGTACCTCGTCAAGGGCGACCACCCGGCCTACATGGCGCTGTACTTCGCGCTGATCCTGTTCTTCACCTACTTCTACGTCTCGATCACCTTCAACCCCGAAGAGGTCGCGGACAACATGAAGAAGTACGGCGGCTTCATCCCCGGGATCCGGGCGGGCAAGCCGACGGAGGAGTACCTCCAGTACGTCCTGTCCCGCATCACGCTGCCAGGAGCTCTCTACCTCGGCCTGATCTCGCTGGTTCCCTTGATCGCCATCGCGCTGGTCAACGCGACCCAGAACTTCCCGTTCGGCGGCACCTCCATCCTGATCATGGTGGGTGTCGCGCTGGACACGGTGAAGCAGATCGAGAGCCAGCTCCAGCAGCGCAACTACGAAGGATTCCTTCGCTGATGAAGCTGCTGATCATGGGCCCCCCCGGGGCGGGCAAGGGCACGCAGGCCAAGCGGATCGCCGAGCGGTTCGGCATCCCCGCGGTCTCGACCGGCGACATCTTCCGCCAGAACGTCGCGGACGAGACTGAGCTCGGGGTCGAGGCCAAGCGCTACATGGACGCTGGTGACTACGTGCCCGACGAGGTCACCAACGCGATGGTCAAGGACCGCATCGCCGAGACCGACGCGGTCGACGGGTTCCTGCTCGACGGCTACCCGCGCACGGTCGCGCAGGTCGCCGAGCTGGCGTCGATGCTGGAGGCCCGCGGGCACCGGCTCGACGCCGTCATCGAGCTCACCGTCGACAAGGACGAGGTCGTCACCCGACTGGTCAAGCGCGCCGAGGACGAGGGTCGCACCGACGACACCGAGGACGTCATGCGGCACCGTCAGGACGTCTACACCGAGCAGACCGCGCCGCTGCTGCGGGAGTACGCCGCCCAGGGCCTGCTCGTGCAGGTCGACGGCATGGGGCCGGTCGACGAGGTGACCGAGCGCATCTTCGCTGCGATCGAGCGCGCGTCGGACTCCGCCGGCTCGACGGCCTGACCTCGGGTCGCAGGCGTGTTCCGGGAGCGGGGGATCGAGCTGAAGTCCCCGGACCAGCTCGGCCTGATGCGGGCGGCCGGACTGGTCGTCGGGGAGACCCTCGAGCTGCTGCGCGCCGCGGCCGTGGCGGGTGTGACCACCGGCGAGCTCGACCGCCTGGCCGAGGAGCACATCCGCTCGTGCGGTGCGGTGCCGTCCTTCCTCGGCTACAGCCAGCCCCCGTTCCCCGCGACCATCTGCACCTCGGTCAACGACGAGGTGGTGCACGGCATCCCCGGCGACCGGGCGCTGGCCGACGGCGACCTGGTCTCCCTCGACTGCGGGGCCATCGTCGACGGCTGGCACGGCGATGCCGCGATCACGGTGGCCGTCGGTGAGGTCCCGGCCGAGGTGGCCGACCTGCTGCGGGTGACCGAGGAGTCGCTGTGGCAGGGCCTGGCCGCCGCCAGGCTCGGCGGACGCGTCGGCGACATCTCCCACGCCGTCGAGCAGCACGTGCGTGGCACCAGCGACTTCGACGTGGTGCAGGACTACACCGGACACGGCATCGGCAGCGCGATGCACCAACCTCCCGACGTGCCGAACGTCGGGCGACCCGGACGGGGGCCCAAGCTGGTCGAGGGCCTGGCCCTCGCGGTCGAGCCGATGGTCGTCGCAGGGGACGCGTGGACCCACACCGACCCCGACGGGTGGACTGTGCGCACCGACGACGGGTCGTGGTCGGCGCACTTCGAGCACACCTTCACCCTCACCCCCGCGGGCCCGTGGGTGCTGACCGCCCTGGACGGCGGTGCCGCCCGGCTGGCCACGCTCGGGGTCGGCTACGGCGGCCCGACCGGCAGTTGACCGGCAGTTGACCGGCACTGCCCCGTGCCGCGGATCGGACCGGGTGCGTGCCACGATTAGGGGTTACCGCCCTGATCGGCGTAGACTGACCTGTCGGCCCAACGTGGCCCGTTTCGTGGCGCCCTGCGGCTGCCCGGTCCAGCACTCTGGCTCTCTGCGTCACGCTGCTGCCCGGGAGAGGGCGTCTCGAGCAGGCGACGAGGTCCACCGGTGACCCGCTCCCCTCAGACCTGTTGGTCGGGGGACGAGGCCACCGGGCGGTTCCCGGGTCAAGGTTGACATCCGAACAGCGACGAGGATTGCGGAGGACATGCCGAAGAAAGAAGGCGTGATCGAGATCGAGGGCACGGTTGTCGAGGCACTCCCGAACGCGATGTTCCGGGTCGAGCTGAGCAACGGTCACAAGGTCCTCGCCCACATCAGCGGCAAGATGCGTCAGCACTACATCCGGATCCTCCCCGAGGACCGTGTCGTGGTGGAGCTCTCGCCGTACGACCTCACCCGCGGTCGGATCGTCTACCGCTACAAGTAATCCACACAGCCGAAGGAACAGGCCATGAAGGTCAACCCCAGCGTCAAGCGCATCTGTGACAAGTGCAAGGTGATCCGTCGCCACGGCCGCGTCATGGTGATCTGCGAGAACCCGCGCCACAAGCAGCGCCAGGGCTGAGCCTCAGGGCTCGACCCCGCATCACCCCCCGCAGCACCAGGGGCAGCACCGCACAACTGAACACCTCTTCGTGATCGCTCCGCACCGGCCTGGCCGGTGCGGTCACCCCCGGACCGGAGGCCGGGGCCCGCGCCGACACGCTCGACGAGTCGGACGGGGCGCGACACGACCAGACACCTCCGCGAAGCGAGGAGCCGAGCGCTCCTCAGGAAAGGAACGGGCCACCCATGGCACGTCTCGTCGGTGTGGACCTCCCGCGCGACAAGCGCATCGAGGTCGCACTCACCTACATCTACGGCATCGGCCGCACCCGCGCCCAGCAGCTGCTGAAGGAGACCGGGGTCGACCCGGACACCCGCACGGACGCGCTGGGCGACGACGAGCTGGTACGGCTCCGCGATGTCATCGAGGCCAACTTCAAGATCGAGGGTGACCTCCGTCGCGAGGTCCAGGCCGACATCCGGCGCAAGATCGAGATCGGCAGCTACCAGGGCCGCCGGCACCGTCAGGGCCTGCCCGTCCGCGGGCAGCGCACCAAGACCAACGCGCGCACCCGCAAGGGCCCCAAGCGCACTGTCGCCGGCAAGAAGAAGGCCAGGTAGGCCCCACCTAGGCCTGCAGGCCCTGCAGGGACCGTGGTCGCACGGTGCCCCACCCGACGGTGAGGCTGCGAACCCCGCGTCACTGCCCACCAGCTCTCGATCTCGAACCAGAAAAGGAACCCCATGCCTCCCAAGAGCCGTCAGGCCAGTGGCGCCAAGAAGGTGCGCCGCAAGGAGAAGAAGAACGTCGCCCAGGGCGAAGCCCACATCAAGAGCACGTTCAACAACACCATCGTCACGATCACCGACCCCACGGGCGCGGTCGTGTCGTGGGCCTCGGCCGGCACCGTCGGCTTCAAGGGCTCGCGCAAGTCGACCCCGTTCGCTGCCCAGATGGCCGCTGAGGCCGCTGGACGTCGGGCGCAGGAGCACGGCATGAAGAAGATCGACGTCTTCGTCAAGGGCCCCGGCTCGGGACGCGAGACCGCGATCCGGTCCCTGGGTGCGATCGGCCTCGAGGTCGGCACCATCCAGGACGTCACGCCCACCCCGCACAACGGATGCCGGCCGCCCAAGCGCCGTCGCGTCTGACACCCGACCAGCGATTTTGTAAAGGAGACCTTCCACCATGGCCCGTTACACCGGACCCATGACGAAGAAGTCGCGCCGTCTGGGTGTCGACCTCGTCGGTGGCGACCAGGCTTACGAGCGTCGTCCCTACCCGCCCGGCCAGCACGGTCGCGGCCGCATCAAGGAGAGCGAGTACCTCCTCCAGCTCCGCGAGAAGCAGAAGGCGCGCTACACCTACGGCGTGCTCGAGAAGCAGTTCCACAACTACTACACCGAGGCCAGCCGTCGGGCGGGCAAGACCGGTGACAACCTGCTGCAGCTGCTGGAGTGCCGCCTCGACAACGTGGTCTACCGCGCCGGGTTCGCCCGCACGCGTCGCCACGCCCGCCAGCTGGTCGTCCACGGTCACTTCCGCGTGAACGGCAAGAAGGTCGACATCCCGTCGTACCAGGTCAGCCAGTTCGACGTCATCGACGTCAAGGAGAAGTCGCTGGAGACCACGCCGTTCATCGTGGCGCGCGAGACCCACGGCGAGCGGGTCGTGCCGGCGTGGATGGACGCCATCCCCGGTCGGATGCGGATCCTGATCCACTCCCTGCCGGTGCGGGCGCAGATCGACCTCCCGGTGCAGGAGCAGCTCATCGTGGAGTACTACTCCAAGAAGTAAACGGTCGGGGGTCTTCGCCCCCCGACTGCCCCCCACCCTGGTCCAGTCTCCGGTAGGTCCCCCGATTGCCCTCACCGGGTCCGGTCCCCGGTAGGCCCCCCGATTGCCCCCACCGGGTCCGGTCCCGGTGGGTCCTCTCCACCAGCAAATCGAGTCCGTCATATAGCGGATGGGCTCAGACAAGGACACCACAGTGCTCATCGCCCAGCGCCCGGGTCTCTCCGAAGAGACCGTCGACGAGTTCCGCTCCCGTTTCGTCATCGAGCCCCTCGAGCCCGGCTTCGGCTACACGCTCGGGAACTCGCTGCGCCGCACCCTGCTGTCCTCGATCCCCGGGGCAGCCGTCACCAGCATCAAGATCGACAGCGTGCTCCACGAGTTCTCCACCATCGAGGGGGTCAAGGAGGACGTCACCGAGGTGATCCTCAACCTCAAGGATCTGGTGGTCTCCTCCGAGCACGACGAGCCGGTCACGATGTACCTGCGCAAGCAGGGGCCGGGCGTCGTCACCGCCGCCGACATCGCGCCCCCGGCGGGCGTCGAGGTGCACAACCCCGACGTGGTGATCGCGACCCTGAACGACAAGGGCAAGCTCGAGATGGAGCTCGTCGTCGAGCGCGGCCGCGGCTACGTCTCCTCGGTGCAGAACAAGGGTGGGGACAACGAGATCGGCCGCATGCCGGTCGATTCGATCTACTCCCCGGTCCTCAAGGTGACCTACAAGGTCGAGGCCACCCGTGTCGAGCAGCGCACCGACTTCGACAAGCTGGTCATCGACGTCGAGACCAAGCCGTCGATCCGTCCCCGCGACGCCATCGCCTCGGCGGGCAAGACCCTGGTCGAGCTGTTCGGCCTGGCCCGCGAGCTGAACGTCGAGGCCGAGGGCATCGACATCGGCCCCTCGCCGGTCGACGAGCAGCTTGCCGCGGACCTCGCGCTGCCGGTCGAGGACCTGCAGCTGACGGTGCGGTCCTACAACTGCCTCAAGCGCGAGGGCATCCACACCGTGGGTGAGCTGATCTCGCGTTCGGAGCAGGACCTCCTCGACATCCGCAACTTCGGTGCCAAGTCGATCGACGAGGTCAAGGCGAAGCTGCACGAGATGGGTCTCTCGCTCAAGGACAGCGCGCCGGGCTTCGACCCGCAGGCAGCCCTCGCGGCGTACGACGACGACGACGACACCTTCGTCGAGGACGAGCAGTACTGACCCAGCTCCACCACCACTACCCGGGTACCTGACACGGCCCGGGAGGATCGAGAGACACCATGCCCACCCCCAAGAAGGGCGCCCGCCTCGGCGGCAGCCCGGCCCACCAGCGCCTGATCATCGCCAACCTGGCGACCAGCCTGTTCGAGCACGGCAAGATCACCACTACCGAGGCCAAGGCGCGCGTGCTGCGCCCGGTCGCGGAGAAGCTGATCACCAAGGCGAAGAAGGGCGACCTGCACAACCGGCGCCAGGTGCTGGCCACGGTCAAGGACAAGGGCGTCGTGCACGTCTTGTTCGAGGAGATCGCCCCGCGGTTCGCGGAGCGTCCGGGCGGCTACACCCGGATCACCAAGCTCGGCCCCCGCAAGGGCGACAACGCCCCCATGGCGGTCATCGAGCTGGTGACCGAGGACTACGCGCCCAAGGCCCGGGCCACCCAGCGCAGCACCGCGCCGGCTGCCACGACCGCCACCGCTCCGGTCGCCGAGGTCGGCGAGACCCCGGCCGACGAGGTCACCGAGTCGGGGGCCGACGAGGCGCCGGTCGAGGACGCCGTTGTCGACGACACGACTGTCGAGGACACGACTTCCGAGGCCACCGCTGCCGAGCCGGCGGACGTCGACATCGAGACGACCGAGGAGGCCGCCGCCGACGCGCCGGCCGACGAGGTCGCCCCGGACGCCGGCGAGACCGGCGAGACCAAGGCCGAGTGAGCTAGGCCGTGTCTCCTAATAGGTGTAACCAGCGGATACAGCTCTGGAGCACCGCCGCAGCGCGGTAGGTGATGGCGAGCTTGTCGTAGCGGGTGGCCAGACCTCGCCACTGCTTGGTCAGGCTGAA
>Ga0210040_10007721_pt1 | contig 12926 bp, 8 predicted proteins | sample CryGeyCG12114_NA_FD_185462 | JGI IMG/M metagenome (GOLD analysis project Ga0210040, IMG submission 185462) | Groundwater microbial communities from aquifer - Crystal Geyser CG19_WC_8/21/14_NA (SPAdes) (version 2) | ecosystem: Environmental > Aquatic > Deep subsurface > Groundwater | place: USA... | reverse complement strand
GTTGCCTTACCAGAGCACTGGTTCATTTTTCATGACTGCCATGCACGTACATTTGTAGTTTACTACAAGACACAAACGTCCGTTGGGCTCACTAATGATTTGTGAATTATGGAGTTGAGCAAACAGATGCTCAGGCTTGAAAACACAATGGAGCAATGCTATATCTGCTAAAGAATGATTTGAGTAAATTACAATAGTTTTAGATTGTATTAATGTATTTATTATTTATGTGCGTTTTTTCTTATTGAATTTTTCTGAATGTGCAAAAGTTTTTTTTACTCACTCACTCACTTTTAGTCGACTCAATAGTTTTTCATATTCCAACTTTTTTCTTTATTCCAAAACTTGAAAGCTTTTTTATAACTTTGCTCAGGCTTCAAGAATTTGAAAGGTGCATTTTCATCTCAAATTAATTTCGGGTAGACTGCACACCTTGTTTCGCTTTCCGCTTTCATTGCATTCCTTATGCGCAATATATATGGCTGTAACTGTAAATTATTAAGCTACCATGTGCATTCAATTTTGTAAGGTTTGAAAGAATTGGTGCTTGGGCAGAAAAAAATCATTTTCTTCATTACGTAGAATGAAAAGATTGTCTGTAGCTCTATTTCTTTTTTTCTTTACAGGACATTTTCTACTCCTGGGATTTCAAGAAGCTATGAAGCAGTCTGAGGAATACAATATCGAAAGTCCCTGGTTTGCTGACTCAAAAGAAACTTGCTCTCTTGAGGCCGACCTTCATATGAACAATATGAAGGAAGTGTCTTTCAAAATGATCTTGAAGACCCAGAATCATAGCACATGGGTTCCTATGTCCAGCCTTGGAGGTGCAAGTCGTAGGTCTGTACTTGATTTCACTATTATTTAAATAAATGCATCTATAGACCTCGTAAACGAAAGAATATTTCCACTGTTTTCTTTTTATTGGTCACTGGGGACTTCATTAACCTACAATTTTCAGATGGCAGAAACTCAAACAAAACATTGGGAAGCAAAATCAGCCATTCCAAATCATCCTAGCCGTCTCAAACAGTCATAAAATCCCATCTCATATAGCCATTGATGATATTCGACTCACCAACTGCTTTCCTAGTAAGTAGTACAGCTTTCCACATTGTCCTATGCAGAATAATGGTCATGTAAACAAAAGGACCAATGTTGTCCTATCAGCTTATTGGTATTCTCAACTCAAGTGACTCTCGTTATTTCAGGCATAGAATCATGTAATCAGTCCTGCTCGTCAACAGATTTTCGTTGCAGCAACAATATTTGCATTCATCGAAACCAGATTTGTGACCTTAACAGGTAATGTATTGTCAAAATATTTTGACATCCTTTAATTTCGTCATATATCACAATTCAGTATAATACTCAATAATGGATGACATGAAAACAAAGAATAAAGCTATAAAGCTCAATCAATGAAGTCTCAAATAACACTCACTGGGCTCATGAATCGATCCACTGCCGCCATATTGTTTCTGGTACAGTAAGCATGTTTTTGGAAATCTTGCAGGGACTGCCAGTATGGGGAGGACGAGTACCAAGACTGCGGTAAGTAAACAATTGCTCATGAGAAAGCATTACTTGTGTTATTTGTACACAGACAGTGAAAATCAAAATGGAAAGTTGTTTCCTTTTCTCTGTATAAAATAACTTTCCTGTATGTACGATTGAAGACCAAGTTAGTCATAATTTTCCAGCCAGATGTAATTTATTTCTGTTTACTTCATACATGAGACCTTCCGGAGTTTTAATGCATGCCCATTATTTGAACGTCACAGGACTTTGGCTGTATATTTACTTTATCATCTCTGAGTATACTGTGGTTTTGTACTCCCTTTACCAAGCAAAGCCACAGCTAATTTACAATATATAGCCGCTCTGACGGTTTGCTGGAACCATCAAAAGGTATACTAAGAGCGAAAGGAAGGTTGATTTGTGTCCCATGTGAAATTTAATATAAAAGACTGTCTTTTGTTGTGGTCTAATCCGTATTATAAATGTTGTTTAGTCTTTCCGACCGCTAGTATCGCTACCATGGGTCAATATGTTGCAGAAAATACCACTGCGCAATTTGCAGTATCGCAGTAGCTAGAGAGAAATATATTTTAAAACTGGGAATATAAACTAGGATTTGATAGATAACTTTGTAGCAATGCAAAAAGTTTGTATTAGCTTTCTAATAGATTTAACTGGAGGCTGGTTTCTAAGCAAAATTCTTGCTGGCTCAATGAGTTGTATAAAGCTTTTAGAAACAGTGCTATAGAGAGGAACTGTGGGGCAAAATAAATATTGTTTGCTAATGGTTAGTGTACTTAATAACTTTACTTTCTGTTTGAAAGAAATGTTCAGTAGGTTTTTTCTGGAGGTTTCCATGCAGGCAAGTTTTGTCTGGTTCTGGTTGCATGGCAAACTTGTCGCAGATTTCACCTTTTGAATCTTGAATTGTCATAATAAGTCTAAATAGACCTAACTTATAGAGTTCTATAGATTTCATTCGAGCGGACAGCATAGCATAGAGTGATAGTGATTTTGCGATTTATTTCTATAGAGAAGTCGTAGTCTCAATCAATCACCTCACAACACTATTATAAGAAAAGTTATGAAATGCCAATAAATAGCTACGGGACAATAGGGTCTCATTTTGCCAAACAAATTCAATGAACGAAAATTCTAGACTGCAAAGATGTGCTATATATTTATTGGTATCATTTCTTTCATGTCTGAATTTGACTTTATATAGAATGCTAGTTTAGTTATAAGGTTCAATAATATCTAACACATGCGTGTTTCCACGAGGAAATTTTTAGTTAGTGTATTTACTGTCCCAATAACTATTAACTTAACTGCCGTATGGCGGAAACTACTCGAGTGGAAAGTTAATTACTTCAATTCATGCGAATTATGCCAAAGTCTGAAAGTCTCAATTCATGTAATTGGATTATGCTGTCTTATGGAAAGGCTTCAAACAATTGGGAAATCAAGACCAATCCATTGAATTATATGAATAGCAGATTATAGCTTGAGACATCCGCAAGTAAAAACAACCATAGTAATTCTAAATTTTTAGAGACAAAATTCAACATAGTGTATGAAGGTTTATTTTTTTGTTTAGCAAAGGCGATCTTATTGTGAAACACGTGCTAACATTTTCCTTAGGTAAATTCAATTAGAAAGCCTTGAAACAGAGCGACACATTTTATTTCCTTCATTTACATTGCATTCTATCAACTTTGAATGTCGACAACGTAAACACTCATTTAAATTGTAAAATTGATGTGATAAAAAACCTTTCGTGATTTCAGACAAAACATTGGCAGAATAAAACCTCGTTTGGCAGCCAGCGTATTATATTATAAACCGATGTGAAGTCGTTGATATATTTGAGGAAGGAAACTATTTACAGATTAGATCAAATGTGTCAATTCCATCTGTCCCATCTGAATGAAATTATCGTCTTGTCATCCACATGCTTAGTCAGTTTTCCATTTCTTACCATTTCATAAAGTTTGACAGAAAAGGCAAGGGAGAAAGAAATCATTTATTGAATGAAACGAGTATTTCATGAGTGATCACAGCAGTAGAAGTGTCTGTGGAGATTTTCTCAGTATTTGCTGAACTGAACTGTACCAAATTACTATGTTTAATTTGTTTTTAAATAGATCACATGCCTGAAAATACAACGTGCACATTTGAAAAAGGATGGTGTGGGTGGACGATTGAATCAGACTCAAACATCCGATGGGAAAGAACTAACAAACCATCTTTATCAAAGATCTCCGGGCCTCAGGCTGATCATACTTTTGGGAATGCTTCTGGTAAAGCACCAGTTTTGTTCCTCTTTGTTTGTCCATATGAACTTTTATCTATATAGGGTGTTCGAGTGCAAACTGGATGAATTCGAAGCTTTTTTTTATAATGCATGAATATTTTTTTACATGTTTTTTTCCATGGTCATGGTAGTAATATGTATGTGATCAAGTTTAAGCTTCAGTACTTACTCACTGGTATGCAATAGCATTTAACTGATTCCCCAATAATGGAATGGTAAGTTGTCTCAAACAAAATGAGATCGCCAGATTTGACACCCCCAGATTACTCTCTTTGGGACTACATGCAGCAAAAAATAAGGAAAAGAAATCCTGAAGTTTTTCTAAAGCTACAAGAAAAGCAAAAGTAGAGAGTTTTTGCCCGTTAACTACCAAAATATGTTCTTCCAATTGCAGAAGTGCTAATTGCCGTTCATTGAGAGATGTATAGCGTATAATGGTGGATACATACTTTAAAGTTATGGCTGCATGTATTCAATTAAAAGTTATTTTTTCTGTTGCGCAGTTTTGAGCATCTTGAGGTCCTCTAGTTTGAACTCGAAATCCCTTTACTTTTACAATGTATGTGTAGCTAGACTTGGGTGGTAGCGACTGAATTATGTACCATTATATTATTTTCAGGACATTACCTCATAGTGGACATGAAAGTGGCAAACGCGTTCACTGACAAAACAAGGTTAATCAGCAGCATTTTTGCTCCTCCACCGGCATACAGCTTCAATTCCAGCTCACCTTACTTTGAGAGCTGTCAGGTATGTGCTTCACTATTGTATTTCTCATCTTTAGGTAGGAAGAAGGCGATGATATCATTCTTAATGATTCCAGTGATGCTGACCTCATAATTGCATTGACCTCTATGACATGTATATTTTTGTGTTTCCAGCTGCGATTTTTTTATCACATGTTTGGACCCCATGTTGGAACATTGGATGTTGAACTAGTCCCTCTAAGTCCTCGCGCGGCATGGTCTAAACCTATTCGATTCTGGGAACAAGTGGGAGAAAATCGCGGTAATATGTGGCATCGAGTTTCTGCCAAGCTTCCTAGAGTCACTACAAAGTGAGCAACACTTTTTTGTACCACTATATAATCTTACTTAATGCAACGATAGTTGCACCTGGCTTCCTTGACGTTGATTCATGTTCATCGCCTTATCATGAGGGAACATTCGTGGGATTTGTTTGTAGAAAATATTAGACTTTGTTGTTATTCTATTTACGTTCACCCCTGTGTTTATAACAAGTGACGTTAGTTTACCTGCGTCAGTGAGTGCTATTAATCTAAATGATTAACACAATTACTGACAAACACGTTCCCTATTATTGTTTGGCAGGTATTATCTTCAATTTACTGCTGTAAGAGGCCGCAGAGGACACGCTGGGGATATTGGCATTGATGATGTCTCATTAAGTCCAGAATGCGTGGGACTTGGTAAGTGGGCTTCCATTTACTCTTTAATTCAAACACATGAGTTAGTTTCAATCGTACTTAATGTAGATATATGCTAATTTAATGGAGATTTAAATCATCATGCTAACAAACAAGTACAATTTGTTTTCACTTTGTGACTGTCGATTCCATAATGCTTTACAACGAATCCAAGTTCACATCATTGCGTTTATTCTGTAGGTGTTCCATCGATCGCCCTCAATGGATACAATTACCAGGTGGCGTTGAATACTAGACAGGGTAAGTCGGGCACTCCATAATTCCTTCTTATGGAGTAAGCTTACCTAATCTATATTGTGTATTAGTAATGATAGAATTGTTTCCGTATAAGTTTGTTCAAACGATGCGCCATTGATGTAGAGTTTAAGGAAGATTTAATGCGTTGTTGTGGAACTAGCTCATGTCCAATTTAATTCTCTGAGCAGCTTAATCAAGTAATCCATATCTATGCCCTGCATCCTGTAATTATGACTGTCGCGGAAATTCGGCGAGGCTTGAGGACTCAGTAAACTTGTATAGTAATTAAACGCCTTTGCGAGAAGCGTAGACTGTCTGTAACATTATATAAGTCCTTTATATTGCCCTGCAGCAGACTGCTTTATCTGCCAACTATAATCTCTGCTAACAAAGTTTCTAGGAATTAATCAGTTTTGCGTTAATTCAGTCAATGAAAGTTTGAGGAACGTAATGTGAACCAATATTCTACTAAACTAAGTGTTTACCAAGATGTTAATCACCGTATTTGCTAAACAAAATCATTTCTCATGTTGATTTGTAACAAGCGACTAGCGACTATAGTTTGAAAAACTATTTTCAGATATTGTATTGGGTTAGCTTTAGTCTTACTGCAAGTTTTCTGTTCTCTATGCTATCCTTGCATTTTTTGTGTTTTATCGAGTTCATTTTTGGTCTTTGCAGGTCCTATGACCTCTCCATATGGACTTCAGAACATTACAGGTAAATGCCATATTTTTTCAGCTTATGCTATTATAAACTTACATCCACCTACGCATCAAGTAAAACCTTTCATAATGTAAAATAAGGCTATCAAAGCCAGCATCAAATTTTCTTTAAAACTAAATTGACTACCTGGAGCAATTAGAAACATAATCACGTTTTTGAACAAAAAAATGAATAGCTTCGATAGATTAGAGCAATTATAGTAGCACTGTCTGACGGCTCCAATTTTCCATGTAAAGTGATACTATGATCCAAGGTCCTTCTATAGTAACCAATCAACAAATTTACCAATCAACAAAGGTAAATTTGTTGATTGGTTACTATAGAAGGACCTTCCTATGATCTACATCCAGTGCTGATTTTCACAACGTCAGGTTGTGCCATAAAAATAAAATGCAATTAGTGTTAAATTTCCTGTATTTTGAGACAATTCCAGGAAACTAGGAACTACACCTTTCACTGAAATGCAATACAATATGGTGAATACTTTCTCCAGCCGCTTGATGTTGTTCGACAATGTATGGGTTGATGCGATCTGCAAACTATATGTAATCAAGAATAGCAGTGATTGTTTATCTAAAATGTCCATACTGGCTCTGATCAAATCCAGTGCAATTTAAATTAAGTCTTTTCTTGCAATGCAATTAAAGTGATGCTATTTGATGCAGCCAGAAACTCAGTCAGTCAGTTGAATTAGTTTTGCTGTACTTTGTGTTCTATATTGGAGCATGTGAACAAAAGCTGTTCACAAAAAGACAAACTTTTGTGTTACTTAATCTCTAAATCACATTCGCATCAATATCAATTACTATCTAATTGGATTGTTTAGAAATCTATGTGCATGTACTTTGCCAACATGATACACTAATGTTTCGCTTTCTGTCTGTATCACAGTCTACAGATTCAACACATGCAACAACACTGGACGATTGGGCCCAACGCTGAGTCAATGCAGAAAACAATATAATAGAACATCTCTAGACTGGGATACGCCTGTGGACATGAGTTTAACACAACCTGGTGTTCAAATTTGGACAGTTCCCCAAACAAACCATTACACGTAATGCATTTGCGATATTTATTCGATTCTACGATACGATAAGATACGTTGACTAGTAATATTAAGCCCTTTTTGGGAAAAGTTTTTTTTTGTGTATGCTATTCAATGCTTTTAAAGAAAAAGGTAAGAATAGTCGTACTACTTACTTTTGAACTGTTTTCAATAATATGGTTTTAACAATGCTATTGCAACATGCTTTCATGTTAAGCTAAACAAACATAATTTCCATTGGTCTAACAAAACTTTATTCTATATACCGTGAGCAAGCATGAGAGAATCTCAGTCAGCGTTTAGAACGATTTTTGCTGGAATGCTGGAAATATTTACATATTTATATTTAGCTGGTAGATCGATAAAGATTTCAATAAATTCAAGGTATATGGAATAATATTCCAGTTCTAACTTATTTTTTCTTGTCTAAAAATTTGAAAAATGACTATTCGACCATTTTAAGTGTTTGTACCATTTGTACCATAGTTCATGCGTGAATCTTTTGTTATCTTTTTTTCCAATGCTATTCAACCTTCGATAATGCGATATGAATTCAATTTATTTGATTGTCATTCCAGACTAATCGCCAAAGGCGCAAGTGGTGGTAGAGGGGCATTGCTGAACCAAATGACTTCACATGGGTCCATTGTAAAAACCACTATGCTACTACACAAAGGGGAAAGAATTCATATATTGGTTGGCCAGGAAGGTATTTCAGCCTCAGCCTGTGAACAGGTAAACGCAATCAGCTCCCACATTTACCTTATATACTAAACACAATACCAGCCATCTGTAGAACCAAGTATTGGAGATCAAACGGTAAAGTCGTTGCCGCGTAACATACTTGCTTGATTTATACCAATACAAATCTCGATAGAGATTACTCCTGTGTTTCATGACTTTCTTCCGTGAAATGCAATTTGGACCAATCCCCCTGCTACTTGAAAAACGTTATCGAACAAATCATCTTCCTGTGCCTGGGAACGTTTCTATTAAATAGAAAAATATATGTACATATGTACCTTCTTGTACAGTTTCATGAAAGCATTTCCTTGTCTTGTCATCTTTCACTCAGTCAGCTCTATTTTCTCTTCATCACTTTTTTCTAATACTTACGTTGTACGTATTTTTTTATCCATCACTGCAACTGGAAGCATTTCACTTGAACGCGTTTCTGACGTGTTTCGATTTATGTTGAACCCGCAGATTTTTTATTCCTTATTTCTTCAAAAATTGAGCCATTTAGGTTCCCAGCATTTCCTATTTAAGCTCCAGCTTTCCTTGACAATATCAATTCCTTATAACAATGTTTCGAAAATCAGTGCTAATGGGTGGTTCCTACTGGCATTTTTTGCTATATTATGCATAATATACATTTTGTATGGAAAAGTTTTACATATAAGGCAGTCGTTTCCCCTCCATAAATAGGCGTTCAGTATGTAGACTTGTTTGCTTTTTAAGACTTTCACTTCAAAACCTTCTAAACCTTTCTAAATTACGAACAGCCGAGCATATGGGAATATCTGTCTTCTATTTTTATTAGCCCCAGCTTAGCTAGCTCACTTTACTGTAGTGACTGTAGTCAGAATAAATACTGCCCATTAGCCCATTATAGTTTACTCTTTACGCTATCCACATGACTGACAGCTCTTATTTAGTCACTGCGGTGAGTCAAATATCACAATTGTACATTTCTATGTAATGGATTCTGACAGTGGCAGAGTGGGATCCAATTACAATAATAATAAGAGTGCTATTCCTCTGGATGGGTTGTCATTCCGAGAAATATGGGGAAAAAACAAGGAATAGGGTATTATCATGTCCTTTGTTCATTATTTACTATAAATTTCTTTTACAGAACGGGACCGAAAAGGATAGTTCCAGATCAAAGAAGATACAAAGAGGATGCAGTAATATGTTGTTACCCAGAAATACGAGAGCTCCCAAAAACCTAATTACCGAATTAAAAGCTGTAAATAATTTGGTTGGTGGTGGTGGTGGAGGCGGTGGAGCAACTTTCGTTTTCAAGGTATGAATCTGTAAGATGAGGATCAGATATAGAAATAGGATAAGATGAGAAAAAAAGTGGTTCACCGACCGTCAGTCTGCCACATGTGGACGCAAAGGAGTCTATTTTTACAAAATCTTGACGTAGTCACGGACGCAAGTGGCATTACAGATCAGTTACTATACTACAAAATTATAAATGAAAATATAAATTGGCTATGTAGTAACCTACAGTCTTCCCGCTAGTGTAACACATGATCTTAAATAGTTGAAAACACTATAGAAGCAATAAGATTTACGTTTTTCACAAAAAAATGAGCTTTATGGGTTGTGAAAAACTAATTTGAGAATCAAGGTCCCTATAGAAACAAATAACACCCTTTTTTACAAGGTTTGGAAATAGTGTACCATTTCAATAAAAAAGGCAGTAGTTTTGCTTGTCGGGTTACATGGCAATGGTTGTTTGGTGTAAACAAAAAGCGAAGTTGTAAATGATAAGAAATGAACTGCAAAGTAGAAAATATGAATTTTGTTGGCATAGCATTTTTAAAATCTACATTTTGATTTCAAGAATTTAGCCATTTAACCTGGGTCGCCAAATAACACAGGTCAACTGCCTTTTACTTTGAAATGGACAGAAGTTAAATCTGAGAATTCAATGCAAGTGAAAAATCAAAATGGCGGATCATACCATCACTATGGTGAGCAATACAGAATTATTGATGTGAAGAAAATATTTCCGGCCCCTTTTGATTTTTCATCTAAATTGAACTCTCAGATTTAAGTGTTTCTAAATCTTGTAAAAAGAGGGTGTTATTTGTTTCTATGGGACATTGGTGAGGATGAAAAGTGAAAGTTACGGACGTCTAATAAGAGCTTGCAAACAGCTGCTGGAATTGCGTCCTTTGTTTAGGCTGTTTGGATTGACAACAACTTTTTACAGCATGCTGTTTACAAATAAATATACGGTCAATGTTTCTTACTGGAAATATTATAACTTTGTACTATACTTTATATTCAATTTTTGAAGACAAGGTTCTTTCAGGCGCACTTAATTTCGATAAGGCAGTAATATTAGGCCGCACTATTCTCTAACGTTAGTCCAAATACTGCTTTTATTTTCATCCGAACCTAAAATGAGATACGAAAAGTTTGTTTACTCGCCTACACATGCTTACGGTAGCATTCAGTTTCTATTTGGATACATTTTCCCCATTTTCTATCCGGTTGACCCAACGTTTCTTTGTTGAAAGCAGACTGTGAGACTTGTTAAAAATAAAGGCACAGTTTAAATATTCATCTCACCTCCTACGGTTACTTCCCACGTAAAACAAAGTTTCATAAATAGATAGCTCCCAACGTTTCAATTTCATCTTGATTACAGTAGTTGAAACCTTGCAAACAAACAGTTCAAAGGAATGGTTTTACTGTTTGTTTTGAGAAAAGTTGTATTTATTTATACCAAAAGAAAGGTCTTTCTTGTGGTCTTCAGGTTGGCAAGTGTCACACATAACCATGCTTTGTCATGATTCTCAATACTTGAACTGATTTGATGCGAAATTTAGCAATTTAGAGCAGATTGTATTCTTCTGTTTGTCATCACTCCTTGGAATTTCTCAATAGACGGTTTAAAAATATTAAAACGACTTCAAAATTCTCCAAGAATTAAATTATTCATCACACAATAGAAGGACTTTCCCTCCCTCTGTCTTAATTTGCATTATAAATTCATCAAACGGCTGGAGTAAACTCTCTTCGACTAAAAAATGTCTCAATCCGTATCAAGCTCATTTTTTATACATTAATTTTATTTACAAATCCCTGTGCTCTATGCATGACTGTTACTTTACTCGCCAACCAGATTCATCATCATGGACGACAGCATGCTGCCTATAGCATGAAAGGTTTGGGTAGGAAATGGCGCTAATCTAATCGTTTCCTCATCAACTTAAAAGGAAGCTCCCGTTTACATAAAACGGAGACATCTGAAGCATTAGACAAATTCTTATTCCTCTCTATGCAAACTTTGTGAAAGCACGTACTCTTGAAATAATATACTTTCCTGTGTTTCAAAAATTCATCATTCTGTGGGCATTAGGTTGATGGAGATAAACTTATTCCCATCCTCGTGGCAGCTGGAGGGGGCGGCTTAGCCTATAATGCATCCGCATCTATTTCCCCGTACGGAAAAGGGTTAAACGTGTCCAGAAAGACCTCATCCGGATCAACACAACCACACGGAGCAGGTAATAATGATAGATTCGATTATTAGAAAACCACGAGAGTAAATACTTTATGTCTTTGTGGAGATTATTTTTATAATGTTTTTTTATGCAAACAATAATCTAGGAGGGGGAGGAGGCTGGGATGGACCAATTGTGAAAATCAGTTTGGATTCTTTACATTTCCCCAGGATTGGATCGTTTTTTCAGAAGGACAATGAATCTATGTATATGGCCGCTGGTATGTCTCTGGTGGGTCATGGTGGCTCAGGTGGTTTCCCGTGTTCGGAAATTGGAACCATTGGACCATCTGGGGGATTCGGGGGAGGTGGTGGGGGCTGTACTTCAGGTGGTGGAGGCGGTGGCTATGCAGGTTAGAATGTCCTTTTATGCCAAATGAAATAGCAATGAGGTAAATACGAAACCTGTTGTTGCACAGTGTGCTGTTGAGCGTATACTCGTTGGCAATATTAAAGAGAAACGAATGTAGACTCAACTGTTTGTAGTTAAACTTTCATGCATGTGGTTTGGTTAACAAGTAGTTATTCTGGTGACTTTTGACGTTTGTTGACTCCAGTCAAGTCAATTAAACTCTGTTTTATGCTCATGAAATGTTTCCTTTGAAAATCGAAGGTCCATAAAAAAATATTTACAGTAAGAAGATAGTATTTTAGAAATATTCTCTTCTCTTCTCTCCCATAACCCTATGCAATTGGCAAAGCAGAGAGATATGTATAGGGAATTCAACATGAAAAATTTTTGCAAACTTTTATCATGTCTATTATGTTTGTTGTTTTATGAACGCAAATGTAAATTGATGAAATTATTTTTGTAGTTTGGGTTATTTTTGCAATTTACTTAAAAATTTTTGCAAATTTAAAGAGCAATATGGTTGCTAGTGATTCAATTTAAACGAAAAGATTAATTTTTCTGTGAAGAAACAACAAAAGCAAACGACTGTTTTTAAGCAAACAAAATCCAAGTTTCTTTCCATTTTAATGCTCTAAGGCTTATGGGGAATGGTCCATTATGTATACTTCCATCTTCAAATGGATAAAATAAACAGTTTAACTAAAACAAAGCATCAGTATTTCGTATTTCATTTTCTTTTGAAAAAAATGCAAACAAAGAGAATATTATCATTCGTGTACATTATGAAAAACTTTTATTTAGGTAAGCCAAAAGCATTGCGATTTTTTTGTGCCCCAAGTTTGCCACAAGCATATGAGATCCCAACTATAAATTATACATTCAATTCATGCACACGAGTTGTATAGTTATATTTCACCACCTATGGTTCCCTTCTAAAGGGTTAACCATATGTAGAGTCCCACGATACTGCATGGAGAGAGCCATACTTCAAAGCTATCAGTAGACTAAAAACTGCGCGCACACTATAGTACC
>Ga0210040_10007720_pt1 | contig 12927 bp, 10 predicted proteins | sample CryGeyCG12114_NA_FD_185462 | JGI IMG/M metagenome (GOLD analysis project Ga0210040, IMG submission 185462) | Groundwater microbial communities from aquifer - Crystal Geyser CG19_WC_8/21/14_NA (SPAdes) (version 2) | ecosystem: Environmental > Aquatic > Deep subsurface > Groundwater | place: USA... | reverse complement strand
CCCGACGAGGGCTGATCCCGCTCCCGGTGCCGGTGCCGCCGACGCGCCACCCGCCCCGGCGTCAGCCACCGCTGGGCGGTGCCGCCACGGGTCACCCGGCCCGGCGTCGACCGGCCCCCGCACCCGCCGGTGCCTCCACCGGGCCCGGCCGGGCGTCCGGCCCACACCCGCTCGTGCCGCCGCCAGCCGGCAGCGGGCATCGGGGGGCCGGCGCCCGCCGGGCTGCGAGCTGGCGTCCAGCCTCAGTCAGCTCCCGGCAGCGCCACCCGCTCCAGCCCGGACAGCGACGCCGCGTACTCCTCCAGCGGCCGGTAGGTCTGCCCCCCGTTGCCCTGCAGCGACAGGACGCCCCCGTCGACACCGAAGGCGAACACCAGGCTCTCCCCCGGCGCGCCGTACCCCGGCGTGGACACGATCCGCAGCGTCCGGTCGTCCTCGACGCGCAGCTCGGTGGCCCGCTCGGTCGGCTCCGCGACGGTCGGGTCCAGCCCGAACAGCCGCCCGCCCAGGTCCGCGACGTCCAGCACGCCCCACAGGCTGGCGTAGCGCCCGCAGAACCGGGCCCGCGTCTCGGCGGCCCCGTCCGGTGCGTCCTGCGCCGCGGCCAGGTCCACCAGCCGCACCAGTCCGGTGGCGAGCTCAGCCGCCGGGCCGTCGATCGCGTTCGTGAACACCGAGACGGCGAGGCGGCCGACCGGGTCGAACAGCGTGCGGGTGATGTGGCCGGGGTAGCCGCCCCCGTGCCCGAGCATCCGGCGGTCCCCGACGGGCTGCACCGCGAGGCCGAGCCCGTACGCGCCGTCGGTGCCCTCGACGGCCCACTGGTCGCGCTGCATCCGCCGCTTCGCGTCGTCGCTCAGCAGCCGCTCGTCGCCGAGGAAGTGCGCGCTGGCGTACCGGCACACGTCCTCGGCCGTGCCGTAGAAGCCGGTCGCGGCCGACATCGCCCGGGTGTCGACGTGCTCGATCGGCAGCCGCTCGTCGGCGTACGACAGGGCCGTGTAGCCGGCTGCGTACTCGCCGGCGCGCGCCGGGTCCAGCTCCGGCCCGGTACGGGTGAGCCCCAGCCGCTGCACGATCTCGCGGGCGACGTAGTCGTTGTAGGGCTCGCCCGCGGCGGCGGCGACGACCAGTCCCAGCAGGCTGTACGCGACGTTGGAGTACTTGAAGCGCTCCTGGACCGGGAGCACGGCCGACCCGGGGCCGCACAGCGCCCGCAGCTCCGCCTCGTCGGGGAACGGCCGGGCGAGCTGCCAGAAGTCGGCGTCGTACCCGTCCCGGACGACCCCGCCCCCGTGACCGAGCAGGTCGGCCAGAGTCCGGTCGGCGAGCGGCGAGTCGAGCCCGGCGAGGAAGGAGAGCCAGCCGCCGAGCGCGTCGTCCAGGCGAAGCCGGCCGGCCTCGCGCAGCTGCAGGATCGCGGTCGCGGTGAACGTCTTGGAGTGAGAGGCGATCCGGAACAGGTGGTCGGTGCGCAGGGGCGTCCCGTCCGCCAGGTCCGCGACGCCGGAGGCGGTGGACAGCGCGAGGCCGTCCTCGTGCCAGAGCGCCGCCTGCACGCCGGGCACCCGCAGCAGGTGGCGGCGGAAGGCGAGCCAGGAGCCGGCGTACGCCGCGGCGGAGGCGACCGCCGCAGGCGTCAGCGGGCCGACGGGGGGAGCCGGGTCGGGCCTCAGGTCGCTCACGCCGGCACGCTAGCCGGACCGCCGCAGGCGGCAGGCCGACACAGCCCGAGCCACCCGGCCGGTGGGCCGAGACCGGCCGCAGTCCCCGGCCGCAGTCCCCGGCCGCAGTCCCCGGCCGCAGTCCCCGGCCGCAGTCCCCGGCCGCAGTCCCCGGCCGCAGTCCCCGGCCGCAGTCCCCGCCCGCAGCCCCCGCCGCAGCCCCCGGCCGCAGCCCCCGCCGCAGCCCCCGGCCGCAGTCCCCGGCCGCAGGCCGTCACAGGCCGGGCCCCCCGGCCGGCACAGCCCCGGAGCACCCGGCGGCACAGCCCCGGACCACCCGGCAGCACAGCCCCGGACCACCCGGCAGCACAGCCCCGGACCACCCCGCAGCAGCTCGCGCGAGCCACTACCTCCCGGCGGCCACCGGCTGCGGGGCCGCGCTGCCCGCCACGGACGCCCCCACCAGCAGCGCGACCAGCACGACGAGCAGCGCGTGCAGGATCCCGAGCCGCTCGGGCTCGGCGAGCAGCCCGACGAGCGGCGGCCCGGCCAGGAACGCCGTGTAGCCGATCGAGCTGACGACCGAGACCCGCACAGCGGCGCCGCGCGGGTCGTCGGCTGCCGCGCTCATACCCACCGGGAAGCCGAGCGCCGCCCCGGCTCCCCACAGCAGCGCGCCGCCCAGCACCAGCGGCACCGCGGGGGCGAGCACGACCAGCGAGAGCCCGGCGACGGCCAGGACCGCGGTGGCCCGCAGGACCGGCGGACGGCCGTGCCGAGCGAGCAGGGCGCCGCCGACGGTCCGGCAGAGCGTCATGGCGGTGACGAAGCAGGCGAACCCCAGTGCTCCGACGGCTTCGCCGGCGCCGTGCCCGTCGACCAGGGCGATCGCCAGCCAGTCGTTGGCGGTCCCCTCGGTGAAGGCGAAGCACAGCACCAGCACCCCGATGAGCAGCGTCCGCGGCTCGCCCCACGCGTCGGCCAGGCTCAGCGCGCGCGGGCCGTCCTCGTGCTGCACCGCGGGCAGGAAGGCCCGCAGGCACAGCCCGGTCGCGCCGGCCGCGAGCACGGCGGTGCCCACCAGCTGCACCTGCACGCTCAGCCCCGCGCCGGCCGCGGCGGCCCCGAGGACCGCCCCGGCGACAGTGCCCAGGCTGAACGCGGCGTGGAAGCGCGGCATGAGGCCGCGACCGAGGCGCCGCTCGACGTCGGCGCCCTCCACGTTCATCGCCACGTCCCACACGCCGATGCCGAGCCCGGTCAGCACCAGCCCGGCGCCGGTCACCGGCACCCGGGCCGTGCCGACCCCGGTGGCCACGAGCAGCAGGCCGGCCGCGGCGACGAGCACCGCGGCCAGCAGGGTCCGCACCGGGCCGGAGCGCGACACCAGCGGGCCGCTCGTCGGCAGCCCGATCACCGAGCCCACGGCGAGGCACAGCAGCAGGAGGCCGAGCCGGCCCGTGCTCAGCCCGAGGGCCTCCCGTACGGCCGGCAGCCGCGACACCCAGGAGGCGAAGACCAGGCCGTTGAGCGCGAACACGAGCGCGACCGCGACGCGGGCGCGCTCGACCGTCCTCGGATCCAGGCGCCCCGGACGGTCAGCGGGGAAGGGGTGCTCAGCCGGCAAGGGTCGCCGTGTCGATGACGAAGCGGTAGCGCACGTCGCTCGCCAGGACCCGCTCGTACGCCTCGTCGATCTGGTCGGCGGCGATGACCTCGATCTCGGCGCCCAGGCCGTGCTCGGCGCAGAAGTCGAGCATCTCCTGCGTCTGCTTGATGCCGCCGATCGCGGAGCCGGACAGGCTGCGGCGGGCGCCGATGAGCGCGAACGCCGGGACGGACATCGGCTCGGGCGGGGCCCCGACGGTCACGAGCGCGCCGTCGAGCTTCAGCAGGCCGAGGTAGTCCTTGATGTCCACCGCAGCCGAGATGGTGGTGATGATCAGGTCGAAGGAGCGCCTGAGGTGCGTGAACGTGCCCTCGTCGCCGGTCGCGTAGTAGTGGTCGGCCCCGAGGCGCAGGCCGTCCTCCTGCTTCTTCAGCGACTGCGAGAGCACGGTGACCTCGGCGCCCATGGCGTGGGCGAGCTTGACGCCCATGTGGCCCAGGCCGCCGAGACCGACGATGGCGACCTTCTTGCCGGGCCCGGCGCCCCAGTGGCGCAGCGGCGAGTACAGCGTGATGCCGGCGCACAGCAGCGGGGCCGCGACGTCGAGCGAGATGCCCTCGGGGATGCTCAGGACGTAGTTCTCGTCCACGACGATCTTCTCGCTGTAGCCGCCGTCGGTGGGCCTGCCGTCCTTGCCGATCGAGCCGTACGTGCCGGTGTTGCCGTTCAGGCAGTACTGCTCCTCGCCCGCGAGGCAGTGCTCGCACTCGCGGCAGGAGTCGACCAGGCAGCCGACGCCGGCGCGGTCGCCGACGGCGAACCTCGTGACCTCGGCGCCGACGGCGGAGACGGTGCCGGCGATCTCGTGGCCGCCGACGAAGGGGTACTGGGTGCCGCGCCACTCGCCGCGGGCGGTGTGGATGTCGGAGTGGCAGATGCCGGCGTACGCGATGTCGATGAGGACGTCGTGCGGGCCGACGTCGCGGCGCTCGATGGTGGTCGCCTCGAAGGGGGCGTCCGGGCCGGCGGTGGAGCGTGCGTTCACAGTGATCACTGGTGGTGCTCCTCGCGTGGGGGGTTCAGGGCGTCGGAGCACGGCCGTCGGGCGGCGGCGCCGACGGCCTCGGCTGCCGCGTGCAACCGCGCGCCCGGCCGAACGCTTCCCGGGCGGCCCGCGCGCCGCCCAGGCCGGGATGCCGCCTCAGCGGTCCGGTGACCGCCCCCGGGACGACGACTGCGGGCCTCCCCCGGAGGGGAGACCCGCAGACCGACGCGGAGGCTGGGAGATTTGAACTCCCGATGGGATTGAAGTCCCAAACCGCATTAGCAGTGCGGCGCCATAGACCGGACTAGGCGAAGCCTCCTGGCAGGCCTGTCGGCCCGGCGAGCAGACTACAGGCCGGGGCGGCGGTCAGGCCGGGCGGTTGCCGCCGGTGTCGGCGTTCGGGGCGGCCTGACGCACCAGGTCGGGCAGCACCTCGGCGAGCTCGCCCGGCTCCCACTTGGCGCCCTTGTCGGTGCCCGGGCCATTGACCCAGCCCTCGACGACGTTGACCCGGCCGCCGGCGACGGAGAACACCCGGCCGGTGATCTCGCGGGACGCCTCGCTGGCGAGGTAGACGACGAGCGGGCTGATGTTGTCGGGCGCGAGCATGTCGAAGCCGCTCTCCTTCCCCTGGTCCGAGATCGACTTGAGGACCTCGAGGTCCTCGGTCATCCGGGTCAGCGCGGTGGGGGCGATGGCGTTGACGGTGACGCCGTAGCGGCCGAGCTCCTGGCTGGTGATGACCGTGAAGGCCGCGATGCCGGCCTTGGCCGCGCCGTAGTTGGACTGGCCGACGTTGCCGAAGATGCCCGAGGACGAGCTGGTGTTGATGATGCGGGCGTCGACAGGCGTGCCGGCCTTGCTCTGGTCGCGCCAGTACGCCGCGGCGTGGTGGGCCGGGCCGAAGGTGCCCTTGAGGTGCACCTTGATGACGGCGTCCCACTCCGCCTCGGACATGTTGACCATCATCCGGTCGCGCAGGATGCCGGCGTTGTTGACCAGCACGTGCAGCGTGCCGAACGTGTCGATGGCCTGCTTGACGATGCGCTCGGCGCCGTCCCAGGTGGAGATGTCGTCGGTGTTCGCGACGGCCTCGCCGCCGAGCGCCGTGATCTCCTCGACGACCTGCTGGGCCGGGCCGGCGTCGCCGCCCGAGCCGTCCCGGGCACCGCCGATGTCGTTGACGACGATCTTCGCGCCCTCGCGGGCGAAGGCGAGGGCGTGCTCACGTCCGATGCCGCCGCCCGCGCCGGTGATGATGACGACGCGTCCGTCGCAGATGCCAGCCACGCTGAGGTGCTCCTTCGATCGGTGGGGGGAGTCGCCTCCAGCGTCCCACGCGCGCCTGCCGGGAGCGCACCGCTCCCCCCGGGGCCGGGCGCCGCCGCCGCGCCGGTGGGCCGTACGTTCGTGCTCCCCTCGTCGAGGTCACTGCTGGAGGAACGCGTGAACGGGCCGGACATCGTGGTCTGCGAGCCGCTGCGCACGCCCGTCGGGCGGTACGGCGGAGCGCTCAAGGACGTGACCGCCGCCGAGCTGGGGGCGACCGTGGTGCGCGCGCTGCTCGAGCGCACCGGCGTCGCCCCGGAGCAGGTCGACGACGTGGTGCTCGGCCAGGGCTACCCGAACGGCGAGGCGCCCGGGATCGGTCGCGTCGCCGCGCTGGACGCCGGGCTGCCGGTCACCGTGCCCGGGATGCAGGTCGACCGGCGCTGCGGCTCCGGCCTGCAGGCCGTGCTGGTCGCGGTCGGGCAGATCGCGTCCGGCATGTCACAGGTCGTGCTGGCCGGCGGCGCGGAGTCGATGAGCCAGGTCGAGCACTACACGACGGCGCTGCGCTGGGGCGCCGGCGGCGCCTCCCCCGTCCTGCACGACCGCCTCGCCCGCGGCCGGGTCACCTCCGGCGGTGTCCACCACCTGGTCGAGGGCGGGATGCTCGAGACCGCGGAGAACCTGCGCCGCGAGTTCTCGATCTCCCGGGAGGCCCAGGACGAGCTGGCCGCGCAGTCGCACGCCAGGGCGGTCGCCGCGCAGACGAGCGGGGCGTTCGCCGACGAGCTCGTGCCGGTGCAGGTCCGCGGCCGCAAGGGGACCGTCGTGGTCGACACCGACGAGCACCCCCGGCCCGGGACGACGGTGGAGTCCCTCTCGGCGCTGCGTCCCGTGATGGGCAGGCAGGACCCGGAGGCGACCGTCACCGCCGGCAACGCCAGCGGCCAGAACGACGGCGCCGCGCTGTGCCTGGTGACGACGCTCGAGAAGGCCGCCGAGCTGGGGGTGCGGCCGTACGCCCGCCTGGTGTCGGCGGCGCTCGCCGGCGTGCCCCCCGAGACCATGGGCATCGGCCCGGTCCCGGCCACGGCCGCGGCGCTCGGCAAGGCCGGTCTCACGCTGGACGAGATGGACCTCATCGAGCTCAACGAGGCCTTCGCCGCACAGGTGCTGGCCGTGACCGGGCGCTGGGGCCTCGCGGCCGACGACCCGCGGCTCAACGTGCACGGCTCGGGCATCTCGCTGGGCCACCCGGTGGGCGCGACCGGCGGCCGCATCCTCGCGACGCTGCTGCGCGAGCTCGACCGCCGCGAGGGCCGCTACGGGCTCGAGACGATGTGCATCGGTGGCGGGCAGGGCCTCGCGGCGGTCTTCGAGCGGATCTCCTAGCCGCGCCACTCCCGCGCCAGCACCGCGTAGTCGGTCTCGCTGCCCAGCTCGCCCTTGAACCACTCGTTCTCGACGAGGTGCGCCTCGAGCCGCACGCCGAGCCGCTCCAGCAGGGCGCGGGAGGCGGAGTTGCGGGCGTCCACGCGCGCGACGACCCGACGGGCGCCCAGCTCGCCGAACGCCAGGTCGAGCAGGGCCCGCACGGCCTCGGTGGCGTAGCCGCGCCCGCCCCAGGCCGGGGAGAAGATGTAGCCGACCTCGAGCGTCTCGTGCTCGACGCTGCGCAGGGCGAGCAGCAGGTCCCCGATCACGGTGTCGTCGTCGGCGCGGGTCACCGCGAGCTCGAGCAGGTCGCCCTGCGCCGCGAGCCGCGTGCTGGCGACCTTGCGCTCCAGCACCGCGACGACCCCCGCCCGGTCCCGCGGTGGGTACGGGACGTAGCGCACCGCCTCCGGGTCGGAGTGGATGACCAGCAGCGCGTCCACGTCCTGCGGCCGGAAGGCGCGCAGCACCAGCCGAGGCGTCCGCAGGGGCAGGGCAGGGGTGACGGGCAGCTCCACGCGTGGATCCTGCACCCGGCGCGGCCCGTCGCGGACGGTGGGCTACCTGGCCGGGTCGGCGGCCCAGCGGGCCAGCAGCTCCTGCGCGTCGCCGGCCTCGTCGACCGCTCCCGGCGTGCGGCTGAAGCGCGGGGCGGCCGCCGGGCGCACGGCCCGCCCGTCGCGCACCAGCGTCCCCCGCGCGGCCAGGTGCTCCCCGTCCGGCGCCTCCTCGAGCGACAGCACGGGCGTCACGCAGGCGTCCGTCCCGGCGAAGACCTCCGCCCACTCGTCGCGTGTACGGGTGAGGAAGGCGGCGGCGAAGGCCGCTCGCAGGGCCGGCCAGTCGTCGTGCTGCCGGGGCAGGCCCTCCAGCCCCAGCCCGGCCACCAGCTGCGCGTAGAACTGCGGCTCGAGCGCGCCGACGGCGACGTGCCGCCCGTCGGCGCAGGCGTACGTGCCGTAGAAGGGCGCGCCGCCGTCGAGCAGGTTGCTGCCCCGCTCGTCGCGCCAGGCGCCCGCGCTCCAGCTCGACCAGGTCATGCCCATGAGCGCGCTGACCCCGTCGACCATCGCCACGTCGACGACCTGGCCCTGTCCGCTCGCGGCCCGCTCCACCAGCGCGGCGAGCACGCCGGTGACCAGCAGCATCGACCCGCCTCCGAAGTCGGCCACCAGGTTGAGCGGCACCACGGGCCCGCGCCCGGGCTCCCCGATCGCGTGCAGCGCACCGGTCACGGACAGGTAGTTGATGTCGTGCCCGGCGGTCTGCGCGAGCGGCCCCTCCTGCCCCCACCCGGTCATCCGCGCGTAGACCAGCCGCGGGTTGCGGGTCCGGCACTCCTGCGGGCCGAGGCCGAGGCGCTCCGCGACACCGGGGCGGAAGGCCTCCACGAGCACGTCCGCCTGCTCGACCGCCCCGCGCACCCGCGCGAGGGCGGCGGGGTCCTTGAGGTCCACGGCGAGCCGGGCCCGCCCGCCGGCCAGCCCGTCGTCGATCTCCCCGCCGCCGACGCGCTCGACCCGCAGCACCTGCGCGCCCAGGTCGGCCATCAGCCGGCAGGCCAGGGGCGCGGGCCCGAGCCCGGCCAGCTCCACGACGCGCACGCCTGCCAGGGGTCCGCTCACCGGGCGGACGCTAGCGCCCGGGAGTTCAGCCGGCGGTGACGCGGATCCAGCCGGTCGCCTGAGACCGCAGGACCGGGCCGTCGGCGAGCATCGCGACGCCGTCGGCGGTGGTCTGCACCGGCAGCTGCCGCCAGCCGCGGCGGCGCAGGACGCCGTCGTCGCCCTCCCGGAACAGCACCACGACCAGGCAGGAGTCGTCCGTGCAGTGCCGGGCGTCGTCGCTCTCCCACCGGCCGGGCACGGCTTCCCCGTCGCAGCCCGAGACGCCGCCGGGGGTGACGGTGAGCGCCACCGTCGGCCCCATCCGGCAGGCGGTGCTGCGTCCGCCCCGCATGGCGACGAGCACGTCGGAGCGGCGGCCCACGAGCTGGACCTGCAGCGGCACCGACGGCCCGGCGACCCGCACCTCCTGCGTGAGCGCGTAGGTGAGCACGCGCACCCCGTACACCGTGCGGGGCAGCTGGAGCAGCTGCGGCAGCGGTGCGCCGGCGGCGGGCACCGGGGCGTAGGCGGCGAGCGCCGCACCCGCGACCATGCCGGTGACCGGGTGCCCGAGGTACGGCGGGTCCACGTCGAGCAGCACCGGCGTCTCGGTCGAGGCCTGCGCCGCGAGCTCGACCAGCAGGTCGGTGCGCCCGTCGTCCACCGCGGCCTGGAAGCAGGCGCTGGCGAGCTGCGCGACGCCGACGACGGCGGCCACCGCGACCAGCGGGCGCAGCCGGCGCTCCCGGGCGACCCAGCCGCGCAGCACCGGCAGGCCGGCGACGACGACCGGCACGAGGACCGCGACCGTGTAGAGCGGCCCCATGACCCGCAGGCCGCGGCCCCAGAGCACCGAGAAGTTGAACGGTCCCCAGAACGTCGCGTAGCCCACCAGGTGCACGGCGACCGACGCCAGCAGGACGCGCACGGGGACCGGAGAGCGGCGCCAGGACAGCGCGGCGGCCGGGACCAGCAGCGCGCCGATCGCGTACCAGGTCAGCGGGCCGATCCCGAAGTGCAGGCCGAGGCCCTCCAGCCCCTGCAGCGGCCCGAAGTGGACGGGGGCGTCCTCGGGCAGCAGCTGGCGCAGCCCGTACCCGAGGGCGTCGCGCGGCTCGAGCAGGGCGAACGGGACGGTCAGCGCGCTGCCGGTCGCCACCCGGTCGTACGCGAGGACGGCGGCCGTCAGCGGCAGCGCCCCGAGGACCAGCGCGGCGGCCAGGCGCAGCTCGCGCCCGCGCCCGCGCGCCACCCAGACCAGGCCGGGCGCGAGCAGCAGCACCGCGTCGAAGGGCCGGGCGCAGGCCGCTGCCGTACCCGTCAGGCCCAGCAGCAGCGCCGAGCCGGCCCCTGCCCTGCCGGTGCCGAGCCGGACGAGCAGCAGCCAGGAGGCGGTCACGAGCACGAGGAAGGGCAGGTAGGACAGCGGGAGCGCCGACTGCATGAGCACGACGGGCGACAGCGACACCAGCGCGGCGGCCAGCAGCGCGTCCCGGCGGACCAGCCCGACCTCGCGGGCCAGCGCGTGCACCAGCAGCGGGACCAGCCCGGCCAGCACCGCGAGGACCGGGACGACGCTGCCGGACACGACGAGCCCGACGGCGTACAGCGCGGAGACCAGCGGCAGGTACTTCGAGACGTACCCCGGCGCGCGCTCGACGAAGAACCACGGCTGGAAGGCCTCGGCGGGCTGCGGCACGTCCAGGAACAGGTGGCCGTGCGCGATCGCGCCGGCCTGCAGCAGGTAGGCGACCTCGTCGTTGTTGAGCGACCCGCGCCGGAACAGCAGCAGGTGGGCCGCCGCGGCGAACAGCGCGGCCAGCGCGCAGAGCCCGAGCAGCGGCAGGTCCAGCCGTGCCCGCACCCCCTTCACCCGGCCGACGCTACCGACGGCCCGATCCGGGGCAGAGGAGCGCCATGCCTGAGCTGCTGCCGTCCGGACGTCAGATCGAGCTGTCCGCCTCCGGGCAGACCGCGGTGGTCGTCGAGGTGGGCGGCGGGCTGCGCGACTACCGCGTCGACGGCCGCCCGGTGCTCGACGGGTACGGGCCGGAGCAGCTGTGCACCGGCGCCCGCGGCCTGCCGCTGGTGCCGTGGCCGAACCGGCTGCACGAGGGCGGCTACACCTTCGACGGGCAGTCCTACGCCCTGCCGCTCGACGAGCCCGACAAGTCCAACGCCATCCACGGCCTGGCCCGCTACCTGTCGTGGACGGCGGTCGCCCAGCAGGAGGACCGGGTGACGCTGGAGGCCACGGTGTGGCCGCGGCCGCAGTGGCCGTTCACGCTGACGGTCTCGGTGGAGTACGTCCTCGGGCCGTCGGGCCTGACGGTCACCACGGTGGCGGAGAACAGCGGCGAGGGCGACCTGCCGTACGCCCTCGGCCACCACCCGTACCTCACCGTGGGGACGGACACGATCGACGAGGCCGAGCTGCACCTGCCTGCGCGCACCTGGCTGCCGACGGACGACTCCCAGATCCCGACGGGGCGCGAGGAGGTCGCCGGGACGCCGTTCGACTTCCGCACGGCGCAGCCGCTCGGCGACGTGCAGATCGACCACGCGTTCACTGACCTCGCGCGCGGCGCGGACGGGCTGGCCCGCCTCGTGCTGCGCAACCCGGCCGACGGCCGCGAGGCCGAGCTCTGGGCCGACGGCGCGTACGGCTACCTGGAGGTCTTCACCGGCGACGCGGTGCCCGAGCCCGAGCGCCGCCGCAAGGGCCTCGGCGTGGAGCCGATGACCGCGCCGCCGAACGCGTACGCGACCGGCGAGGACCTCGTGCGGCTGCAGCCGGGCGGGATCCACACGGCGCGCTGGGGGATCACCCCGCGCGGCTGGTGACGCTGCGGTACCGCGGGTAGAGCGCCCACATCCAGCGCGGCGGCACGAACGGCGCCCACGTCCCGGGCGGCTGCGCGAGCCGGTCCGCGACCGCCCAGAGCACCGCCGGGTTGTGGCCGAGCCCGAGGTGGCTGCCGTGCACCGCGATGTTCTCCGCGGTCGGGGACGGAGTCTCCAGGCTCGCCCGCCAGGAGACGATGCCGTCCTGCTTGGACCAGATCGACGTGGCCGGCAGGGGCAGCGGCCCGCGGACGTCCGCGGGGATCGGCAGGCCGCGCCCGGGCGTGTGCAGGTGGGAGTAGCGCTCGAAGGTCCGCGTGGCCCGGGTCTGCGCCGCGCGGTCCATCGCGAACGGCGTCCCCAGCGTGATCACCTGGGTGAACAGGTCGGGGCGCTCCGCGGCTGCCGCCCGCCCGAGGATGCCGCCGAGGCTCCAGCCGAGGACCGCGACCGGTCGGCCGTGCCGCTCGGCGATCCGCTCCACCCGCTCCCGCAGCCCCTGCTCGACCCGGGGCGTGGGGCCGATGTTGCGGCCGAGCTGCCACCCGTGCACGTGGTAGCCGATGCGGATCAGGAAGCTGCGCAGCGGGCGGGTGGAGAAGTCCGACGCCAGCAGACCGGGCAGCACGAGCACCGGCGCGCCGTCGCCCCGCGGAGCGGAGCGGGTGACGCGCAGCGCGAGCGGCCAGGCGGCCAGCCCGACCCCGGCGCGCATCGGCTCGCTGGCGAACAGCAGGCGGCCGGGGGCGTCCGGCCAGCCGGTCGGGCGGCGCAGGGAGGGCACGTACGGCTCCTGGGGGCGGGAGGGGGCGGGCGCAGGGCACCGTACGTCTCCGGGGCCGCCCGGGGAGGCGGGCGCGCTTAGGGTCGGCGGGTGACCTGGCCACGCGCGATCCCGCTCATCGGGGACCGCACCTCGGCCGTCGAGCGGGCCGGCGACCCGGACGGGTGGGCGTTCCCCGCCGCGGAGCGCGAGGCGCTGTACGCGGTGGTCGCCGCCCGCCGGGACGTGCGGCGGTTCCGGCCGGACCCGGTCCCGGCGGACGTCCTGGAGCACGTGCTGTCCGCGGCCCACGCCGCCCCGAGCGTGGGCCACTCGCAGCCCTGGCGCTTCGTCGTCGTGCGGGACGCGCAGACCCGGGCGCAGGCGGCCCTGCTGGCCGACGCGGAGCGGCTGGCGCAGGCGGCGCAGCTCGAGCCGGACGCCGCCCGGCGGCTGCTCGACCTGCAGCTCGAGGGCATCCGGGAGGCGCCGCTCGGGGTGGTCGTGTGCTGCGACCGGCGGGTGCCGGCGGCCGGCGTGCTGGGGCGGGCGACCTTCCCCGACGCGGACCTGTGGTCGTGCGCGTGCGCCATCCAGAACCTCTGGCTGGCCGCGCGCGCCGAGGGACTCGGCCTGGGCTGGGTGACGCTGTTCGAGCCGGCCGACCTGGCGGGCCTGCTCCGCCTGCCCGA
>Ga0210040_10007719_pt1 | contig 12929 bp, 11 predicted proteins | sample CryGeyCG12114_NA_FD_185462 | JGI IMG/M metagenome (GOLD analysis project Ga0210040, IMG submission 185462) | Groundwater microbial communities from aquifer - Crystal Geyser CG19_WC_8/21/14_NA (SPAdes) (version 2) | ecosystem: Environmental > Aquatic > Deep subsurface > Groundwater | place: USA... | reverse complement strand
TACAAATACCATTTACAGAAAAAAGGATAAATCAAAGTTCATAATTAAGTAAAGGTAGTGCTAATACCTTTTTAAAATAAGGCATACCGGATGTTTTTGTCAGGAACTGCAAGTGCCGGGTATGATGTGCATCCGTGCCTACAAAATGCACCATTTTCTGATCTACTAATTTTTCGGCTACCTGTTTGGCAGCGCCGGAGTAATAACCCGCTAAAGAATTAAGGTTTAACTGAAACAAGATACCTGATTGGTGCATTTTTTCCAACTCGCTAAATCGGCCGTACAAATAAGTGTACCTTTCGGGATGAGCCAACACGGGCTTATAACCCGCCGATTTTAATTTAAAAACGGCTTCTTTGAAATGCAAGGGTTCATTCATATAAGAAGTTTCGAATAGCAAGTACTTATCACCAAAAGTTAACAGAGGTTGTTCCGCCGCAATTTTTTCCAGAAACCACTCATCTAAATAGTATTCGGCGGCACACTCCAACTCAATATACCAATTTTTTTCTTTAACCGTCGCTTTTAATATATTTAATTTTTCTAATATACTGTCAGGGGTATTTTTAAAAAAATCGCCCATAATATGCGGTGTCATGATTAGCTTCCGATAACCCTTCTGCTTTAAATCAGCTACCATTTCTAAAGCCTGTTCCAATGTTTCAGTGCCATCGTCTAATCCCGGTAGTATATGCGAATGCATATCTACCCCAACGCTGGCGTAAGGAAAAGGATCGGCTTTCCGGAAGAGGTGGCGAATACCCGCTAGCATCAGGAAAAGCTTTTTTTGAGGCGGGTTAATATGCCTTCTTTTTCTTCCAGATCATAGTAAGAATTGCCGTATGCATAATCGTACCCGTAGCCATAACCGTATCCGCCCTGGGCTTTTGCATCGTTCAGAATAACCGTTAACTTATTAAACTTGTTGGTTTTTATTATTTTATTTATGTTCTTCAGAAACTCCTTTTTCGAATAATCAGCCCGTACAATGTAAATTGGAATATCCGCTTTTCGCATTACCAATATGCCGTCGGTTACAATGCCAATGGGTGGCGTATCTACAATAATAACGTCATACAACTGGCGTAATTCATCTATCATCTCATCGAACTTCGGATTCAGGATCAATTCGGATGGATTTGGAGGAGTAGGCCCGGCCGGAATAAAGTGCAGGTTTTCAATATTAGTTTTTTGAATACATTCCTGTACGGTATGCTTCTCAATCAGAATGGTACTTATACCAATGTTATTCTCCGCATCAAAGGCAATATTTACTTTTGGCCGCCTTAAATCTAAATCCAGAATTACCACTCGCTGATCCGAAAGGGCAATGATTCCGCCCAGGTTAACGGCCACAAAAGTTTTACCCTCGCCACTTACCGTGGAAGTAATAGAGATAAGCCGGTTCTTTTTAACCGAACTGATAAAATCCAGGTTGGTCCTGATAGAGCGAATAGATTCGCTAATAGCTGACTTTGGGTTTCTATCTACTATAAGTTTAGATACCGGCAATTTTTCTTTCGTATATCGGGGCACCACACCTAAAACCGGTGCTTTGGTATTACGCTCCACTTCTCCCAAATTGGTAATGGTATTGTGCATAAGATAGCGGGCTGCAATTAAACCTATTCCTAAAAACAAACCGCTGGCTAAGCCAATGGCATACACCATTAGTTTATCGGGCTTTATGGGAGCAGCAGGCAGGCTGGCCGGCTGTAATATTTGAAAATCAGCAGTAGTACCGGCTTTGGCAATATTAAAATCCAGTCTTTTGTTTATTAATTCCCGGTAACTCCGGTCATACATTTCGAAAGGACGCTGCAAACGGGCCCATTCGGTTTCGCGGGCGGGCATCTGCTTTAATTCACCTTCTATGCTATTGATATTGCGGGTTAAATTTGTAGCTTGGCTTTGGAGCAGATCTATATTTTGCTGAAGTAACTTGGTTACTGCGTCTTTGGTTAACCTCATTTCCTCTTCTCTTATTTTAACCGTTTGGGTGGTCTTTTTATAAGATAAAAGTAATATCTGGTAGCTGCGCTGTAAATTACTTAATTCAGTTACTTTTGTTGAAAGCTCCGCATCTTCTATTTGTTTTAGCGAAGGAATAATCTGCTCTAAATCGCTATCACCGGAAACCAAATTAAAAATATCTTTTAACAAGGCAATTTGCAGGCCTAACTCCAGGCGTTCTTTATGTAAATCTTCCAGCCGGGCCATGTTTTTCCCGATCTCTCCTCTAACATCGTAAGTTTTATTCTGGATCGCAAAATCCTGCATGGCTTTTTCGTACCGGGTTACATCATCTTTAGTAGATTGTATTTGTTCATCCAGGAACTTTAATTGTTGCTGGGTAGCTTGGTTTTTTTTAAATAATTTTTGCACCAGGTAAGCAGAATCTACCCTATTTATAATATCCTGGGCTTTACGCGGGTTGTAATCCGTAAAAGAAATACTTATGGTGTTGGCACTCGGATTTATAATTTCCACGGCCAGGTTGTTGCGGAAATAATTATTTAAAGCACCATCGCTGTTAATTACAAAATGGTACTTTTGTTCCAGTACAATCGGGTTAAAATTAGGTGTCCGGTTTAAAACCAGATAAATTTCTTTCCTATTTATGGGCTCCCCTAATTTATATTCCCCGGTGATTTCTTCCTGTCCCAACAAGTAAGTCAGTTGGAAAGTATTATCATTAACAAAATCTACTTTAAATTCTTTATCATAAAAGCTGCCGTCCCGGATTTCATAATTAACCTTAAAAGGTGCATTATTGTAAAGTTCTTCGTTCAGAACATTGCCCATGGCGTAATAATTTACCTGCAGGTTCAGGTTGTCTTTCAAATCGCGGTAAATGATGTCGGAATTTATTAATTCTACTTCTCCGGAGAGAGATACCATATTTTGATCGGCCGCATTTCCTAAAGGTCCGCCTAAGCCCAAAGCACCAGCCTGCGACTGCTCATCAATTTTTAACGTGGAAGAAGACCGGTAAACAGGTTTGGTATACCGCAGGTATAAATAAGAAGCGCTTAAGCCCAGCAAAATCAGGAATACAATCCAGATCAGGCTTTTGCGGGTAACTACTAAAAGGGTAATAAAATCAATTTCGCCGCCCCCTTCTTCTTCGGTCTCCTGACCATCAACCCTGCTGTTTAGTTCATCAAGTTCGGCGAAGCTATCATTTGCCATTAATCTGGTTATCTTTTAAGATATAATATCTAATTTCTATATTTTTAATTATTATTAATATTCGTGATGAGTAAATAAGTACTCACCAGCGAAATAAAGGTGGTAATGGTGCTCAGTACCGGGGTTACATCGCGTAAAACCTCAAAGAAAATTCTTTGATTAGGTTCTACATATATTACATCGTTTGGCTCTATGTGCAAACTAGCTTGCCGCATGCCATCTATAGTAGTTAAATCTATGATTTGCACAATAGGTTCGGGGCTCATATAATCCCGGATAATTTTAATATTATGCGCCTTACCTCCCTGCTGAATACCACCCACTTGCGCCAAAACCTCTAATAGGTTCATATTATCGTTCTGCATGGAAATTACGCCGCCCGAATTACCTGCAATAGCACCTAATACAAATACCCGGTTATTCATTACTGTGGTTCTTACAAAAGGCTCCACATAATATTCTGCATACAAAGTCTGCAACAGACTATCGGCTTGCAATAAAGTCAACCCGCTCACCTTAACATAATCAACCATAGGTAGTTTCAGCGTTCCGTCGTATTGCACCAAAAATTCGGTGTTCGATGCCTGATTTCCTTGTCCTCCGTTAGTGCGCGAACTGGTACTACCGGAATTGTTTATACCTCCACCGGGAGCGCCAAAAGGTAGTTCACCATTTGGGTCAAAAATGCGCTCGCCCTTATTGGTATAAACACGTACATCCAGGTAATCGTTCGGTTGAATAATGTAGTTCCGCTCTACATTGGTTAACGACTGCCGAAGCTTATCTATATTTAAACTACCGGTAGTTTTAAACATAATATTCTGATTGTAAGAAGCACGGCAGGAGCAAAATGAAACAGCAAGAAACAAGAAAATCAGACGCGTTATATTAATATTGTAGGATGCTTGCATTAAAACAAGTTAAATTTGGGTTGATCAATGTATGCGGATTATCTAAAAATAATTATCTAAAACTTTGTAAAGTAAAACAAAATCACGTGGGTAACAAAATAAATAACAACTGGCATATAAACGAAGATGCAGTATTTTAATTACCCTATTACTCCGATTTACCTAAGATTGAGAACTTTTAATTTGTATGTTATGCAGGAATAACTCTGATACGATATACGAAAGAGAGCTTAGGTGGCATTTTGCTTTTAGCAATAAAAATGATAGTATCTTATTATTTTAATTTAGATCTGGTAAGGCAGCACACCGGTTAACTTAACTGGTATAAAAGATATTGGAGGTATAGCTACTAATTATGGTATTCTTAATCTGATTATCCCCAATCAAGCCTTGGCACTTGCCAGAAAAAGATGAAAGCAAAAAATACTTACCACAAAAGAGTTTATATTTTTAAACTTTTCTTTTGATTATCAGTAATGTTCTCTGTAAATTTGCAGTCTTTAAAAAAATAAATAGCAAAAAATTAAACATGATCATTGTTAACGTAAAAGATAACGAGTCAGTAGACAGAGCTCTTAAAAGATTCAAGAAGAAATTTGAAAGAACCGGCGTTTTAAAAGAATTGCGTGCCCGGACCTTTTTTGAAAAACCATCTGTAAGCAAAAAAAGACAGAGAGAAAGAGCCGTGTACAAGCAACAACTTTTTGCAAACGAAAATTACTAGTTCTTACTAGCTATTAGATAGAGATTCCATAAATTAGCGCCTGTGATGCATAGGCACTGCCGCTGATTTATGGAATTATTTTTTAAATACCTGCAATTCGAGAAACGTTTTAGCTCCCATACGCTTCTTTCTTACCAAACCGATTTAGGTCAGTTTTCGGAATACTTAGCTAATACTTACCAAATATCAGATCCGGCCGAAGCCGATCACCCGATTATACGTTCCTGGATTGTTTCGCTGGTGCAGAAAGACCTGGATGCCCGTACGGTAAACCGCAAAATAGCTTGCCTACGTTCTTACTACAAGTTTTTATTACGCGAGAACTGCATCAGTAAAAACCCAACCCTGCGCATAAAACCTCCTAAGTCCGGCAAGAAATTACCCTCCTTTATTCCCGAAGATTCTTTTAATTCATTCCTTAATTCCTTTGCCTTCACGGATGATTTTGAAGGAATAAGAGACAAACTGCTGCTCGAATTTTTGTACGGGACCGGCATTCGCCTGGCCGAGCTTATAGGGGTTGCCGAGGAAGATATTAATATGTTTTCCAAAACCGTGAAAGTAACCGGTAAAGGCAATAAAGAACGTATAATTCCTATTAACGACTCCTTGTTCCTAACGCTCCTGGAATACCTGCAAAAGAAAAAATTAGAGTTTCCGGATAACCATACCACAAAACTGCTCGTTACTAACAAGGCACATTCGCTTTATCCGAAGTTAGTGTATAGAATTGTGAAGAAGTATATCAGCTTGGTAACAACATCGGAAAAGGCCAGCCCCCATGTGCTGCGCCATTCTTTTGCCACGCATTTACTAAACAAAGGAGCCGATCTTAATGCCATAAAAGATTTATTAGGCCATACCAGTTTAGCGGCTACCCAGGTTTACACGCACAATTCTATTGAGAAGCTAAAATCAATTTTTGATAAAGCGCATCCCAAAGCTTAAGTACGTTTAACCTTAAATTTAAAAACTATGAAACTACAAATGTATTCCATCCATTTTGATGCTGATCAGACCTTGCTGGATTTTATCCAACAGAAGTTAAACAAACTGGATACATTTTTTGATAAGATTATTGATGGAGAAGTTTATCTGCGCCTCGACAATAACAACGCCATTAACAATAAAATTGTAGAGGTAAAAATATTTGTGCCGGGCCAGACTTTGTTCACCAACCAGGAATCATCTTCTTTTGAAAACGCCACCGATGCGGCCCTGGATGTGCTAACCCGTCAATTAAAGAAATACAAAGACAAATTAATCACCCATTAATAGATATTGGTCCTATAGCATCCGGTAGCATTAAATATTTTTGCTATCTATAATAACCAAAACTACTAACAGCAATAAAAAATCCCGGCTTAAAAATTAAGCCGGGATTTTTTATTGCTGTTAGTGATTAATTAAAGTTGGAAAGCAGCTTTAATATTATCCATATAATCCAGTTTCTCCCAGGTAAATAATTCCACTTCCAATTCCCGGGTTTCGCCGTTGGTCCCGGCAAAGGTTTTCGTTACTATTTCGTTTTTTCGCCCCATGTGGCCGTAAGCGGCTGTTTCGGCATAAATTGGATTACGTAACTTTAAGCGGCTTTCAATGCCGTACGGGGTCATATCAAAAAGCTCACTTATTTTCTGCGCTATTTCGCCATCGCTTAAGGCTACTTTAGCCGTGCCGTTGGTATTTACATATATCCCCATCGGGTCTTTTACCCCAATGGCGTATGATACCTGTACCAGCATTTCGTCGGCAATGCCGGCGGCTACCATATTTTTGGCAATGTGCCGGGTAGCGTAAGCGGCTGAGCGGTCTACTTTAGAAGGGTCTTTGCCGGAAAAAGCACCTCCCCCGTGCGCTCCTTTGCCGCCGTAGGTATCCACTATAATTTTACGCCCGGTTAAACCGGTATCGCCGTGCGGACCGCCAATTACAAATTTACCGGTAGGGTTAATATGGTATTTAATCTGATCGGTGAACAAAGATTGCAATTCGGCTTTTAACCGGCTTTTTACCCGGGGCATTAAAATATTGATAATATCTTCCCGGATTTTTTGCTGCATATCTGCTTCCTCGGCAAAATCATCGTGCTGCGTCGAAACCACAATAGAATCAATCCGGATGGGCTGGTGCTCATCGCTGTATTCAATCGTTACCTGAGATTTAGCGTCCGGACGCAGGTAAGGTATGTCGGTATTTTCGCGCCGTAAGGCCGCCAGCTCTACCAGTATATTATGCGCCAGATCTAAAGCCAGCGGCATGTAGTTATCGGTTTCGTTGGTTGCATAGCCAAACATCATACCTTGATCGCCGGCTCCCTGCTCTTGCTTATTTACCCGGTCTACGCCCTGGTTGATATCGGCAGATTGCTCATGGATAGCCGAAAGCACACCACAGGAATTAGCCTCGAACATATATTCCGATTTGGTATAACCAATTTTCCGGATTACGTCCCGGGCAATTTTTTGTACGTCTAAATAGGTCTTAGATTTTACTTCGCCGGCTAAAATTACTTGTCCGGTGGTTACCAAAGTTTCGCAAGCCACTTTAGAATCAGCATCCCAGGCTAAGAAATTATCAATTAAAGCATCTGAAATCTGATCCGCCACCTTGTCCGGGTGCCCTTCCGATACTGACTCTGAGGTAAATAAATAAGGCATTTTATTCTTTTAAATATAAGTTGCAGGTTAAAGTACTAGGTAATCAAGCTGCAAAGCTAAAACAATTAAAGCAATGTAAAAACTTAAAATCCCGGATTAAGCTAAGGTTTAAAGATATAAGCATTCTTAGGAAACAGAACAATCGCTAAAAACAAAAAGCAACCGCCAAATTCTAATAATTCTGCTCTCTTGTGCGAAGGACACAAAGATATCAAGCTAAAAACCAGCAGTAAGGATACAATTTGGTAACCCTGGGGAATGGGTACGGCGAACTTCTCCGCTAACCTGCGCACTTTTACATTTCGGTTGTATAATATGGGTAACACCAGTAAATAGAAAACCATAAAAAAGATCATAAGCCGCGAAAACACAATAATATTTATGCTCTTGCCCGCTACAATAAGATTATGGAAATTTGTTTCTTTTTGGGCATTATTTTCTTTAAAGAAATCGGTGCTTTTCCAATTAAATATCCGTTGCCCCCAACTCAACTCTTCTCCGGCCGCAAAGATAAAAAACCCAATAAATAACAACATCGAAATTACGAACCTGGCATGACGGTGCGGTGCCAGCCTTATAAGGCGCCGTATACTAATAGCAGCCATTAAAAGCAAAGGTAAAACCGTCATCCACTCTATAAACCCATCTTCTAACACGTAGTAAAACTCAAACCAAAAAACGTCGAGGCGGGACATTACGATTCCAAAAAACAACAAACCAAAAGTAAGGTAAAGTATAGAGGCTTCCGCTTTAGAAAGAGATGAAGGATTCATGCATGGAAAATAAGAAGGCAAAGATAGTGCTATTGCCGGTAATATATTACATCCGGTGCTAAATCAACTTTATCCTGATACTTAAAAAAACTTTTGCCTCTTATTAGCGTTTCAAACTACCAATATTATAAATTAATTATTATAGCATGAAAAAGTACTTACTGCTCCTGTTCTCTATAACCAGCATTTCCTTTCAGGTAAAAGCCCAGGAAGAATCACCGTACAAAACAAATTTAAAAGTTGATATTCCCGTAACTGTAGCCGGGGTTGGGCTGAGTGGCTTAGGCGTTTATTTTATCAGTCAGAAAGAAAGCTTAACACCGGCTGAAGTTAGTAGCCTTAACAAAAATGATGTAAACAGCTTCGACCGGTTTTCGGCGGGTTATAATAGCGAATCGGCCAGAGACCTGAGCGATATACCTTTTTACGGTTCTTTTGTGGCACCTTTGGCTTTACTCTTAGACAAGGATGTATATCAGAATGCGCCCCAGGTATTTCTTATTTACGGCGAAACCATGGCGGTAACCGGTACTTTATTTGCCATGACTGCCGGATTAGTAAACCGTTACCGGCCTCTAGCCTATGGTCTGGACACACCCGCTGATCAGCGCCGAAGCAAAAATGCCCGTAATGCTTTTTTTGCCGGCCACGTGGCGGCCACTTCTTCGGCTACTTTCTTTTTTGCCAAGGTATTTAATGATTTTAACCCGGACTCACCGGCCCGGCCTTTTGTGTGGGGAGCGGCGGCGGCCATACCGGCAGCTGTTGGTTATCTGCGCATTAGGGCCGGAAAGCACTTTTTAAGTGATGTTATTACGGGATATGCCGTTGGTACAACGGTTGGTATTTTAGTGCCGCATTTGCATAAAAAAACCAATCTTTCAGGTTTCTCCGTTACCCCTACTTACGACCGGATAGAGGGTAAAGGGGTAGCAATGGCTTATACCTTTTAGAGCGGTTAGCGGTTAGCGGTTAGCGGTTAGCGGTTAGCGGTTAGCGGTTAGCGGAAATACTTCAGTTTTAAGTATTGGGTATTGATATTTTGCTTATTTTACAAGACTTTAAAGCTGCTTATTATCATAGCGTGAGCTTGGTGTTTCATCTGCAGATTATGGCAGATAAATGCCAGGCTTCGCTATTTCCATAACCAAAGCAGCATTTTTTAAAGCGGTAAAGCCACTCTGTCGGTATAATCCGTGCGCATCCCGGGTCATGAGCATAAAGCGTCGCAGGCCTTGTAAACCGGGATGTTCCTGAATACAGTTCATCAGCCATTTAGAAAGTCCCTGCCCCCGGTAACCTGACAGAATAAATAAGTCGCAGAGATAGGCAAATGTGGCAAAATCAGATACAACCCGGGCATAGCCAACTTGCTCTTCCTGTTGATAAACGCTAAAATTTAAAGAGTTCTGAACTGACTTTTCTACTAAAGAAAACGGAATACCTTTTGCCCAATAAGAATCTTCCGATGAATATTTATGAATGACCGCTAAGCTAAGTTTTGCGGGATTGGTAGAAATAAGAAAATCGGCTTTTTTATGTTCCTGGTACATTTTGCTTTTCTTCCGTTATGATAATAACCCGTATCATTTAGTTTTAAGCTAAACGTGATCTACTAAGTAAGGCATATTGTTTGTTAAAATTATCAGTCTTTTTTTAGGTTCTGCTCAAATAATTTAAATATTCTTTTGTATTCATCCGCCCAACTGCTCGGTTCCTCAAAGCCATGGTTTTCTACAGGATAAACGGCTAACTCCCAATTCTCTTTTTTCAGTTCTATTAACCGTTGAGTAAGCCGCACAATATCCTGAAAATGCACATTGGTATCTACCATACCGTGGCACATCAGCAAGGCACCTTTTAAACCTTCGGCAAAATAAATGGGTGAGCTCCGGACATAGGCCAGGCTATCGGTATAAGGTTCATTTAGTATGTTGGCAGTATAGCCATGGTTGTAATGCGCCCAGTCGGTAACCGAACGCAAAGCCCCACCGGCCGCAAACACATCGGGTTGGGTAAACATGGCCATTAAAGTTATAAAACCGCCATAAGAGCCCCCGTAAATACCAACTCTTTTCGGGTCAACACCATACTTTTCGGCTAATAATTTAGCGCCATCTACGTGGTCGCTTAAGTCTTTACCACCCATGTGCCGGTAAATACCGGTGCGCACTTCGCGGCCGTAGCCAGCACTGCCCCGGTAATCAATATCCAAAACAGTATAGCCATTATCCACTAAAAAATTATGAAACATATACTCCCGGAAATACTGGCTCCACCATTTATGCGCGTTCTGCAAATAACCGGCACCATGTACAAATATAACGGCCGGTCCCTGGGCAACGGGCTGCGCCGGACGATAAAGACGGGCATACACATTGGTTCCATCGGTTGCTTTAAACGAAATTACTTCCGGCTCCCGCCAGTTATACTGCTGAAATTCTTTGGTTAAAGAATGGGTTATTTGTTTGGGTTTTGCTCCTTTATTATTGGGCATTAAGTACAGTTCCCAAGGTTGGTTGGTAGTAGAATACCGGATAGCCAGTTTTTCCTCATCCGGCGAAAGCGTAACCTCATGGTTGCCGGTGCCGGAGGTAAGTTGCACCATTTCGCCTCCCGCCAGCGGCATGCGATAAAACTGTACATCGCCGGGATGCTGTTTATTGGCGTTGAAATACCAGGATTTCTTATCCCGGGAAAGCTGGAGGTTAGATATTTCGAACTTGCCGCTGGTTAATGCTTTCTTGGCTCCTGTTTGCACATGGGCGGTATAGATATGGGAAAAGCCGCTTTCTTCGGACTGGAAATACACCTGTTCGTTATCGGGCATCCAGCCAATATCACTAACGCCATACCCAATTCCCGGACCGCCAATCCAGGCTTCATCGTGTTGCCGGTATACTGGTTTCAGGCTACGGTCAGCAGGGTTAAAAGCCATTATCCAGCGGTCTTTATTGTCTTGTGCCCGCAGCATTATTACTGCATTTTTACCATTATCTGACCAGATCGGACCAAAAAATACTACCGGACGTTGGGTAAGCACCGGAGTTTTCTCTTTCCGATCAGCGCTCTTTTCTTTCCGGAAAACCGGGACTTCTTCTATTCCGGGTACTGATTTAAAAGAAACAGCATAAGCAGTGTCTTGCTGCAAATCCAAAACGCCCATTTCGTAAGTTGGTAAGGGCGCTCCTACTTTGGTCCGGGCCGGAATATCTTCGGTAAACCCCGAACCAGTAACATAGTTAGGAACAAAGGTATTTTTAGCTTCTTTAGCTGAGGTAATAAGTCGATAAGTTATAAATTTTTCGTCAGGACTTAGGATTAGGTTATCTACCCTTTTATCTCCCAGATAAACTTCTTTCGGGCGCAATAAAGCTTGCTTTTTAGCCTGGGCTTTCGCTGTTGCCGTAGTTTCCTCCCGCTTTTTTTCAATACCCAGCAATCCGGTTTGCTGTTGCCGTAGCCATTTTTCCTGCGCATTTTTAGGCCTATCCGGATCGGCCTGCTTTTGTCCTTTTCTGAAATCAGTAAGCTGTATAAGCTGACCGTTATTTATCTGCCAAATAAATAAATTGCCATTAAAAACAAAAGAGATTTTCTGTTCATCAAAAGTAAATGCAGGCGCCGATTCCCGGTCTACGGTATTGGTAATTTGCTGCACCTTACTGGTTTTAAGATCTAGCAAAAATAAATCGCCGTTTTTTTCATATACTTTCTTTGTATGGGCACGATTGTAATTACCATTCTGCGCAGGTAAGTTTTGGCTTTCTGATTGGCTTACTTTGCGGATGTTTTTCCCATTAGCATCCGCCACATACAGCGAGTCGGTTTTGGTATGCTCCGGATTCCAGAAAAAGTATATTTTTTTACCATCTTCCGACCAGGAGATATTGCTGGGGGAAGTACCAGTAAAGGCATTTCCCTGCATAATTTGGTCGATGGTGAGTGAAGATCTAGCTGGTACTGCTTGCTGACTTTTAACTGATGTAGTACTAAATAAAATAAAAGCAAAAACTGTTAAAATTGCTTGCAATGGAGAGTTAAGGCGCAACATAAATTTAAAATTATTATGGAAGCAGAATCAAAAATAAGAATTTGCTTAGAAAATTACATTACAATTATTTAGATGCTGGCCTTATTAGTGAATAAAGGTTTTCTTTTAAATATGAAAGGGAGTTTATTCATTTAGTTTCTACAGTATCTTATGCTCCTTAGTCATTAATTGCTATCTAACTAAATACAAAAGGCTGCTCTTTCGAACAGCCCTTTGCATTTCAAAATAAGTAAATTTAAATTTTCTAATTTAACGCAAAAGCAGCATTTAGAAAACTTCTGCTTATACTAATTATTTATTGAGCAAGCATTGCGTTATTCAATACTTCTGCTTGCGGAATAGGGAATGTCAGTTCATCAGAATCCCAGGCAAATGATTCTCCTGGCAGCAGCAAGTGATTTTCTCCCCTGGTAACAGTAGCTTTATTTCTCTTCATAGCTAAATAAGCTTTACCTTCACCCCATAACTCAATACGAGTCTGGAGGTAGATCTCATCCTGAAGAGCCTGCCCGCTAAGAGCATCCACATAACTGTAATCGGTCATCCTTTTTTGTAACAGTTGCTTAAGCATATCTTTTGCAGGACCATCCTGGCCTAATTTAGCTTTTGCTTCCG
>Ga0210040_10007718_pt1 | contig 12929 bp, 3 predicted proteins | sample CryGeyCG12114_NA_FD_185462 | JGI IMG/M metagenome (GOLD analysis project Ga0210040, IMG submission 185462) | Groundwater microbial communities from aquifer - Crystal Geyser CG19_WC_8/21/14_NA (SPAdes) (version 2) | ecosystem: Environmental > Aquatic > Deep subsurface > Groundwater | place: USA... | reverse complement strand
AACCCAAACTCATCCATCCTTCTTATATGGAAGATGCGTGAAAAGAAATAGGGGAACCGAAGAAGGAAAAGGTGATTTTTGTGGTATATTGTTTCACATAAATTATGAGTTAGTCCACCCTGGTGAGCGAGCTCTGTATACGGCCATGGAAGAACACCACCATCGTAATCCTATTTCTTTTCACTCCGGAATTCCATTCAGATGCTACAGCTTCCCTGTTTTTCTGTGCATTATGTGAGCCATTTTAGCAAGCATGAACCTAAATATACTCTTCCTGCTTTCCTTAGTATTTGGCTTGATACAGCTGTAAATAATGAAATAAGATTCGTTTTACAAAGTTGGGGATCTTGCAAAAAACAGTTCGTTCCCGTAGTTCTAGTAAAAATGAATTTTTCTTATAGCTCAAATATACAAGTTGATGAAGCTTTGGTTCAAATCTAAAAATGACAAACAAACTTGGAATTTTGGGCTTGTAGTTTCAGAAAACATTTATTCCGTTTTTCAGAATCTTTGGGATACTCTTAGTCCATCGTCCTACCCCCTAACCTTTAGTTTCTTCATTGACACTGCTCAAAATGGGCAGTATGTTTTGGTGGCCACCAAAAAGTCAATGGTTGTCTCAACGGTCATTTCGTCTCCCTTTTATGACCTGACGCACTCCCCATAACATAACACTCAAACTCACCCATCTAATTTGCTCCTCAAACTGTCCACAAATACAACAACAAAACACATGGGCTGAGCGAGTCTCTAAACGCAAAGGCTTATTTCTAAATCGGCTCAATTTTTAGTTTGTAATTGATTTTTCACAAAAGAAGTAAATCATTATTTGTACTGCAAAACAAAATGTTTGCGCGTCAGTTCCTTTATATTCACAACAAATATTTATGATACATTTTTCGGTCCAGGAACAATAATAATTAAAGATACTGCTAATTTTTTACGGCATACATTCGGACCAATTTATGACGTAGTGTGCGTGTAAAAACTCGATGGTAATGGGTACCACCGACTGCTTCATTTTACAAGAAACTGCTATCAATAAATAAAATATAGTCCATTCCATGCGTATGTACTATTAAGAGGATTTACAAGTTAGTTACACACTACTTTTGTCTCCCTTATTTCCGATTAATTCTTATTAGTTTGTCCAGCTGGACCATTGGTTCATGGCTTTTTGCTAACTCGTAACTATATTCTAGCTAGATAAATGTAATTTGATTGTTCTGGCTAGACTGGTTGCACAACAAACATTGGCCAATTATCAGTTAAAGGTTCAATCTAAGGATAACCCAATATCTCCGAAAAAGGCTGGACAAAAACATATATAGCATAATGCAATGTGCAATAAGTGCAACTAAAATGTCAAACATATCGTCCAAATACATTTTCAGTCCCCAGAGGCAACCCTCACAAAATACTGTGCGCAAAAGCAAGCATTTAACTAAAACATGGTTGAAAAAAACAGTTGTTTTTGGTACCACAACCGTTGCCTTTTTTGCCACTATTTTATCGTTAACTTCTTGGCTCTATTTTATTCCCCTTTTATTGCGAACTAGCTTCTTTCTCTGTTTATGCCACTAACCCGTAATAAATGAGTGCAACCCATTTCATTTTATTACAAACTGACTGACTCACTATGCAATATAAACATGGCAATTTTCTTTTGTTTTTTTCCAGCTTTTAGTTGTTTACGAGGACATAAAATGTGACGGGTACATATTAATGGTGTCAAGCTGTGAGCATAATTATACACAAGATTATAATTTTGTGTGACATTGTTTGTCAAGCGGTATCTTTTACTGGAAATTTATTACACCTCGGACTTCTTTCTCACGGCAATAATAGAGTTTACCAAGTAAGAAACCAAGACTGGATCAAATGACACAACAGATTGTAGCATATTGCCGTACAAAAAGTTTCGTACTGTGTAGAGTCAGTGCAATTCAATACAATGGCCAGGAGTACAATTTATTAACAAAGTTTGAATATGCTGCTGCCTAGTTTATTGAAAGTTTGAAAAGAGAGAAGTAGCAAATAGTGGAGTTTGACCTAATTTGTATTTATGGAGTCAGGCCTTGACTCTGGAAGAATGTTTTTTTATTCCCTTTTTCCTAAATCCTTATGCAAATAAAAAGCTTATATTGTAACTGGACACATAACTTTGGGATCGTTCACAGAGGTATTATCACTGGCCTAATTCCTTGTACCGTTTGTGAACAAGCTAGTATTTGTTCTTTGTTTTGTTAATAGTGCTAACTTGTACACACAGTAGTAGTTAGTAACTTGTATTCCACGGGTACAAATAAACAGTGGGATAAATTCGGGAAATGCCTAGTCGAGAGGTTTTCATAGAGATCATAAAAATAAATGGCCACCTAATGAATACAAATTAAAATTCTTGAGATAACAATTACACCGTTTTATACTTAAGAGTTGAGCACGCATAGGATTTTCCACTTAAAGTCGTCTTGCATAAATAATCACTAAAAGTCCAAAAGTCTCGTGCAGCAGTGCTTGAAGTAGCATGCTAACTCCACTCACCTACATAAATTCTTACTGAAGCTTTTACACAGATCGTATGAATTTTAACTTGTTCTTAAAGCTAACCTCTGTAAACCATGAAAATAAAGCCTTATAGTTTTCTCCGGGTAAGTGAACGCAATATACACAGTAGATGACTGGAGTGAAAAGTCAACCGAAAGTTATTCACTTTGCAACTAACTAAAATGAATATTGAAATTTCGTTAGAAATATTTTCTTTTCAAGAGGAATAATAAATAAAAACTGGGTAATAACATAATCTGGTGTTTGAATATTCATTAATTTCCTGATTACCGGTGCTGCGGGTGTATGTTGATTTCATCAAATCACTGACAAACAACAACTAACTGCGAATTGAAAACAAAAACGTCCCTTAAGCACTCTACTATGAAACTTTATCTCGAAAATTTGGAATTTGCCGTTATAATGCCAAATTTACGTTTAAAATTGTAACAAAGTGCATTATGTATGCTATAGCTAATTTTATGAGCCGGGTATATCTTCACGTCACCCAACATCAAGAAAAGAATGCAGTTTGAATCGGGTTGCAGAGCAACCTTTTTTATGAAGTTCAAAAACAGCAAAATTTAGCGTTTTGTATGTATAAGTTATTGATAACGATAAGGGATTCAAGGTTTACTTTCCCTTGTGTTTTACCTATGCACTCTGTATTCTAGGCTGATAAATTAAGGAGCTAAAGGCCCATAAAGAACATGGACCCAGATAATAACAAGTTCCCTTCCCATTTGTCCATGCGTTCCGTGCTCATGTTGTGAGTGACTTTCCTTGTAGTTGGTGGCCCAAACTGCACTCGATTAGATTTAACTGTTATGATTATGATGACGTGAAAATGGCCTGTTAAACTAAGGGAGGAATCCCATCGTTTTTCCTGTAATGAGCATATGAAGAGAATGAGCAGCATACCGTGCTTCTTACCTTTCGAGTTTGACAATGTCTAAGTTTGTAATACCGAAATCTTCAAGCCATTTCGTTCTGAATGGGGCCAGTCAATTGAATTTAAAAATTCATGACTTCGTTGTGTGCAGACGATTAAGTGAAAACTCTGTATTTTTAGTAACTAAACTATAAGTGCCTGGCATTGGAGAGCCAAATAGTCAGTTTAATTAAAGAATATATGAAAGAAAAATGACTGCTATAATAGTATATTCTTTTGCTCATAAGAAAGCTGTAGTAGAGTAACTTAAACGCTAAAGAAAATAATTAAACCCGGAAAGGTTGACATTAAATGTGATTATATTGCATGTTATTAATGCTGCTGCATAACAAGAATTTTTGACAGTGTACTTACACGGTACATCGTAGTTTAAACTGTGCATTTCCTTTATTAAAATAGCTTTCACCCTATATTTGTGATTTCTTGACTTCTTAGACTGACATACAAATTAGGTTGTACAGGTAATGTAAAAGTAGGGATTTTTAAACGCTAAATAATATATTTCCATAAGGTTCCTAGTGCTATATTGCAAACTAAACTTAAATCAAGTTGAAGCCAAAAAAAGTCACCATACAATTAACAGCTAATCTTGCAGCAATGCTACAATTTACGCTCAAAACGCATGTAAAATCCATGCGCATTTTAGGTATACACGTTTAGAGCTATCAGTTCTACGTCTACCTGTTACAGTTAGCTAACAACAAGAGAGGCTTCAAAGAAGACCATGAGAAAAGTCATAAGGTGAGCAGTAGTTGACAGTTATGAATATCTTAGGTTTCATTACTTGAGCAAAAAATGAAAAATATAATCCATTAAATTCTCTTACCGTATTTCATTCCAAAAGGAAGCTGTCTAATAAAGGAAAAAACTTTCAACAGGCTTTACCTGTTCTGACAGGATTGAAATTTGTCACTGTCAGTCCTATTAAGATTCCATTCTTACATAATAATCGGAGCAAAGTAAAAAATGTGGCATTGACATGCCGGATTTTTCGTCAGTAGCTTCATATTCTATCTTTTCACAAGGTGATATATCATACAAGTAACATTATTGTAAATCTTGGCAACAAAGAAATATTTTCAAGTGCTCTTAATTGAACAGTTTGATTCTAACAAGCTATAAAACCTCTTTTTCTTTACATTTCAAACTATAGCATACTTTTAGTCTCACTATCCCTTTTTACAAAATACAAGTTTGCCGTTCACCTTTTCTCACTCATAACATGAGACACAGGATGCGGAGCGAGTTTTTTTACAAAGCAGTCAGCCAATAAAAATGAGCTGGAATTTATTTAATTGAAATTGTGCACAGTCTTTCAACAAACTTAAGAGAACGAATGTTTTAATTTCGGCTATTCTTTGACTTTAAGACATGCATGAAAAATTTACGTTTCTTTTGGCAGACAAAAAATGTCCTGTTTCAACTGCTGAAAAGTTCCAGAGTTTTTTAGTCATGTCATATTATTAGTAATGTTAGTCGGTTGATTGGATGACATATTTGTTTATTATGTCATATTATGTTTGTTGGTATTACCCGTATTACCTGGGATTATATTATTATGTAGTAAGGCCCTCGTGAATTTGCTAATTCTTTACGGCTGAATGCAACATGCGCTGACAAAGGTTTCCCATTAGAACAAACATGCACAGGCTTTACACAGTATCTAAATGACAAGAACGCGCTCAGAGTGCCAACTATATAGTGGATCTCAAAGACAGACTAATGCTGTCATTGATGACGAACATTTGAGTTGGCTAATCATGTCTTGAATGATTAGTACTGGCTCAGATTGGCTTAAGTATATGAGACAAAACATGATTATACTCTGTGTGGGCAAGGGAAGCCACCCAAGCGTCCCTTCATGTCATTAGATTAGCTGTTGAAGCAACACTAACGACCTGATTGTGTCTTGTCTTCCATTGTGAGTGTAAAAGTTGGAACACAAGTTTCAAGAGCTATACAGAATTCAGCCGGATTTCCAAACTCCATACTTTTCTCATATCCAAAGACGACCATTTTAAGCTAGTAAATGTTATAGTTAGGATAGTTTATAACTTGCTGGTAATGTAGCTAGCTAGTTTAGTTGACAATTAGTTTGTTGGTTCTTAAATGCATGTTTACGGGGAATGAGCCCAACAAGGCAAAGTTACTTAAAAACTTGTTGTAATGATTCTTGTGATGAATACAAGATGAGTAAGTTTTATGACTGGACTAACTAAGGGAGAAAAAATGTATTGATAGCTAAGCGAAGAAAATACCGACTCATCATAATACTGATTAGAATCAATGCTAACGAAACGAGCTTTTTTACTTTGGGTTGGGAGCTCTGTACTGTGTTCATATTTTCTTTTCGATTCAGTTAGTTAGTTAGAGCGTGATGAGTTAAAAAAATAACAACATATGAGACCAAACTGTGTAGGTAGATAAAAAAAATGATTCAGCTGCATTTAACAGTTTTAGCCGATTAAATGCATTTCTCGCTACAAGTTAGTTACTGTTCATTTTTTAGTCTGGCCACATTGACTGGCAATGTGATACGTGAAACGTGGACATGGCAGACTTAAGTGGAATCCTTTGTTCCTCATGTTTTATACAGCATTTAATTCCCATTCAAATGTGTTTGTGTGTGGTTTGGTATTCCTTGGTTCGTTACCCAACGAAATATGTTAGCTCTGGCTCCATTAGTGAATAATTCCTGTGATAAAACAAGATAGAGGGAAAGGGTAAAAAAATGTTTCATGTTTCCCGTATCAATTCATTCGTGCTTGGTGGTTATACGAATTGTGCGTGTTGCATCATTTGCTTGCACTTTGTATAATAGGTTGAATTGTGGAAATTCTTGTGTTTCACCATTTCTCAGGCTACAAGTAAAAAATGCATGGCTGGCAAATGTACAATGTCATTCAAGTCTGAATAGTTTGCTGGCGTTGATAGAAAACTTTAACGGGTTTGAGACAAAGAGTTCCTAGTTTAGTTTAGTTAGCGCACTTTTTTGTGTGTGGAGAGAGTTTTTCTGTGGCGGCTTGAAAAAATTGACGCTTCAAAACTCATTCCTTTCATATCGCCATCCTTTTTTTGTTAAGTGCATTTCCTTTCCTCTCTCACACTTGGTAAAAAGTTGAAACATGTTCCAATGCACACTTGTATGATTTCATTATGATGATTAGTTGCAGTGAATGAGCTTTTTACATGCTACGTATACTTGCTCATAGCGTTTGTTACCAGTATATAAAACGCATGCCCATCGTTGTGGTTTGACTGTTGCTAGTTCATACAAAGATTACATTTCACCACACTTATAAACTAAAGCAGACTGGATAGATCAAATTCATGATAATTGTGTGTATTTGTAGCGTAAAGTAAATGATTTTAACCTAATAGTTGCATTCCAACCCAACTAAATTTTTAATGCATCTCCGTTTGCAGAGAAACATATTCAACTAGCATCCAATAATTTCGTGTCACAAAAGTTGTCTCCTGTGAATCATGTGAAATTCTCATACCACAGTACGCACTATTTGTTTAGGTATACTCTCAGAATTTGATTTATGAATGAGTTTCCGTCGCTAAACACTCAAATTTTTCATTTACGCCAAACTAGTCAACTGTAAGACCGCATTCACTTTGGTAACTCACTCACTCACTTTGTGACTCTTAAAGTGGCTGTAATTATTTTGTAAACCAAATGGTTCGCTATACACTGTATAGTAGAGAGTGTGAAGGGTCAACCCAATTACTTACATTTTATACAGTGGATAACACAAAGAAAACCTTTGTGTGTTGACGTGCGTGCATGGCTTTCATATTATTATTGAATGCTCAACTTGAACTCACAAAAGGCATTTAACTCATCTAAAGGATATAGTTTGTTTTCCAAAGGAACCAACCAACTAACTAACTGAATGTGTGTGCGTGATGTGAGAATATTCCCTAAAAAGGAAGAAAGTGTTCCATAAAACATGCTTAAAACCCACTCATGTTGAAAAGTCAATGTTTGGGTGAGAATACAAAAGACTTGTCAGGCCACGCAATCCAAATGTGCAAGCTAGTTATAGCAGCCAGTCATTATAAAGACATATTGCTCAACTATTGCTAACATTTGTAACTATATTACATTTAAAACGAACTAAACTCGACACTGAACGGAAAATATTTACCAATCAAAATATGCCAGCTAATGATCTCCAAGAAATCCCTGCAACTAAAAAAAAATCCTTTTTTTCATGTTATGAAACTCACTTTAGTGGAGAGTGTAAATTTCCACCCCATACGATCTATAAGCTTCGTTGACTTTGGCTAGTGGATGAATAATATCATTCATTATGATTTCCCACGGAAGTGTACAAGCTTCTTTGAGAAAACACATCATTTTACTTAAATAACTCGCGCGTTTCCATTACTTCTCATTATTATTATTATTACACTTTGCTTCGCTCCTACTTGCCGTCACCACTACCATCAAACATATTCCAATAAATTACACTTTTCCATTTGTACCCACTTGTTCGCTTTTATTGCTATCATCAACCTCAATCATGATCCAGTGATGATGATGGACGTCATTTGCCCTTTCTGCTCGTTATCTCCCTCTCAGATCACCTTATTAGTTTACAACTACATGCTTCAACTCATGTCTTGCTTCGATTTGGGACTCTTTCGAGCAAAACGAGTCTTCAGTTAGACCTGAGAAATCGTATCATTAGCGATTCTTAGTTAGTTAGTTAGCTAGTTACTTACTTTGAAATATGAAGCATCCTGTGAATTCATCAATTCCAGAAAATTGTTGTAGGAATGCTACGCTATTGCAGTAGTTTACTAGATAGGTGGCACATTATAGCAATTATTGAAGCAATTCAAAGTAGGCTTATCGGCATAGTACTATGTACAATTATATTGTTTATAAATCCAAATCTGCTGTTTTCCCATATTAGTTAGTTAGTTAGTTAGTTAGTTAGTTAGGGCTGGGAAATCAGTGAACCTACCCATAACTAACTAACTTGCCCAACAATTCCCATTTCTCATTACTGTGCCAGCATTTGAAAAGTTTGTAAAACAACCAGCATTAGTTAGTCGGTTAGTTGAGTGCTGCTCGTGGATGATGAAACATATGTTTTGTCTGTCATTTAGAAACATCCCCTTCGTCCTATATTTAACTGTGAGGAGATTCTCTCTTCAATTTGCAGTTTACGCACCAATGGAGCTCCAAAGAGAGAAACAGAGTAAACCCAACTCATCATATTGTGTATGCATGCACCGATAGAAAATGTGCTTTCCTTGTGTGTGCTCACGCACTCCAAAGGGAGTTTTCAACGCAAATGTGTATCTCTTATTTGCTATCTCTTCTTTCTAAATGGATGAACAACTACTGAAAGAAATTGTATCCTCTCCGGGCATTGTTTTCCCTGTGTATATTGTGATGGAAACTTTTCCATTGCAACATGTATGAACCATGTGCCGGCAGCTTGTTGAATTTGCGTTATTGTTTAAATTGTAAGGCTTGCTTGAACCATCCCTTGTATTAATTGATTCAAGGCGATCTACATCAAATCCTTTGTAACACTTTACACCATGGGAAAAAATAATTTCATAGCGATCCATTCTCCATTTCATCTATGCCGTGAAAAGTAATATTAAATTTACGGCATATGAAAGTTAGCCAGAACGTCTAGAACATTAAACTCGAAAAGTACAACTTTGTGTCTGTATCGTACACAAGAATGTTGAAAGAGACAACAGAAATATCAGCTCTTCAAAGGGAGAACGTCATCCAATTCAATAATGAATGCAACCAAGACTGCATTTGGGCATCCACTGTATGTAGTTTGTTGTTATCTTGTGTGCGTGGCTTGAATCCTGCCATTTCCCCCCCTTTTGGAAACTTTTCATTTCGTTCAGATCTCTGTTTGGGTGAGAAGTTTGAGTGAATGCACAACAAAACGCAGCAGGAGGACTTTGGTCGCTTCCCTATGTTCTTGGGTGCATCCAAAAAATCCAAAGGGAGTGCGTGATGAAAAGACACCATGGTCTGCCTGTCAATAATATTAATATGTATGAATGCGTTTTTTATGTGAAAAAACTCGACGGAAATGCAAGCATGTAGGAAAATGCGACTTGCTGTGTGACTATCTTACCTGGGGTTCTAAAGTGTAAATATTTGATCCACAGCTAGAAAGATTTTTGTAGAATGTGTAAACTTTTGTTTTGGTTCATGAATCGTACGAAGCCTTTTTACTCTTTTTGTGTATATGATTTATACAGAGTAAATATACGCTTTCGTAGCTGGCTCATGAAAATATTGCTGCAGGAGTTTTTCAATAAGCAAACTACTGACTGCAGAATATTTTGTTTACCTTTTACTCATGTGAATAATAATACCACCAAAATAAAGCTTATATAGTTTGTTTTTGGTTCGAGTAATAATACCATTATGCAGGAATATTTAAACACTTTGTTTCATCTCGGTACGTTATCTGGTTCTGGTTTCTAGAGGCTAGACATCAATGTACGAACAGCGTTTCCATTCAAACTGCGGTACACAGAGAGGCTTTTATTTGGGAGAAAATTTGAAAACCAGGACCCAAAACATATTGTCGGTTCCGTTGAACACCCATTTCATCTATCTGATGACATCTCACAATATCCTGCTCGTTGCAATAAATGACCAAAGTCATATCAACAGTGGAATTGTTCTACAAGCAAAGAATATTACTGTACCCGAGAGGAGATAATTTCCTGTAAAATTGAACATTCGCGATAATTTTTGAAATAAAATCCATATAAGCGTACATTTCTTCATCGTTTAAAACTTAACTTTTACGATCAAAACAGAATTTCTGTTTGTAAAACATCAATTTGTGTATATACTGATAGTACAAAACTTATTAATTTGTGACAACCGGCATCGTATTTCCCTTTTTGTTCACTGTGGCAAACTTTCGATAAAATCTTGCTGACGAACAATAACATAAAGTAGTAGTAGTAGTAGCTACATTTCCTACTCTTATTATTGTTAGAATGAGAAACGGCCTAATATCCGTCTCTTGTAGATATGAGCAAGAAAATGCAGTAGTTTGAAAAAAAATGCCAGAGTGGGGATCCACGGGTTTTCCCGTAGTGTTTACTTATTGTGGTTTTTTTCTATTTTATGGCAACAAGGTGAAGATTCCGCTGTGTGAAAAAATATGTATGGGAAATTTGCTCTGACAGATAGATAGATTGGTTTGCTTACTCGCTCACTTCAACTTGCATCTTTTTTTACTTTAACTTGATTGCACTCAAAGAGAAGAATAGGTCTTGTGTCCTTTACTTACTATGGACTGAAAATACGGTCTTGTATGTAAAAAAGATGCATATGATCCACCGTAAAAGATAGTTTTCTAACATTTTTAACAAACTGATTGAATTTATTGTTTTTTTAGGCGACACGTCTAACAACTTCCATTGATAACAGCTAACTAACTAACGACCATTGATATTTCATTATCATAAAGGATGAACCATTAGTGAAATATCCGGCAAATGTCTCTTGATTTTGAAAACTTTTTATGCTTTTTGGGGGTTCAAGAGCTTGTTAAAAAGAAAAAAAGCCCTGTCTCTTTGCTTTGTATTGCTTTCATTCTTATCAGAAACGGGTGAATGGATAGGGTCGTGCCATGCTGAGAAATGTGTCCTTTTGTGTAAGCTTGTGTGTTGTGGGCTCCCATTTCACTCCTTACTTTATTTATTTCTTGTTGTCTGTTTGGATATGCATGAGAATACTTGTATGCCCCCATGTTCCGCTCACCCTATCTGGAACTAACCAAAAGTTGTTACAATCAGTCACTCATTGATGCTGTTTTCATGTCAAGACAGGCCAGTACATACATGCTGAACTTTGGTTAGAATGGTCTTGGGAACTTTATTATTATCTGTGTTTTTTTTGTAACTTGGCATATAAGATTTATATGAGTGTAGATTGTGGAGTAGTTCAAGAAAGATTTAAAAGCATGCATGGTTTGCAAAAATTGCGATTTCGTTGTAAATTGAATTGGGATTGAACTTAACACAGTGTGGGCATTGGGTTGTCCTTTCCGGTAAAAGCGAATATTGTGTGTCCAGATTAACTTTTGTGCTTGCATGCCATGTAATCAATTTGGTGCTATCATTCTTTGTCTTATCTGCCTTTTTCTTTGTCAGATATCTATACATCATATATCACATTGTTATATTATAAGGATTCCCAATGGGTTCTCTATCCGATTTAATCATACATGTGGACAAAAAGGGAAGATATACGGAGTTCTTTGGAACAATTTATTAATTATATTTTGTCTTGCGTGACAAGGCAAAGATTGTTGACTTTGGGAGATTCATTTCTTTGGGTTGTGAATGTTTCCTGAAGCATGTGTGTTTCCGCCAGTACGAATTGGACAGTGGAAATTATTTTATTTGTATTTAGTTTCCAGTGTCAGCGTCAAAATAGTTTTTGAATGAAATGGATGCAACTTTTCATCTAGAGGTCTATATTATTCACAGTAAAAATGTTTAGTTTGCATAAGCTGAATTTAAATTTCAGTCAATCGACTTAAATTCTATAATTTTTTGTGATATTAATCAAACCGAGATTATAGACGATGAGAAAATATTTGTTGTTCTATGATATTATCCTATTCTTACTGCCAATTAACGTGCATTCATAATGGTTTCGTCATATTATTTCGTTCTTGGTTTTGACCAGAAACAAATTTTGCAGGAAACCTTACTGGCAACTTCCAATAGCTCAACAATATAGTTCTAAAATCACCTGAATATGATTTTACAAGAACTGAACTTTTTGACAAAATTGTATTTCAAATGGTGCTTCATATTTCCAGCGTTTCAAGAGCACGCTGGTCGCGGCAAAAAATATCATAACTTTTGGTACAAGTTGTACCGATGTCTTTTTCGTACAGTAGCTGCTACAGGAGCAATTGCTTTTACAGTTTTTGCTACTTTTTCTTTGTATTTTCTCACGGGGTTTAAAACAAGACTGATTTTAGGAAGTGTCAGAGCTTTGAGCTGTCTAATATTCATTTTGATTGGAATTCTTGTATTAGGGATTTACTTTATTTTGACCCCAGAGTTTGAAAAAGCTAACTTACTTCATCATCTCGTGTCTGTGGACAAGTATCTGACAGGTGAGAATATTTACACACTATATGCATTCTGAACGATACGAAAATTTCTAATTTTGAATCAAAATTTCAGATACATACTTGGGAACGAAAGAAAAACGAGAGAAAACATGGCTGAAATTGTACCGGCACAAATATTGGAATTTCCCTGTACTCACATATTCAGTTATACTTTCATATGTTGTATTTACGCCAGTAGTTTGCTGGCTGCTTACAATTCTACGATTTGATCCTGGCTATGAAATGCTTAACAAGGTGTTTGACTTGGACAAAACTTA
>Ga0210040_10007716_pt1 | contig 12932 bp, 7 predicted proteins | sample CryGeyCG12114_NA_FD_185462 | JGI IMG/M metagenome (GOLD analysis project Ga0210040, IMG submission 185462) | Groundwater microbial communities from aquifer - Crystal Geyser CG19_WC_8/21/14_NA (SPAdes) (version 2) | ecosystem: Environmental > Aquatic > Deep subsurface > Groundwater | place: USA... | reverse complement strand
CCAAACCTTAAAAGTATGCCATCACCAGTAATTTCCAGTGCACCCAGAAAGAATTATTAGCCAAATGCAAACAAATAGACTTAACTGTGTGGTTTTTCTCGAGTTATATAAAACAGGATGAGGAGATGAAGGGACCATTTAATGGGAAAAGGAAGCTGTATAAGTTTATTATGGTAAGCGATAGGAATACTTGGAGTTTTTGGCTAGATATAAGTAACTACATATATATAGCTTTTGGTTTCTGTCAAATCTCACCTACGAGTTCCGAGTCCGAGTAAAAGCAGAGGAAAGTTGCACTTTTCCCAAGAACGTTTTTGTTATGCTATAATAATGTTATGTATACGTTATGTACTTGTGCCAGAGCCAGGCATCTGACTCGTAGTTTCTTTTTTGTCGTGCTATCGTATTTAGCATCGCATGCTAGTTACGTCATACACCAGGATTAAAGGGAATGGAGAATGTAAAACGCCATACATTTGGTCAAGTTAAGTAATTGCTCCATGAATATTCAAAGCATCAGCACAAAACTAACGGGTAAAATTATTTGCCACTGTACTGCTTTCATATTTTCAGTAGCAAAGGCTACTAACAAGGTAAGTAAAGTATCTGCACTGCTGAACCGTACTTTGTCGAGGTACTCGATCCCCTATTTTGACTCCTGGACACCAGTATGTTAAGTAGATGATGTATTCAAATGAAAACAATAACGTGACTGCAGGGAATAAATTTGCTAGGGGGTACGAATTTGTAACACACATAATTGTATAAGTCAAACAAACAGGCGCCTCTAGCCCAATTGCATAACAAAAGAAGCGTGAAGTAAAACAGAATCCATGCATGCAGAAATCATTAACAGCTACTCTCAATTTCATGCTGGAATAATAATAATGAAGGCAAGAAAACTTGCTCATCACTTTCTCCCTATGAACGACGGATGTGAAGCAATAAATCGATGTATATATATCAATGTCGCACATTTTAAGAACCTGCCAAAGATTATTCGCATAAGAATGGCAGAAGCACAAGTTAGTGTTATGAAATTATCCGTCATACATAAATTACGCTTTAGGTTTACATTGTTGTGCCAGCTATTTATATAATGTAGGCAGTACTGGATGGCATGTAAAAAGGTGCACATTCAGTCTGGTCTGTCAAGTAAAAAAGATAAGGGAGTGCAGGTAACATGACCACACGCCCAAGATGTCGCAAAAATTCTCTTGATATAAACTTTCCGGACGAAAATAAAATTGGAAGGTCATGAGAATAGTAAAGGCGGGCTATCACAGAGCAAAGGAAAAAAAATGTAAAGTAAAGGCATAAGATTGACATTTTGGTGACAACAAAGCCAACATTTTTGCTATTTTTGCCAAGTAAGTAAAGCAATTATCATAATTTAGTTCACAATTTACTAACTGACTATATAGATAATAACAACCTATGTATGATTGAATTGGTGACACAAAAAGCGCAGGAGTGTTGGTAGTGCAAACAATGTACTATAACTCACCTTCTGAGAACTTTGATTTCATTTTCCAACGAGTCTTCTTTCCCTTTTAAAGCTTTTTTGTCGATAATTTTTATGGCAAACATTAAATTGGGATCATCTTTGCTCTGTCCCAACCGAACTTGTGAAAAGGCTCCACTGTAAATAAAGACATCAAAAGCAAACAGATTCGTTAACTGACGTTTCTCAAAACAACATAACACGGAGCTTTTTTACTCCGTTTGTCTATCATTTTTTCTTAGTATTGAATAAACAAAGAGCTATGCAAGAGTGCCAATTTGCTCACTTTTTTATTCAATTGCTTTTCTTGTTTATTTAAGCTTTAGACAATTTTCAATACTTGACAGGCGGAAAGTCATTTTTACTGATACAACTTGCTCGGAATAATTGGGAAAAACGTCTTTTTACATATTATAGTGTGACTTTGACTTGCGTATAAAGTTAAAAACCTTAATGATTCAGGCGAAAAAGGGATTTTCAAAGAATTTAGAGTCGGAAAACTTTACAAACTTTACGTGGACAGTAAAAAATGCTACACTGCCAAAAAAAACTTGCGCACTGTATTGTTTTCCAAAGTTGCGAACAAAGTTCTTGAAAACAATGAGTTTTTGAACCATTGTGTAAAAATTTAAACATCATGCAGTGCTCCCAGCACGCACGCACACAACTTTACTATTCTGAGGAAATTAAGAATCTCGCATTTCAAATCCCGCACCAACAAATTTATTGATCAGGAATTCACGGAGAGTGAATTGAAAATTTCTTTACAACGAATTGACAGTTTACAAAGAGAAATGTTTGCAGAGATTTAAAGTCAATCTAAATTCATAATGTATGCCCCTTTTGACACAGCTAAATCCTTGCAAGCCTATAAAAAAATTTTTCCTCTTTTTTAAACACGATATAGTATCAAAATCATGTTGGAGTCACACACGACCTGAAAGAATAATACGATATACAAAGATCCAATAACTCACGTGCCAAGGACATCTTTCATATCAAATCTATCCTCCAATCTTGGTGGCCCTTCTTGCTCTTTTCCATCCTTTTTGGACTTTTTAGTAGAGTCCTTCTTTCCAAATAGTGGCATCATCAAGCTCACATTTCAAAAGTTCACCACCTTATTTATAGTTTATTTCCACCCAATAGGAAGAATGAGGGGCACAAGAAGTTTTGCACAACCAATGCCTTTTTTTCTACGCCAAGTGTCCAACTTCTTTCTAGGGGATATCTCTTGAAAAATGATTTTTCCTTCAACAATCACTATCCTTCCGCAATCACTATACAAAAGATCAGAGAATGATTCCCATTACTTTATACTTACAGACAAGTGTTCTTCTCATTTCTTGTAATATGGAAGGACTGTTACTCCCAGTATAATTAAATTTGGCTCTTGTAATTCAACACGTCAAAATGTTAGTAAACGACCGTCGGTACTATAAGTACTTTCCTGCTCTGGAATATTAATCTGGGATGATATGGAAATGCACAATACTAGTCACTAGTCATTATAGCAGAATGTTTATGCTTTATAACTATCACTGTAGTCACTATTTAAGTATTTCTGTCTTATTCCCGTCGTTATCTTCCATAGCCATCCTAATTTGGGTATCTAGTTATTTATTTCCCGTCCTTTTGTGACATCCCGATGAGAAGAATGCATATTGGCTCTATCCTGGTCTCGCACTAAACCATTGAATGCAACACAAGGATTCATACTCATGACCTTTCCACAATATTACACTTAAACATGGCCTTTTCATTATATTCCGCTTTGTTAGTGCATCGCATCACAATTGGCAGTTCCTTGAAGAGACTGACTATACAATATATGCAGAGTTGTAGTGTTTGTTACAGTAGAAACATTGAATTTTTTTTGTTATTCACGTGTTTGTCATGCTTATAGTTAAAACCATGAGAAACGGAGAACAAACAGGAAAAAAATAATTCGCATGTGAATGTGACTGACTGACTGAAATGCAGTGTGCTTATACAATGGGTGATGAAGGATATTAAATGGCACAAAATAAACTTCAAATTTGTGTTGGCACATGCATGGGATGAGACGGTTGCAAAAGTTATCAAGTCCTAATCTCTACGCAAATCAATGCGAAGTTACAGAGAAAAGTTCCTATAAAAAACTAACAACTGGAGTATCTGCCAGAAATAGATAATCATTCTAATTATCATCATTACGAAAAATGAATGGAACTAACGACCGCAGTCTCCATTCACACGCATATTAGATAGCAGTTACTAACCATACAGTTAGATTTAATATCATTGAACAATACTTGAACGCCTGCTACGGCTACGGTCGTATAATTTAGAGAAAATTAAAAGTGTATATAGCAGTCGGTAGATAGAAAAGCATAATATACCAATCCCAAAGGTAGCTGAAGATGCCCAGCCCATTTAAGTAGTTTTCTAGCTAAAAGCATGGATTGCAACCAAGTAGGATACAGTAAACAAACATCTATCAGCCCTTATGGTTATGGTTGGCGACATGCCCACGGTAGCAAACTAACAAAAGAACTGTAATAGATGAACTATCTTTGTTTTTTATCAAAATTACTATAAACCTACCAACTGAATTTATTGAGCCCAAATGTTAATCTCAAAAGGTGACTAACCAACTAACTAAATGCTACCAAATATTGGACAAATCTAGCCACGCAATGGTTCCATAGTTCTAAAAATACATACTGCTTCCACCCTCCATTAAGATAAGCCAGCCCATGAGCCATGTAGTCCTAATAGGGCTAGGTCAGATCCTAAAACATGTACCTTCCCGCCATCAAAAGTTACATGCTATAGGCATAGGAACAGTGGTAAAAAGTTCCTACGGCTGCTAATTTCAGTTTTCCGGTCTGAATTTAAAAGTTTTAAGAACACAACAATCCTGCAATAATCTATGTTTGTTTGAACACAACATAGGTGAGTTCAGTCGCTTTCGAATCACAAGTGTTTAAAAAAAGTTGAAAGACGATGACGGATATGAGCGCTAATTTTTTGGAAGACAGAGAAATATTTTTGCAATATGGCAACAACCAATGTCTTTCTTTAAATACACTTATTTCCTGATAATGTGACTACGTGATCATGCTTAAATATTTAATCTTTTCATACAAACATGCAACTTAAGCGCAAACCTTGAAGTTATTTTCTGTGCATGGAAAAAATATTGACCAACACGTCAGTGGTTTTTTGCAACTATTATTGAAACGCCTGTGCCTCTAACTCAAAGAGTACTGGAGCAATCGGAGTAAAAAAATTAGGTGGATAATATCCTAACCCATTAAAATGTAACTTTCGGCGAGCAGGTACATTTTTTAGGATCTGAACTAGTCCTATTTTGCACCGAGGTCTCCTAATTTTCTATAGTAAAAGTTGGAAACTTGGACACATCTCGTAAGATTCTAAGCCACACACTTTAAACTGAACCTCCGACTTACTAACCAACCGACTGACAGAAAATCAAGCATATCTACTAATCGGAAAAGTTTGAATCTCTTTTGTGTAGGGAATGAAAGAGCGTTCCTCCTCGTCTCACTTTGTCCTTGTGTTTTACGACCTAGTAAAACTTGAGTGAATTGTACCGGAAATTCACTACCAACACTATAATCTTTAGGCCCAAATGTCACAAGCTTTGGTTTGATTGCTAGCTTTGGAGCAGAAATCCAACATCCAACTCCCTGTGCACAGCTGTTCATTGGGAAATAAATAAAACAGTAGTGCGGGAATACAACAAGAACTAGCCATGAAACCTTTCTCTCCAATATGAAAAGAGAAAGTGGAAAATTTTATCTACCATACAAACGCTGCCAGATACTGGAACCATCAATAGACACGACAAGCCAAGATGGAGCTAACTATACATAAGATACATAGTATATATATATACTATTGACTGACTGACTGACTGACTGACTGACTGAGAGATCGGAAATGGTAGGAAATTCAGTGATTATTTACTTGTGACGAAATCATGTGATTGTATTTGAATACTGGATGCATAGTCGGGGAACCGTAAACGAATAATCACAACAGCGGGCCTGGATCACTAAATCTATACCGAGTTAGTGAGTCAGTCAGTATTGAAGCTTTTGACATGTGTTCTGAGTTCTGGCTCCCTCAAGCAAACCAGCAGTAGCCAACGAGCAGCAGAATATGTGCATATAAAATGTAAATACTTGATAAGTTCACATCAGCCTTCCTCGATCTGTCTTCTCCGCACTATATACAATTCCCTTGACTTGGTCTAAAGTAGGGAATTAGTCTTATAATGAACTTATGCACCCACAGTGGACTTCATTTTGGTAACTCGGTTGGTTGCTTGGCTCGTAAGAGTGATATAGGACGCACGGAGTCTCCACCGGTTATTGCTTTCAAGTAAAACACACAAGTTTGGATGCACCAGTTGTCGTACTAGGATTATTGATTTCAGTCGCGTGGTCTATAACGTATAACTTCCAGCAGACAGTTTTGCCTGAAATTAGTTGCTCCCACAAACAAATGTTTTCACAACTCAGCCAAGGAATTCTCCACACACCCAAAAAGACGATGGGTTACAAAATAATGCTATCACCTATTGACCACACTTGCAGCCTCCTCTGGCTAGTTTTTTACCCACAAATGAGAAAACAGTAGAGGTGGTTTTCACGATTGCACTTGCGAGGCTATATTCAGCAGTTGGAAATGTGCGACCAAGATTTCTGGGCGACAGCTTTTTCTATTCCTTGTAGGACCAAGTGAAATTGTGAACTGGCACTCTAGTCGTACAAAAAGCATTCCTAAAGCCTCACGGCTCACACTGACTAGCACAAGTCTTGGAGAGCTGTACGCATGCGTTTCTCCCAAGCATTGTACCATCTCAAACTAACTAGGGGCCAACCTGAATGGGTTCGCATAAAAAGCGAAGTCACATACTCGCTAAAATTTTTAATAGTTTTGACGATTTTTACGCGCTTTGTCAGGTCAGGTGTCAAGTGAAGGAGTGTGTTTCGAATCAATTTGTGTTTGCAAAAAAGCAAAAAACGATCTATTTTTTAAAACTGTTGCTGTTACGATCCAATATAATAGAAATTTCTTCAAATTAACATGACACAAATCAACCAAGATTACGTTTCAAAACCAACTATTGTAGGTAGTACAAGCAGTTTGAATCGATTCTTATTATAATAATATGACACATTTAGAGAGTATCACTGTGCGTGCAACTGTTGCACTGATAAATAAATATGAATATAAAATTGTATATTTAAAAACGATTTTAACTTTCCAGACTTCAAAGGTCACGCAAAATATTCTTTCTGTTTTCTACACACTTGCGATGCGAGGTCGATTTGCCAGGCCTACAAATAATGCAAAAGTGCATAGTGCTCGCAAAACAGTTCTGGCTTCTGATTGGTTTAATTCAAATACTGCTGTGCATTAATGCAAAGCCATAGAAAACTTTAGCATTTTTGCATTTACGCGAAGCTCTTGGGTTGCCCCCTACTATGTACGTAGAACGTACATCCCATACGTGCATCATTTTCTTTATATCACACACACTCAAACGACTTATTCTACCCCTTTGGCCTCCAGACTTTTGGTTCACGATTCAAATATAAAATGTTTTCCCAGTTACTTCGCCTCTCCTCTACAGGAATATGTGTTCCGTCAGCGGCACACATTTCCAAAGAATAAAAAAGCACGACATGAAAATACTTATAGGTGGAATAAGTCATTGAATGTTAGTCGTCCAAGACTAAAAAACGTTAAGTTAGGCAGTCTTGTGGCTCTGAATAGAAATCTCAGGTAGATAGGCAATACAGAATTTAATGCTATTTTTCGCCGAAGAAGGTCTAGGTAGAATCAAGTCCAGCAAGATTGTAGTAAAACACAAAAGCAATTTGTACCGTGACATGCAATGAAAAAAAATTCTCTGTATTACATACACAGTGAGTTTTTAGCAAGCGCTCGCCCTGTCTTGAAAACGTATGATGAAAGAATTTTATATTGGTTACGGAATCAGGAACTTCCTGGATTCATACTATTTAGCTTTTCCTGTGTCATTCCAATTTCTCTATAGAAGAATGCACACACTTTTTCCTCTAGTATAAGTTCAAATTCTCATTTCCCAATGCACCTTGTCAGTATGATTTTTCTCGTTTCACACAGCAATGAGCTCCATTCACTGGCATTAGTCGTATAGGAACTGACTTGCTTTCGTTCCCAAAGCCTAAAAGTGTACAGATACTTAAATTTACTATGAGAAGTCTTAAATCCTGAAAGAAACTGTGTCAAACATTTTACAACTTTGCCCAAGTCATCCAACATTCCCTTATTTAATGTCCAGGTAAGGTTTCTAACAATCACTTTTCTGGATCGTCCTACTAAAATTGTTTCTTATTGCACAAATTAGTGGAAGCCAAATAGAACTTGTTTCCCGCACACACCATGCTCTTCTGCAGCATCATCGGACTGTAGGAGACGCAGAGTTAGAGAAAGCACCCAGTCCTTTTGTGTATGCAGTATGTGAGGTAGAATACTTTCGGAGAAACGGGGGAGCTAGTGAGAGAGAGAGAGAGCCAAGTATCGATCCAAAAAATACACTGGATGCTAACCCATATGAATCGCTTACTTTTACTCACTACCGCCGCTACTACTTACTCACTGATACAGCTTATACACATATGTACTATGCATGCAAGGCATAACCACTTGGAGACCTTTTCATTCCTGTTTTTTGCAGGGGAAAATAGACAAGAAAGGAAAATTAGTGTTTGTTTGCAATGTTTAAAATAAAGATGGTTCCATAGCCTACTAAAGGTTTGATTGATAAATTACAATTAATGCCTCCCCTCTATAATTTTATGAATATAAATGTATGTAAATACGGATGCGCTCTATTAGTTGGTTCAAGAAAGTAAGCAAAACTTTTCTTTGAGTACAGTTAGTTAGTTTAGTAATGTAGGTGCGAGTCTTTTGTTAGGTTGCATGGCGTGAATAGTACTGGCTACTGGTCCCACAAGTGCTTTTTGATGGTTAATTTTTAATCATATCTGTTGAGCGTCCACTCATTTCCCCGTAAGAGGGGAGACGTGGAATTTGAATTTTCACGTTCTCAGTCAGTCAATTTAAATGAGTCCATCGTTTGGGAAGCAATGTCAAGTCCTCTTCTCAAGCACCAAAGGATAGAGGAAACGGGATGGTGGAAAGCTTGCGATATATACTACGTATTTGGTTCAGTGGGGCACTGCTGGTCTCCATTCAATGTTTTGCAACGCACCTTTCCCCCCGTTTGCAATGTGACTTTCTCTTTCTTCATGTTGTTTGCTGTATGCAGAGAGTAAGTGGAATGAAAGGAGTAAACTTTTCGTTTAGTTTCAGCAGTAGGTTGGAAGTCCTCCTACTCCTTGTGCCATAACTAAATAGTATTCATATACTTTTAGTTGGATGAGGAACTCTCTTGTGTCTCCATTGCAATGTCTATGTGCCTACAGCATGGTCTTTAGCGCAAGTGTACAGGACGTGTCAAGAGCATGAGAAAAATTTAAGTGGTTAAGCAATTTGGAGTCTCAAGGTCTTCATTTAAATTTTAGTGGCTGAGTTAGTGTTTTTCATCGCTTTACATACAGGTTGATAAAGTTTGCATAGTTTTAATATAAATGCGTCATATTTGAGCGTAGGCAGCGGGGTGCTCAAAATGCGGTCAAACTATAGTCGATATAGCACGCTAATTTTTGCATGATACTTTGAACTTGTATGCATTGTGACTACCATGTTGTCAATTTTTTTTCAATAGAACTAACTTCATGAAGTATTATAATTTAATCCTATGATCAGTATGGATAGAATGAATTTGCAATCTTGAAAGCTTCAAAGAAATAATTGTAGGCCCAATTAATGATTAGTCAGTATCAAGCGATCCAAACAATAATGATGTACACGTACACTAATGACAGACAATAATAATAGAGTGTAACAATAACATTACCTGTTAGGCGATGTAGACAAGTATGTATGTTGTATATACAAAGTACAAGTATTTTTTGTATGCAACTATATTTAACTATACACTGTAAGGATAACGAAAGGTAAGGTTGGGCCTACTATCAGATTTCATTCCGGCTACCCTAACATCAGAAGGACTCATTAAAACTTGTGATTGTAAATCGCGGTTAACATGTAATAATAATAATGTTTATATCCATTACTATAAGTTATCGTAAATTTAGAGAGAATCAGATAATCTGAGATGATCTGGATTTGTATAAAATACACCAAATAAAAAAAAAATTCGCATAGCATAATAGGGGTATTCACAAGCACCGGGGTAACGGGGTATTAGGGTAACTTGTTGAAATGTATTTAAATGGAGAAAAGTTACCCTAATACCCTTATACCCCGTTACCCCGGTGCTCGTGAATACCCCTAATATATTTATAACATATTTATGATGCGAACTGACCACTTGTATTTGCAAAACTGAAACACTTCAATATACCAGTGACAAAAAAATCTTTGTAGCAGCATAATATGCACTCTAAAAAACTAATGAAAAACTGCATAAGGCATAAAAAAATCACCACTGCTGTAAAAACAGAGTAATGTAGCGTGAAACAAACTGTGAGAAAATATAATTTTAAAGACCCACGAGATTAGGTTGCTATCTACATCAGGAATAATACAGGAATATTACCTACCGTAAAAATCCTTAATCCAATATGCCTCCAAAAAATTCCGCATTTCCAAAATTATCGCCTATAGTATTATATCTATATCATTAGAACAACACACTCTTTTTAATTGCAAAAACCATATAGCACAAACACGCACACACAAGCAGCACACACAAAGTTCTAATGCTTACTGGAACAACTACGATCTGTACAACTGCAAACTGCACTCCAGCCCTACTTGATTCACTAAAAAAATATATTGGAGATGGACTTAATTTCATGTCAACGCTAATCTTTTAACTAGCTAATTATACAAATCTTATTTACCGCCACATTATCTTGCTCAATTGTCTACCTAATAATACCATGCGTTGCTGTGATTTACAGTGAGTTTTGCACACAGTCATGTGCAGCTATATAAACTTTATCATAACTGATGCATGCACAATATACATTTTAATAACATGTACAAGCTATACTGGTCATTGTATGTCCCTAATCAGACAAACGATGATGCAATAAATAAGTAAATAACACTTTCATCCATATTGGGACTGGGACAAAGAGATGAATCTTAAGATACGTTGCAAAATCCTGCTTGTGAAGAGAACGTTGAAAAAAAACTATTGTGAAAGAACAAAAGTTACATTGACTCTCTAAAAGCTTGTTTGCGCAAAGAGAATGTATAGAGAGAGAGAGAAGTGCATAAACGAAAATGTATGGTATCCTTAAATATGATAGACTTTGTTGTAAACTCATAAAAACTGACTGGGAGCTGTAGTTAGTCTTACAGTGAGCTTGGTTGTTCTCTTGTGTGAAGAAGAGTGACCCCAAAATGCTACATTTGAACTTTGAGCACATTCTTGTGAGAATGTCGAAAGCAACAAAGGATAAACATAAATTTTTTAATGGGCCTTTGAAAATTGAGTCACTATGCACAGCTTCAACTACAAAGCTCTATTCCAGCAATGCTTGTTAGTATTTTTCCTTCCACCTGATTGCTTATTTAATAAAAGAGCGAAATTATTCACAATTAAAAGCAGGGCTGAAAAATAGTGCGCTTAAAAGTTGCACGAAATAGTTTAGTGAAGATGAAAAGCTGATTATGCGGAGAATTTTTTAAACAATTAATTGACAAATGTAATTTTGCAAAAAATAACCTCATATATAGAGAAGTAAAGCTTACCATAGCATGGAATGGATATGGATGTATTTTTTAAATATCATTAGCACCATATCAAAAATTGGACTCGCTGGAACTTATGCTAACGAAGAAAAATAATAATCGAAGCTTGAATCTTCATATGGGTATAAATATTTGCTTTCCGTGTATCTGCACAATTTCATGATAAAACCTCGATCCCATCATGATGATTGCAAGGCAAATACTCCGCTGGCTGACTGAATTCAACCGACTCAACCATTCAAGTCTAGCACTTCTTGCAGTGACGTGTGATATGCAATATTGCTTCTGTGCAACTCCATCTGAAGCATTCAATATCTATTGTGTGAGAACGTGAAATCAATTAGTTTGAATTGAATGCAGATGAGTCGGCATTTGATGACCTTAAGCAGACTCACCTAGTCAATGTATATCGTGTTTATATAGCTTCCTGCATGAGTTATAAATAGGAGCAAAGTGTGCTCACAATAGCATTTAACCAATCTTTGGTGCCCTATAATAAAGTCTTATATGCATTGTGCAGGGGTACTACTGTTTATGAATGCATTATAAGCATTGTTAAAGTTAAAAAGTTAACTTTAGGGGAGTTGTGCCAATTTTTGTTTAGTGAAACCCATACGTAAAAAATGGAATGAAGTTTTTGGAGCAAGTATAAAGTCTGTGCTTGCTGACTATAGTTTAATCGAAACCCATGAAAGTGTCATTTTGAGAGAGTAGCTAACATTCAATAAATCATATCAAAGGACCCCGCACCGGTAACACAGAAAGATGACATTCAGATGAAATTTTTTCAAAAATTCCTCAAATGTTAATTTTTTTGTGCTGAATCCGAATCTGCAATCAGATTTCCCAAATTCGGTTTCAATCACCAGCTACAGGTCATTGAAGGTCAGAGAACAATAAAATGACATTCAGTGAAAAATCGATGCAAACATGATTTTATAGGTTTTAAATAGCGCAGAAAACGATTCCGAATGTCAAAAACCGAAAAATCCGATTTTAATCCGATTCGGGTATTACTTGTGTAGAAATGACATTCAGTAGAAAATCGATGCAAACATGATTTTATAGGTTTTAAATAGCGCAGAAAACGATTCCGAATGTCAAAAACCGAAAAATCCGATTTTTATCCGATTCGGGTATTACTTGTGTAGAAATGACATTCAGTAGAAAATCGGTGCAAACATGATTTTCTATGTTCTAAATAGCGCAGAAAACGATTCCGAATGTCAAAAACCGAAAAATCCGATTTTAATTCGATTCGGGTATTACTTGTGTAGAAATGACATTCAGTGGAAAATCGATGCAAACATGATTTTATAGGTTTTAAATAGCGCAGAAAACGATTCCGAATGTCAAAAACCGAAAAATCCGATTTTAATTCGATTCGGGTATTACTTGTGTAGAAATGACATTCAGTAGAAAATCGATGCAAACATGATTTTATAGGTTTTAAATAGCGCAGAAAACGGTTCTGTATGACAAAAACCGAAAAATCCGATTTTTATCCGATTCGGGTATTACTTGTGTAGAAATGACATTCAGTATAAAATCGGTGCAAACATGATTTTCTATG